>ENA-OUQN01000831-OUQN01000831.1-human-gut-metagenome-genome-assembly--contig:-NODE-831-length-21752-cov-10.269346_pt1 | contig 21752 bp, 14 predicted proteins | sample MGYA00237950_ERZ548832 | MGnify/ENA primary metagenome ERZ548832 (study PRJEB26490, sample SAMN05194703) | human gut metagenome | biome: terrestrial biome; feature: human-associated habitat; material... | reverse complement strand
GCACCGCCAAATGCGAAGCATTCCACGTTGCTCCAAGGCTGTTTTTTATGTTTTTTCCATATTATTCCATTCACGATTCGGCAACAATGCATAATCTATCCCCAGGAATGTTCCACTGAGCCGTGCTTTGGCGAGAAGAGGGCATTTATTCGCATCAAAATGGGTGATATTTGAAAAAAAATGGTGGTGATGTGAAAAAATAGGCTATTCGCGTCATTTTATGACGTGAATAAAATTGGCGTGTTGGCAAAAAAATAAGCGGGATGAGCCTTTTGGATGGGCTATCCCGCTTTTTTTTGGTGGAGTATTTAGATTATCTGATGATAACCTTTGCTGTGTTGTTGCCTACTTTTACTAAATAGATACCCTTGTTGCTGATATTGTAGATGTTCATGCCAGCTATGGCTTGTGATTCGAGGTGGCATCTTCCGTTGATGTCGTAAACGCGAACGGTTTCTGCTTTTGGAGTTACAATGTGCAGTTTGTTTCCTGCTGTGAACACCTTGAAGTCTTTTTCGATTTTATCCAATCCGCTTGGAATTTGGTTCAGGTCAACCAAAGGCATTTCGTTTGAGACTGAATATATTTCTTGTCCGCGATACCAACGATGAGCAAATACTCTGAAACCGAAAGTTTCGTTTTCCTCTTGAGTGAGATTTGTAAATTCGTAAGATGTGTTACCGTTGCCCCAAACCATGTCATTTGATGCTTCGGTAATCACCTTTGTGCCGGCTGGCAATTCCTGGCTCACCTTGATATAGTCAATCATATAGGCTTTATTTCTATATGTGTAGAGCAATAGAGCCATGTCGGCTTCACCGCAATCAAATTCGGTGGTGATGTGCACAGGTTTTTCGTCTTCTGGAATGAAGAAGCGTTTGAATACGTTTGCTCCGGCTTGCACTACCAGCGAGTCGCCAGCTGCCCCCATAACGCCATACGCTATGATTTCCACTTTGAATTTTCCATTGTTGCCGTCAAGCTTCATGGTTGGAGTTTGCAGCAAACCTTTGCCAAAGAAAGAACCGAATCCACCCAACATGCCATTTGCTTTGTAGTTGCATTGTCCCATCCAACCGGGTTGTTGTGTCAAATCGTATTTATCCAACAATCCTACAGATGTGTTATAAAGACCGACTGGAGCCGACAATGTGCCATCTGTCACTTTTGAGAAGTCTTCTTCAAGCAGCACGCTCTCTTGTGCTTCGGGCAGTGTCAACACTTTAAAGTTGCGCACGTAGTAGCCGTCAGCCTTTGGAGTGGGTTGCCAGTAAGCGATGTAGCCATTGTCTGTCACCTTTGCCTGAGTTGGAATAGGTGCTGTGAGGTCGAGCACCAGTTTTTCGCGTGAATTAGCAGAGGTGAAGGTGGCGTTTTTCGCTTTTACTGTGTAGCTGTAGTCGGATTCCGGGTCGAGTAGTTCGGCCTTGAACGATGTGCCTGTTACTTCTTTGTCAGAGATAACGGGAGTGTTGTCGGGTTCTGTCATATACGAAATATTGCTCAAGGCAATAGCCACGTCAAGGTCTTTGTCGGCTTCGCTCTTCTCGAAAGCGAACGTCACTTGATATACATTCGCCTCTAATTTATTGGCAAGCGAGAACACTTCTCCTTCAGCAGAAATGCGCTCAATGTCGATAACTCCCAAAATAAACCACTGGTCACCTTCCAACACTTGCACATATAGACGGCTGGTGCAAGGCATCTTGTTAAGGTTCTTAACAAACAGTGTAAGGTCGCGTATTGGCTTTTCCGACTTTGGCGTGGTTACGAAGTCGTTGGTTTCATCAAAGATGAGGGCTTGGCCTCCTTGAACGCCTTCGGCGGCCACTTCCAGTTTGCTATTGCCGTGGTCAAGTCCTATGGTCCAACCTTCGGGGATAACAGAGTTGGTTTTGTCCATCAATCCATTAGCAGTGGCTTTGATGGTTTCAAAGTTTTGCTTCACAGAAGCAGCAGCTGTTTCTTTCTTATACAGACTGAACAAATAGCTTTCTGCCTCTTCGGTTGGTTCCCAATGCGCGATGAAGTTATCGCCTGTATAATTAGTGGCATCGAGCACAACAGGTGGAATGATTGATGTTTGCACGCTTGTCACCTTGATGTCGTCGATCTGCACCGCCTTGCTTTGCATGAACATTTCGATAGCGCAATTTGCAAATTCACCTTTACTGAATGTGAGAGTGTAGTTTTTCCATTCTTTTCCCACCTCTATTTTTTTGTCTTCCAGCACACCTACCTCTTTACTGACAATCATGACAGCCATTTGGTCGGTACCTTCTTCCGTTGTCCAAAGGCGTGCACGGAAAGTCATGGTGAGGTCACCGGCATAGTTGCCTAATGGTGTCATTAAAAAGCCGGTTCCACTTTCCGGACCGCTGTCGCCTGCATAGGTCACTACGGCTATGGCGCATGTGCCTCCTGCTTGGCGAACGCCAGCGCCAGTCCAACCAGGCATTTTGGTGAATTTACTAAGGATAACGCCTGTTTGGTTGTTTGAGGTGTTTTTTGTGTCGGGCACGTCCTCGGTGCCGGCTTCAAATTTGGAAAAATCTTCTTCCAGAATGAGAACAGGCTGTCGGTCATTGGCGGCACGATGTAGCTTGGTCTTGGCATTGGTGGCACTTCCGATAGGAGTGAGTTTTACTTGGGCTGCTGATAATAAAGCCACCCCTAACAATGTGAGCAAAAGTGCACTTGCTCGTTTGGTTAAATTTTTCATAAAATGGATTTGTTTAATTAATTAAGACTTAATTTAATTCCGCTAAACTATAAATTTATTGGTTTTTTGTAAATAATTGGAGAACAACTGGTTATATTAGGTTTGTCATGTTTGTTTTTTCTTATCTTTATGTTGTGAATAAAAAAATAGTGAAAAACATAACAGATGTGGCAAAGATAGTAATAAAAAACAATAAACAAACTTCTTTCTGCTGTATTTTTTCAACTACGAAGCATTTATTGCTTTGATAATAAAAATCTCAAATAAACATCGAAACGAAAAAGCTACGAGCCAACGAGTGCAGAAATGCACACTCGTTGGCTCGTAGACCAGTAGATTTATAGTCTTGTGTGCCAAAAGCCCCGTAGCCCAATAGTCTTGTTGACTCGTTGACCTGTTGACTCGTTGACTCGTTGACTCTAAAACTTAGTTGCAGCCGCTGCAGCCTGAGCAGCCGCCGTCGCCACAGTTGCCACTGCATGAGCCGCAGCCCTGATGTGGGTGGAGTTCTGCGTCGGTGGCATCGCGCACCACGAGCACTTCGCCCTGGTAGCGCACGCTTTCACCAGCGAGTTGGTGGTTGAAGTCGAGAGTCACGTGGGTGTCGGTGATTTCAATCACGAGGCCTTCCACACGCTGGCCGTTAGCGGTCATCATAGGCACATAGTTGCCCAGAGCCACACGCTCGGTGTCGAACTCGCCATCGCCATTCTTGAAGATGTCCTTTTCGATAGGGATAATCATATCTTGATTTTTCTCGCCAAACGCTTCGGCAGGGGCGAGGGTGAAGTCGAATTTGTCGCCTTCTTTCAAGCCTTCAATGTTTTTCATAAAACCCTCAATCATAGAGAAGTCGTTGCCAAACACGAATGCGTCGGGGTGCTCGCTTGTAAATTCAAACACAGGCACATCTTGCTCTGCGCCCACCACGAAAATCTTGTAGGCCAAAGCCACGTATTTTCCTTTTGCTATAGTTTCCATTATATTTTTTACTTTTTTCAATGTGTTGGATAGATAGTGCAAAGTTAAACATTTTCTGCCACACGGCAAAACTGCCCCACATTTCAAAATATTAGAAATGAGAATGCTGAGAGCCGCGAGCGGCATAGGCTGACACACCTTGTTAACATATTTTGCCATAACAGTATTGTGAAATTCCTTTGCAATTATTTTGCTTTTTCGTTTGCATTTCGTAACTTTACGGCAACAGACATACTTTAATAAACCTGGCTTATGAAAACCAACAGCGAAGCCCTTGCGGCTTCAAAAACTCATAGCCATAAAAATACTAAGCATTATGATGAAAAATTTCAGTCTTTCAATCCCAACTCGCCTCGTGTTTGGCGTTGGCGAACTGAAACGCTTGGCTAAACAGCCTCTCCCTGGTAAAAAAGCACTTATCGTGATTTCAGCCGGCACTTCGATGAAGAACTTTGGCTATCTCGACACCGTGATCGCTCAGCTCAAAGAGGCTGGTGTGGATAGCGTGGTGTTCGACAAAATCCAACCCAACCCCTGCAAGGCGCATGTGGCTGAAGGCGCAGAGCTCTGCAAGGCAGAAGGTTGCGACTTCGTGCTCGGCTTAGGTGGTGGCAGCTCGATCGACACCGCTAAGGCAATCGCTGTGGTGGTGGCTATGGGTGGCGACCTCTGGGACTATGTGAGCGGCGGCCATGGCAAATCAATGCCTGTGACCAAGGCTCTGCCTATCGTGGCAATCCCCTCAACTGCTGGCACTGGCACAGAAATCGACCCTTGGGGCGTGATCACCGACGAGGAACGCAACGAGAAGATTGGTTTCGGCTTCGAGCAGACTTATCCAGTGCTTTCAATCGTTGACCCAGAAATCATGGTTTCGGTGCCTGCAAAACTCACCGCTTATCAAGGTTTCGACGCATTCTTCCATGCGGCAGAAGGCTATATCAACAGCAAAAACGCATCACCTATCAGCGACATCTACGCACTCGAAGCCATTCGATTGCTCTCTAAATATTTGCCAAAAGTGGTGGCCGACGGCCGCGACATTCGCGCACGCGCAAAAGTGGCTTGGGGTAGCACCCTCGCAGGCATGGTGGAAAGCACCAGCGGCTGCATCGGTGAGCACGCACTGGAGCACTCGCTCAGCGCATTCTATCCAAAGCTGCCTCACGGAGCAGGCCTCATCGCCATCAGCAAGGCATATTACAAGACTTTTAAAAACGACTGCATGAAGCGCTACATGAAGATGGCAGAGAAGATGACACAGCAAAAGGCAGCTCGCCCAAGCGACTTCCTCGACGCACTCGCCACCATGCAACGCCTTTGTGGTGTGGATAACATCAAGTTGAGCGACTACGGCATCACTCCAGCCGACTTCGATAAGTTTGTGGACAACGCCATCGACACCGGCGCAAGTATGCTCGACGGCGACCCACGCTTCCTCACCAAAGAAGAAATCTACAAGATTTACCAAGACTCTTACAAATAATAGAGAAAAATACAAACAAAGTCTCCCAAATGCCCGATGCGGAATGGGGATTCGGCATCGGGCATTTCCCATATCCGTACTATCCCCGAACTCGCATTTTATCAGGTGATGTAACTAATAACTCCGTGAGGTCACAAAACGATAATTGAGGTTTGCGGAGGGTAATGGGTGCGGATTTGAGGTTTTTTTGCTATATTTGCATCAGTATTTCCTCAAAACAGACATCTTTTGTCATCGTGAACTTATGAGAAAGAACGTAAATCCACAAGCCGGTATCGCTGTGATCGACATCAACGATGTTCCCGAACTTTACAGCGGCATTAAATACTTCGACGGCGACATTGCGTTTGCCGATAAAATTTCCACTATTCCCAACCTTACCGATGTGTTTAAGGTTACTTTTGTGGCTGTGGTTTTCTGTCTGCGAGGAAATTTGAGAATCAAGCTCAATAATGTGGAGCACGTTGTGAATGAGCGCGAGGCTCTTTATATCGGTGCCAATACGGTGGTGAGCGATGTGGAGCACGAAGACGATTTCGACTGCAAAATAGTGGTGGTAGCCAACACGATGAGCATGAATTTTATCAACAAGAGCATTGTGGAGGCCGTGATGCTGATTGGCTCAAATCCTGTGGTGAAGTTCACGCAACACGAGAGCGAGTTGATGCTGAAGTACTACGAGCTGGCAATGTTTAAGATTGAGCACCCACAAATCAACTACAGCCGCGAAACACTGATGGGCATTCTCAAGAGTTTTGCCCTCGACCTGCTTTCGTGCGTGAGCAAGCACTTCACCGAGAGCGATAGCAGTATGCTGCGTCAGGGCGATAAGTTGTTCCACAAATTCCTGCTGCTTTTGGCAAGCAACGAAACCAACGAGCGAAGCGTGCAATTCTTTGCCGACAAACTGTTTGTGTCGCCAAAATACCTCACCAGCATCTGCAACGAGAAGTGCGGCAGCACCGCCAGCGACCTCATAGCCCGAAGCATTGTGAGCCGCATACAGCAGCTGCTCCAATACAGCAACAAGAGCATCAAGGAAATAGCCGCCGAAATGAATTTCGACAACCTGTCGTTTTTCGGTAAATACGTAAAAAAACACCTCGGCGATTCCCCAAACAATTTCCGCAAGAAAAACGCCTACGGCAAATAATCCCCCTCTCCACCCAGCGAATTCCCTATTGAGTCATGGTATCTTCTTGTGGCTCAGTTTTTTTATGGACAAAAATGGCTTTCTTGCGTAATAAATTCATCCGAAAGGTGTGATTTTCCAGATTTTTTTTAAAAATTTGCCATGTGTCATTAACTAATAGCATAATGGCTTACGTGACCAACGCCAAGGGCGAGGTCATCTACACTGGGCGCACGCTTAGAGGCACTCAATCTGGTGTGAAAGATGTGCAAAACACCGCCACCGTAGTGGGGGAAGAGTATTATAACGTGAACGGCATAAAGCTCACTTCACCCACAAGCGGCATTATCATCAAACTGACACGCTACAGCGACGGCTCAACAAAAGCCACAAAATTCATCAATTGATAAACCATCTTGGTTGGGACGTGATACTTCACTGTCTGCCTATAATTATGGTAGCACACTGAACACCAACCATTTGACACAGGCGTAAAGTCACATGGCTGGAAAAAGTTGAAAAGTGAACCTTTAGAGCCGTTGGAAATGGCGTATTGTGGTTAACTCCATGCAAGCTCGCTTGCGAGCGCAGCTTGGAGACAGTCCAAATATAAAGTGGTGAGCGTCGGAGACGGTCGGTCGTGGTAGCATCTATAGTTTTGACCATAACTGACCATCTACGAGGCTCATACACACAGTTGTGCTATCTCCAAGCTGCGCTCATTTGCTCCTGCGGAGCTTCATTCGCTTGCATGGAGTTGACCATAATCAGCCGTTTCCAACGGCCACAAGCCTCCAGAAAATCTTTAATTCATCCACTATTTTATAGTTTTTTAGTGCTTTCGCCGAATGTATGTTTCTTATGCACAGATGATTATATCTATACCCTTTTAATTTTTGGAAAAAAAATTTTGCGTGGTCTGATTTATAAAAAAATAAAATTTTTTTATAAATCAGATAATTACATATAATATTAAAGAAAAATTGGCGTTATAAAATTAAATTAGGAAAACTTTTATTATTGATATAAGTATGGAAAAAAACAGTTTACTACGGAAAATTACAATAGCTTTTTTGGCTTTTGCAGGAGTGTTCGCTGGTGCTACTGCACAGCTAATTTCCACTACGCCAAGTGGCGACGCAAATTTAGATTTTAAGGTGAATGAGGAAGATGTTACCACTGCCATTGATTCTATTTTGCGTGGACATTTTGCGTATTGGTGCGATGTTAACTTTGATGAAATGCTCAATGCCTCAGATGTGGCAAGCATTGTGAACATCAATTTAGGAAACATACCCATCTCCACACCCACCTATTCTGGAACTTTGCCCACCGTTTTTATCAATACGGAAAATAAGTGGGGTGTGATAACCAAGGAGGAATACATTAAAGCGTCGATGTATATTGTCAACCCCGACGGCACTATGTTTGCAAGCCCCGAATCGCCAACTGAATTAAATATTAGAGGGCGTGGCAATTCCACATGGAGAGATGTGGTGAAGAAACCATATAAGTTGAAATTCCTTGAAAAGACAGCCTTGCTTGGAATGAAGAAGAATAAGCATTTCACTTTGCTCCCTCATTATCTCGACTGGTGGGGATATTTGCAAAATCCTGTTGGCTTCAGATTGAGCGAAAAGATGGGACTTGCCTACACCACTCATCAAGAACCGGTGGAAGTGGTGATGAACGGTGCCTACATTGGCATTTATTTTCTCACCGAGCAAATAAAGGTGGGCAAAAACAGAGTGAATATTACCGAGCAGAACGACTATGAGACCGATTCACTGAAAGTGACTGGTGGTTGGCTTCTTGAAATAGAAAATTATCCCGACAGTCTCTCTATTCCTATTTATGAGCACGACAACAGGGAAAACCAAAACCTGTATTTCACCTCCCACTCACCCGAACTGCTCAGTAGTGAGCAGTACAATTACATTAAGAATTTTTTGGAGAAAACCGACTCAGCCATCTATTGCGGCGATCCCGACAGCCGTGAATGGGAAAAGTATATAGATATGGAGTCGCTGGCGAAATTCTATATAGTGAATGAAATTGTAGATAACAAGGAGGCGTTTTCCGGGAGCTGCTGGATGAGCAAAGAAATGGGCGATTCCACAAAACTCGTGTTTGGTCCGGTATGGGATTTCGGAAGTAGTTTTGCTACATGGAAAGCCGGTAGCGACACCTGTTTCCACAGTTTTATTTACGAAAATCTCCCCCACTATGCCAATACGCACTGGATTAAGGAAATTTGCAAATATCCACGATTCCAGAAAATGGTTAAAAAACTATGGAAGGAGTTTTACGCCAACGAGTATGAAGGCATCATCGATTATATCAACAACTTTGTTGTGAAAATCAAAGATGCTGCAGACCACGACTTTATAAGGTGGCCAAAAGGATGCAGCGATGTTGTAATAGCGAGAAAAGACCAATTCTATCTCCCCAGCATCAAAGCCAAAGTAAAATGGCTGCAGCAGCAATGGGGCGAAGAATAATCACCCAAATTTCACCAGAAAATGATGTGTGAAAATTTGGAAAATAGCGTAGCGACATACCTTCGGCATGTTTTGATAGCAATCCACAATATTTAAACCCATTTTCAAAATGGTATATAAAAAAGTTACGGAGATTTTAGATGCTCCGTAACTTTTTTATATGCTAATATTTTAGAATGGGGATTATTCCTTTGGCATGAGTTGGTTAATTTTTGCCTTTATAATTTCTTCTAAATTATTTTCGGGCAGTTTCATCCATTCTTCGAGTTCTGCTTTTTGTTCAGGGGTGAGCGATTCTTCAGTTTTTTCCATTGATTCGTCAATGTTCTTAAACAGAGGATCGGTTTCCAGAGCGGCGAGGTCTTGAATCGATTCGCACGCTTCAAATTTAGCTTTGATATAATTAATCACTGCTTTCACGTAAGCCACATTATCGCCAGTGTTTACGGGAACTTTGATTTCTGTTTTGGCTTTGGGTTGGGTTGTCTGTGCCGATTGTGCTTGAGCGAAAAAGCCCACGAATGCCACCATGCACACCGCAATCATCATTTTAAGTTTCATAATCAGAATGTTTTGTTGGTTATAAAATAAAGTGCAGCAAAAAGCTACTCCACCCACAAAACTACAAAATTTCCCCCACCCACCAATAAAAATGCCATAAAAAAATATCAACAATCCCCCACCCCACCTCTTTCCTATTGAATAATAGAATATTAAAACTAATACATACCATTAGAACCGTCCCTTTGGTATTAAAAAGGGTATGTGCTGAAAATATTGTGGAAACGGCTGATAATGGTTAACTCCATGCAAGCTCGCTTGCGAGCGCAGCTTGAAGATAGTGCTAAAGAGAGGGTGAGCCTCGTAGAGGGTCGGTTATGGTTGAGACCATTGATGCTATCACTACCGACCGTCTCCGACGCTCGCTACTATATTTGGACCTTTCTCCAAGCTGCGCTCGCAAGTGAGCTTGCATGGAGTTAACCACAATATGCCGTTTCCAACGGCTCAAATGTTCACTCTTCGCCTTTGCCATATTTCCAATACATTAATAATTACAGATAGTATTACTTTAATATAAAAGCGATGAAAAAAGAGTTTTTACACAAATAAGTTCCGAAAAGTGTAGTGACAGCACACTTTTCGGAAGTTGTTTGTGTAAAAATGGTGTTTTTTACGAAATTTTGGGTAGAAGGGTGGCTGACGATTCTTTCTTATTTTTTACCGCCTTTGTGATATACATATCATTAGAACCGTCCCTTTGGTTGGTGGTTTGGGGATTATTCGAGGATGTAGGTGATTTGGCCGAAATCTTTTTTGTGGGCGTCGATGGAACCTTTGAGGATGGAGGGTTGCGTAATTATTTTTTTGCTAACTAAAATGTCCATTATGTCCCACATCACTTCATGATATAGGATTACTTTGGCTAAATTTTCGTTGGCTAATTGATATTTTGCCATGAAATCGGCTGAGTGCTGATTCACGCACGATGCAAGTTTGGCTATGATGTTGTCGCTGATTTTAACGATGGGGCTATCGCTGCTTTCGTTGATGATAGGAATAATCACCTCGCCCTGTTCGTTTACGAGTCCCCACTCCTTGCTCTTTTCTATCAAATCGGCACTTACTATTTTTTTATACTGGCCGTATTCTTCGATAAATTTGAAAATCGTTTTACTTCCAAGCCAGTAGGATAAAGAGTCCGACCATGTTTGATAAAAAATCTTATCAAATTTACTAAAGCCATTTGTGCCGTAGGATAGTCCATTTTGGCGTTTGTCGTATAGTGCCCAATATGCGCCTTTCCATGTGGCATTGTTGGTGAGGCTATCGGGCGATGGCAACTGTTTTTTCCAAATTTTACCGTCGAGAATGTAGGAGAAAACAAGGCTGTATGCGTTCTTCGCTAAATTATTTTTCTTCAGTTCCGATAAAAACGCTTGCCATTCGTTTTCGCTCATTGTGTATGCCGATTGGGCAATAGTTTTACTCAAAGTTCGTATTGATTTTGTCTGTTCCTCATCAAATATGGGCATGATGGTTTTCAATACATTATTTTCCTTTTCAATCAATCCACCTATTTGTAGAAGAAGAATCTGACTTTCGGTGACAGGAACGCCTGTTGCTTTCAATTCTTTGAAACTCATAGGAGTGCGCAGAGTGTGGAGCAGTTCCCAGTTATTGTCGCTTTCCACATATTGTGAAGGATCGTAAGATTCGTATGAGCAAAATGCTATGGTTTCGCACTCATTATACGGACGTATTTTTGATGTCTGACCATAAACAGACACCCCCATCAACAGAAATAATAAACCAATAAAATTTTTCATATAACATCAAAGTTTAATGCAAATTTAATGATTTGACCAATCCTCCACAATATACATAACGGATTTTTAATCCAAAATTAATCCCCACACATAAGATTAATATTTTAGATGTAAATAGGGTGAAATGGATTAAATGTGTGTTTTTTTGCAAAAATTGTGGTGGAAATAGATGTTGTATTATATTGGGTATTAGGCAGATAATGGTTGATACCATCAGAAGAACCGTCCCTTTGATGGCGTTAGATAGATAATGGATAGTGCAACCAAAAGAACCGTCCCTTTGGCAACTTGTTGACCTGTTGACCTGTTGGCTCGTTGGCTTGGTTAGCGGAAGATGATTTCTTTGATTACTTCGTGGCCGAGGGATTCGTTGATGCGGGCGATGAGGGTGGAGCGGGTGAGCATGAGTTGGTTGCGCAGGGGGGCGCTGCTGATGGTGAATGTGAGCACACCGTCTTTCACCGAGCGGTCGGTGGTGTAGCGGTTCACGCCCTGCCCCACGAGGGTGGGCCACATAGCCAAAGCGCGCTGTTCGTCGAGGCGGACATCCAGTCGCTCCTGGCGTAGCACTTGGTTGATAATATCTCCAACTGATTGGGCACTTGTGCGTTTCATAAGCGTGTGGTGTTATTGATTCGAACGGTTGATAAGTGAGCAAACGCCATTCTCCACGCCGAACATGGCAAAATCGCCACTCACGCGGCGCACGATTTCGTCGAGGTGCGTGCGGTTGGTGTCGGTGATGAAAATCTGTCCGAACCGTTCGTCCGACACCACTTCGATGATGCTCTCCACGCGCGAAGCGTCGAGTTTGTCGAAAATGTCGTCGAGCAGCAGAATCGGGGTCAATGCCGTATGCTCTTTCAGAAACTCAAACTGTGCTAATCGCAGTGCTATGGTGTAGGTTTTGCACTGGCCTTGCGAGCCGGTTTTGCGCATGGAGTGTTCGCCCAAAAGCAGTTCAATGTCGTCGCGGTGCACACCTCTTGTGGTGTAGCCTATAATGAAGTCGCGCTCGCGTGTGGCATTGAGGTGTTCGAGCATACTTCCCTCGTTGAGGTGGCTTTTGTAGAGCATTCTCACACATTCTCCATCGCCAGCAATGGCATTGTAGTAGCGCATGAAAATGGGTTCAAACGCTTCAATCCACCGCTTTCGTGCCGCATGAATGTAGGTGGCGTGGGTAGCCATCTGGTGCTCTACGGTTTCGTAGAGTAGCGGGTCGCGAAACTCCTTTTTGATGATGGCATTTCGCTGCTCCACAGCCTTGGTGTAGGCAATCACGGCAGCCAGATATTCCTTGTCGCCCTGCGAGATAATCATATCCATAAGCCTGCGGCGCTCTTCGCCTGCGCCCCTGATAAGGTCCCAGTCGGCAGGCGACACCATCACCAGCGGCAGCAGCCCTATGTGTTGGCTCAGTCGCTTGTACTCCTTGCCGCCACGGCGCACCGTTTTCCGCTTTCCACGCTGCATACCCATCGACACATCTTCGTCGGCATCGTGGCGCGTGTATTTGCCTTGAAGCATCATAAAGTCGGCATCATGTGTAATCACGCTCGCATCGGTTTGCCCTGTTGAACTTTTGCAGAAACTTAGGTAATAGATGGCATCGAGAATGTTGGTTTTTCCCATGCCATTGTTGCCAATCAGGCAGTTCACCTTAGGCGAGAACGTAAGTGTGGCTTCGCCGATGTTCTTGTAATTGAGTATGGAAATGCTGTTGAGTTTCATTGCCACAAATATACACTATTTTTTGGAAAGAATCCCCAAAAAAAGCCAACAAGTACAAGTCAACGAGTCAACAGGTCAACGAGTTTTTTTGGGGGGCTGACAAGTCGGACGAATCAGACAAGTCGGACGAATCAGATGGGCGAACACCCTATCAAATTACCAAGAGGCGATGGTATCGTCTTAACTTCTTTAACTTCTTTAACTTCTTTAACTTCTTAACTCCTTAACTTCTATAAAAATCTTCTAACCTCTAATTTCTTCTTGTGGCAAATAGTAAGGGAAATGGGGTGGAAAATGGATTTTTTTAGGATTTATTTGGATAGTAGTGGCGTTTTATACAAAAAACATCAATAAATCTTTGAAATTATAAATTAATTAGTTTACTTTTGCAAAAAGAAGTGGTGTTGATAGCTACGATAATGCGCCGTTTGTGCTAAATAGCCTCGCTATATGCTTCTTTTTTACCGTTATCGAACTTGTATAAAATAAAATATAACACTATAAATAACATATAACACTTACGAACATGCTAAAAAGACGACTTTTCTTACTTTTGGCTGTGCTGTTGCCTTTGTTGGGCTTTGCACAAGCTAAGAGTGTGCCGTACTTCTCTCAGATTGGTGGTACGAGCAAACTTGATGCCGATTGGACAGTGTATAACGTCAATGGCGATGAAAAAACTTGGATCAACGACGCCTCGTCAAGTAATTATAGCAGTATTACTGCCGTGAAGGTGACCGCCGGGGCAAAATACGTTTACAACACTAAAGCCGATGCCAACGACTGGCTGGTGTCGCCAGCCATTCATCTTGAGGCAGACAAGGAATACAAGGTTTCGTTTTATGTGAGAACGGCTAGTTCTTATAATAAAGAGAGTCTGCGACTGGCTGTGGCAAATGCCAACACAGCCGATGCGATGGCTACCAAGAGCGAAACACTTCTTGATTTCCCAGAACTTATAGAAAAGACTTTCGTTAAGAAAAGCGTAGTGTATGTGGCCAGAGAATCAGGCGACTACTATTTCGGCTTGTATGAATACAGTAAGAAAGACTTATATAATGTGTTCGTAACGGCTTTCTCTGTGGCAGAGAACATTACCACTCCAGCCCCTGTTACTGGCCTTACAGCCACTGAAGGTGCCAACGAGGCAATCACCGTGGATTTGAAATGGACTTTGCCAACCAAGGACGAAGACGGTAACGACCTCACCACCCCACTCACAGGCGTGGAAGTGTATCGCGATGGCACTTTGGTGAAGACACTTGAAGGAACAGCCACAGCATGGCAAGACACCGAGGCTCAAGGCTTGGCTTCAGGTTTCCACACCTACGAGGTGAAAGCGCTGCTTGGTGCCGCCAAGAGTGCTGCTACCAGCGTGACCACTAAATATGTGGGTCCGATTGCTCCACAGGCTCTGCCTTATACAGCCGACCTTTCAAGTGCTGAAAATGTTGATGCCTTCTTCACCCAATATCACGGTCCAAAGAGCACACAGACAGCAGTTTGGAAATTCACAAAATCATCATACATAGGCAACAGTTTGAACCTCTCCACCACCAAAAACCTTGTGGAAGACGAGTATTTGGTAACTCCACCACTCACCGTGGAAGAAGCTGGTGCCTATAAGGTGACTTTAGATTTTCAAGTGGGCTACTATGGTGGCGAAAAACTTGAATTAGTGTTGGGTAAGGGCAAAACTGCCGAAGAACTGAACATCCCTGTGCAGACCATCACCTCATTCAAGAGTTCAAGAAGCAAATATGAGATTTATGTGCAGATTCCTGAAGGTGGCAAGTATTACCTCGGTTTGCACGCTTGCAGCGAGAATGTTCCTACCTACGGCTGCTCTTACAAACTCTATGGCTTGAACGTGGAAAAAACCGCTATCGTTCCTGAACAAATCACCGACCTTGCTGCCGTTCCATTCGCCGACATGACCAACAATGTGACCCTCACTTGGACCAACCCAACCAAGACCAACATCGGCACCGACCTCGCCGCTCTCACAAAAGTGGAATTGAAGCGCAATGGCGAAGTGGTGAAGACTTTTGTATCTCCAGCAGTGGGTGACTCAATGAACTACGTTGACAATGTGCCTTCTTCAGGCTTCTACGAATATCAAGCGCTTGCTTACAGCGAAGGCGGCGTGGCAGTGGGCAAACCTACTACCGTGAGAACCGCATGGGTAGGCGACAACACCCAAACTCTGCCATACGAATTTAAGTTCAACGACCCTGACCAATGGGCATTCTACAGCGTGGTTGACGCTAACAAGGACGGCCACAGTTGGACTTACAGCAATGGCACAAGTTACAGCAGCGGTTGCGCTGTAAACGACCACTCAAAGATGACCGAATACAGTTCATGCAACGACTATTTGATTACCCCTCCATTCGATATCAAGCCCGGTTACTACCGCTTCATCTACAGTTACAACGGCAAGGGCGCATCGTTTAAGGTGGGTACAGTGAAGAGCGCAAGCGATCCAGCAGCCAGTTTCAAGCAGTTCCGCGATGTGGACTACATCAAGGACTATGGCTACACAGCCGACACTTGCATCGTGAAGATTGAAGAAAGCGGAAAGATGTACTTCGCATTCCAGGACTACAGCATCGCTTCTTCATCAGGCACCAACAAACTCTATCTCAAAGACATTAAGATTGAATACACTCCAGTAGTGCCAGAAGTGGCAGAAGGATTGACCGGCACAGCCGCTTCCGACCAGTCGCTCAGCGCAACCCTCACTTGGGTGAACCCAACCAAGACCAATATCGAAGGTATAGCACTCGAAACCATCACCAAGGCTGTGATTTTGCGCAATGGTGAGAATGTGGGCGAGGTGACCGAAGGTTTGAAACCTGGTTTAATTTCAACTTGGACCGACAACACTATCAAGACTCCTGGTCAATACACCTACAGCGTGGAAATCTACAACGCAAACGGTAAGAGCGAACACGCAGCACCAAGCGTGCTTATCGACTGGGTGGGCGGAGGTCTGCCATTGCCTTACAGCGTGAACGTGAACGACGGCAGCGACAGCTGGAGAAGTTGGACTATCGTGAACGCCAACAACGACTACCGCACCATCGCCGGTGAAAAGTATGCTACCACTTGGGAAGTGTCGAGCAACTCTATCTATTACAACTCTGGCAAGGTGCAGGGCGACGACTGGGCAATGTCGCCACGCCTCCAATTCGAAAACGGCTCACACCTGACCGTGACCATCGAATCATACGCATCACAAGCCGACAACGATGTAACTTGGGATTTGGCAGTGGCTCAAGCACTCGACCACACCAAGATGGCAACTGTGAAGACTATCACCACAGCAGCCACAGCATCATCAAGTTCAAAGGCACAAACCGATGTGATTCAATTCAATGTCACCGACGAATCACTGCCAACTCTCGTAGAGGGTGAAGGCGGCACCGACCCTGTGGTGAATGTGCTTCCAGGCGTGAATGTGATTGGTTTCCATGCCAACGCTATTGGCGAAATCCACGTGAAGTCGATTTCGATTGAGAAGATGACCTCTACCGGCGTAATCGACGTGACCGACGCTAAGAAGATGATGAACATTGCAGGTGGCGTGCTCAGCATCGACGGTGCAAGCGAAATCGCCGTTTACGATATTCTTGGCCGCAAGGTGGCTGAAAGCCGTGGCGGTGAATCTATCGACCTCAATGGTAAATCAGCAGGTGTGTATGTGGTGAATGCCGTGGTAAACGGTTCACGCATTTCTGCCAAGATTTCAAAATAAATCTTCGCAATGAAGTGATACACATAAACTAAATAAAATCTCCGAAACAGCGTCCTCTTCTGGCAAAAACAGGAGGGACGCTATTTCGTTTTTTATCCCCATCTATTTTTAGATTACTATTCCAACTAATTAACGATATGAGAAAGTTATTTAAATGTGTGTCGGCAGTGGCAGCAATGTTGCTTCTGACAGCCACTTCGGCTTACGCCGAATCTGATGTGCTTGCCACCAAGCACGGACCGGAATCGAAGTTGAGACTGAACCGACCAGCCGCCAACGCTGTGCCAGAGGCGAATCCTCGAAAAGCTGTGAGCGTGGCGAATGTGAATCCCGCGGCTACCACCGTGGCGAAAGTGCCGGGCAGCAACACCGTGCTGTGTGGCGTGAAAGTGTACGACGACGCTTGGGCAACTGATGGTGCCACCATCGATGCCGGTATCTACACCGTGGAGGCGAAAGAGAACGGCAGCATCAAGAGTGTGAAGGAGAGCAAGGAATGGATGTACACCCGCTCCGCCATCAAAATTGGCAGCACCTACTATGTGCTTTCCTCAAACTTTACGGGCGAAGTCAGTTATTATAGCAACTATTCCACCTCCACTTGGTTTAAGGGAAGCGGTAGTGAAATCGACGCTGTGAACGTGGCAACCGACCTTACCCTCGACCCAACAACAAACAAGGTGTATGGCTATTTCTACGACGAGCAGACGAGCGACTACACCCGCTTCTGCGAGTTTAGCATCGCTCTGGGCGAAGCCACTAAGATAGCCGATGCCGACCGTTCGGTGTATGCCATCGCCTGCAACAAGTATGGCGACCTCTACGGCGTGGGCAGCACTGGCGTGTTCTATAAAATCGACAAACAAACAGGTGCGCAAGTGCCTGTCGGACGCACCGGCTTATATCCTGTGGACCGCAACTCAATGACGTTTGACGATGCCACAGGCCGCCTGTATTGGGCTGCCACCTACGAAGGTGTTGTAGATGGCAAGCGCAAATGGGTTTCGGCGCTTTACGAAATCAATATCTACAATGGCAAACTCACAAAAATCAAAGATTTGCCCGGCAATGCAAGTTTCTCTGGTTTGTTTGCCATGCCTTACTCTACCCCACTCACCGCGCCACGCGCTGTGACCGACATTTCGGTGAAATTCGCTAAATTCGGCGAAACTTCGGGCGACATCACTTTCACTGCTCCTACGCAGAATGTGGACGGCTCAAACATCACTGGCAATATCAGCGTGATTGTGAACAAGGCTGGTACCGATACCGTGGTGGCAGGCATTGCTCCAGGTGCCACCCACACCATGCCTAACGTGACATTCGCTCCTGGTTACCAAACACTGAGTTTCACCACTGCCAATGCTGAATATCAAGGTGAATTGGCATGGCACAAGGTGTATGTGGGCGAAGATGTGCCGGGCACTCCTACAAATGTGACGCTGACCAACCACGACGGCAAGGCTGTGCTTTCATGGACGCCTGCCGAACTGGGCTTGAACGGTGGTGAATACAATAAGAGCGAGGTGGCTTACAAGATTGTGCGCTTCCCCGATGAGGTGGTGGTGAGCGATGCCTGCAAGGCTACCACTTTCACCGACGAGAAATTGGGCGTAGGCAACAACGCTTACTACTATGAGGTGTCGGCGTTCACTGCTAAGGGTGCGAGCCCTGCCGCCCAAAGTAATAAGGTGACTTTCGGCGAAGGCTACGCTGTGCCATTCGTTGAGGGATTCGACACTAAGGACGCGTTCGACCTTTGGACGGTGTTCGACCTCAACGGCGGATCCACTTGGGAATACGATGCCACAAGCAAGAGGGTGTATTATAAATACGACCAAAGTCCCGACAAGAAACCCGGCGACGATTGGATGATTTCACCACGAATTGCCTTGAAGGCTGGTGTCACTTACCGTTACAGCATGTTTGCGCGCGTGTATTCCGCCAAGTATCCAGAAAAATTCAAGGTGCTTCTCGGAACCGATGCCAACCCTGCTGCCATGACCACCGAACTGCTCAAGCAAGAAGATTACAAGAATGCCACAGGCGAGAAACTTCAACAAACATTCACTGTGCCAGCCGATGGCTATTACCACTTGGGCATATATGCTTATAGCAATCCTTACATGTATCGTTTCGACATCGACGATGTGGCTATCGACATTCTCGACAACAACGCTCCTGCGGCAGTTTCCGACTTTAAGGTGACTGCTGGCGACAAGGGCGCACTCACTGCCACACTCACGATGACCGCTCCTTCCACCGACACCAAGGGTGGCAATTTGAGCGAACTCACCACAGTGAATGTGTATTGTGAAGGCGAACAGTCGCCTGCTCACAGTTTCGTGAATCCAGCCCCTGGCGCAAACCTCACTTGGACCGACAACACCATCACCAAGGCTGGCGTTTACACCTACCGTGTGGTGCCTGTCAACTCTGCCGGCAGTGGTGCCGAGGTGGTGGCTTCGGCTTTCGTGGGCGTGGACAAGCCCGGCGCACCTCGCAATTTGAAACTTGTGGACCAAGACGGTAACGCTGTGCTCACTTGGGACGCTCCTGAGGTGGGCAGCAATGGCGGCTACATTGATGTGTCGAAACTCTATTACCAAGTTTGGCGTTACGACAACTACACCAAACTTGCCGACTCGCTGACCGTGACCAATTACACCGACGACAAGGTGAACGCCACCAGCCAAACGCTGATTGATTATGTGGTGTTCCCATTCATCGAGGGTGTGCGTGGCGATTATGCGCTGAGCGAGGCTGTGATTTTCGGTAAGGCTTACAAGGCTCCACTCACCGAAACATTCCGCAACAGCGACATGAACTACTATCCTTGGGTGACCGAGAGCGACAAACTGATGCAAAAGAGTTGGACGCTCGAATCAAGCGCTGCCACTCCTGTTGCCACCGACCAAAATGGTGACGGTGGTTTCGCCACATTCCACTCTGTGGGCGAAGGCGTGGGCATACATGCGCGCTTCAGTTCTCCAAAGATTGATATTTCCGACCTCGAAAATCCTGAATTGAGTTTCTGGATGTATCACTCACACATCGACAGCATCAACACCGCCGAAAGCATCGAGATTGAAGTGAAAAACGGTGCCAACGACTTTGAGAAGGTGGAAGGTGCGAAGTGGATGCGCGACAATGGCACCACAGGTTGGCAACGCCACACCGTGTCGCTCGCAGGTGTGAAGGGTGCTAAAAACCTTCGCATCGCGTTCGTTGGCACTACCGATGGCGGACAAGATGTGTATATCGACAATGTGGCTATCGCCAACGCCACCACTACCGACCTTGAAGTCACTTCTTTTGCCGCTCCACGCCGCATCGCTCGTGGCGAGAATGTCGCTTACAGCGTGAAGGTGACCAACCTTGGCGGTAAGGCTGTGGGCAGCTACACCGTGGCATTGACCGATGCCGAAGGCAAGCAGTTGGCTACCGAGTCGAAGGGCAGCATCGCCAGCGGTGAGCAGCAAATTGCTTCGTTCAGCGTGAAATTCGACAAGGTGGCAACCGTGAAACTGACTGCCACAGTAAGTTGCGAAGGCGACCAAAAGGCCGACAACAACACCGCCACCGCCACTACCAATGTGGTTGAGCCAGTGATTCCTGTTCCTACAGGCTTGAAGGTAACCAATGACCACGGCTTGTTGGACTTCGAATGGAAGGCTCCCGACGAACGTGGCGCAGTGACCGACAGCGTCGAGACCTACGAAGATTTCGCCATCGACAATATCGGCGAATGGACAATGGTGGACCGCGACTACGACTTCACCTATCGCATCAATAAAGATCTTGAAACCTATCCTAACGAATCGGATCCTAAGGCATTCCAAGTGTGCAATGCAAAGAGTCTGGGTATCGACATTTGGGCTGAAGGCACTCCACACTCTGGCAATAAGTTCTTTATGGCTATGGCAAACATCAGTTATGTGAACAACGACTGGATGATTTCGCCACAACTCAACGGTACTTCGCAAGTGATTTCGTTCTTTGCCAAGGCGTTCACCACCCAGAAGGGCACCACCGAGCGTATGCGTGTGCTTTACTCAACCACCGACACCGATCCTGCACACTTCGTGCAAGTGAGCCGTGGCGACTACATCGAACTTCCTGAAACGTGGACCGAATACAGTTTCCGTCTGCCTGAAGGTGCGAAGTATTTCGCTATCAACTGCGTTTCGCCAGGTGGCGAGCAATCTTTTGCGCTCTTTGTCGACGACCTCACATTCAACGACCTCACCGTGCCAGTGCTCAAACTCAAGGGCTACGAAGTGTATCGCGATGGCCACCTTATCGGAACAACCGTAGAGCCATGCTACAGCTATGCGGCAAGTTATGACTCGAAGTATGCTGTCCGTGCCGTTTACGACAAGGCCACCAGCGCATTTAGCGAGGAAGTGGAAGTGAAGGTGAGTGGCATTGACGATATGATGGCTGGTAAAACCGTGGAAAGCGTGACATACGTCAACACCCTCGGTGTGCAATCCACCACCCCATTCAGTGGTGTAAACATCGTAGTCACCCGCTACACCGACGGCACCACCGCCACCACCAAGCATATCCAAAACTAATCCCCCACAGGGAATAGCCCCCCATAATTAATCCCCAAAAAGAACAGCCCCATTTCCTCTGTTCTTTTTGGGGATTATTTACAATTATCACTACGTTGTTACTGGGACAATTTGTATATTATTACCCTAATTTTTCTAAAGTAGGGGCAGAAATGAATCATTTTCTTTCTAAAGTAGGGGCAACAACCAGTGGTTTTTCGTTGTTATTTGATAAATGGCGCACTTTCTTATGTGTGGTGATGGCTTAAAAATCTTGTTTTCGTGCATATTTGGTCTTGTAAAAATCTTGTTTTCGTGCAAAAACGTGCTTAAATATTTCTTGTTTTCGTGATTTAGAATATATTTTCACATGAAAATCAGTCATATAACTAATTAGAATATAAAAAGAAGGATATATAATCAATGGAATTGATATACAAGTTGTCCCCTGTAATCATTTAGTGAATGATTGAAAAAATCCCGTAGGGATTAGATGTGTGTAGGCAGGTATGCAGCGAAGGTTATGCGAAATGAGCGAAGCGAAATG
>ENA-OUQN01000812-OUQN01000812.1-human-gut-metagenome-genome-assembly--contig:-NODE-812-length-22044-cov-7.839965_pt1 | contig 22044 bp, 19 predicted proteins | sample MGYA00237950_ERZ548832 | MGnify/ENA primary metagenome ERZ548832 (study PRJEB26490, sample SAMN05194703) | human gut metagenome | biome: terrestrial biome; feature: human-associated habitat; material... | reverse complement strand
TGTTATACTAAGTTAAGAATAACTCTCGTGTTATGCTCATTTTGGGTAGGCTGGGGAGGGAATGCATGTTTCCTTTGTCCCAGCCCTTTTTCTCTATGGGTCTCTTTTTTTATTGCTCTATTTTAAGGAGGTATGTGTATGGAGCGTTCCCTTTCGCTGACAGAAGGGCATGTCCACAGCACCATGCTGCGCTTTGCTCTCCCCTTTCTCTTGGCCAACTTGCTACAAGCGCTGTACGGCGCTGCCGATCTGCTCATCGTCGGCCAGTTTTCCACGCCAGCCCAGCTATCCGCTGTGGCCACGGGCAGTCAAGTGCTGCAAACCGTGACTTCACTTGTCTCTGGTCTTACCACCGGCGGCACCATCCTATTGGGGCAATATATAGGCATGTCCTCAGAACGCGACGTAAAGCAGACGGTCTCCACCATGATGTCGCTGTTTGCCATTGTGGCGCTGGGGCTGATGGCGATTCTATTTGCCGCCACCATCCCGCTCGTTTCGCTGCTGCAAACGCCGGAGGCCGCCGTGCCCTATACGCGGGCGTATGTATACATCTGCTCCGGCGGCGTATTTTTCATTTTTGGCTATAATGCCATCAGCGCCATGCTGCGCGGCATGGGCGATTCCAAGCGTCCGCTGTACTTTCTGATCGCGGCGTCGCTTGTCAACATTGTGCTGGACGTTGTGTTCATTGCGGTGTTCGGCTGGGGCGTCATGGGCGCGGCGCTGGCGACGGTGCTCAGTCAGGTGGCCAGCGCGGTGCTGACGCTGCGCTGCATCGTCGGCTCTCAGGGGATGCCGTGGCACATCCGCGCCGAAAAGCTGCGACTGCACGGCGACGTTTTCGCGGCCATCTGCACCATCGGCGTGCCCGCCGCCGCCCAAAGCGCCATGTACAACATCAGCAATATGTTCATCCAGAGCAGCATGAACAGCTTCGGCACCAGCACGATTGCGGCGTGGGGCGTCTACGGCAAGATCGACTTTTTGTTCTGGATGACGATCAACTCGCTGGGCATCGCCATCACGACGTTTGCGGGGCAGAACTTCGGCGCACGGCAGTATGACCGCGTGCGCCGCGGCGTGCGGGTCTGTCTGGCAATGGCCGCGTGTACGACGCTGGTCATCAGCTTTACATTTTACAATCTGGCGGAGGTGCTCTTCCGCCTGTTCAGCCAGGACGACGCGGTGGTCGCCGTCGGTGTCGGCATGATGCACGTCCTGACGCCGGTCTACATCACCTACGTATGTATTGAGGTGCTGGCCGGTGCGCTGCGCGGCTGCGGCGATGTCCGCGTGCCGACGCTGATCACCGTGTTCTTTGTCTGCGGTCTGCGGATGCTCTGGCTGTTCATCGCCGTGCCCATCCGCCACGAGGTCGCCACGGTGGAGATGAGCTATCCCATCACCTGGTCCCTCGCGTCCGCGCTGTTTATTCTGTACTACGTCAAGGGTGGTTGGATGCAGCGGTGCGCGGAGAAGTGGGAGAAGAAGCAGGCAGGGTGATGCCGCGTAAATTGCCGCCGCACCTGTAGGGGCCGGGCATGCCCGGCCCGCAGGCTTGCGTTGCCCCTTTAAGGATGGCTTTGTAGGGAGGGGTCTTGCCCCCTCCGCGGGGCGTCGAGGACGCCGCTTCCTACAGGGATGGCTGCTTACTTTTCCAGTGCCAGCAGCAATTCCCGCAGCACCTTGCAGGCCGTGGCCGTGGAAACACCGCTCTGGTCGAGCATGGGTGCCAGCTCGTTCACGTCCGCGCCAATGATGTTCGCTTTCGTCACGGTGCGGATGGCCCCAAGCAGCTGCAAAAAGCTGACGCCGCCCGACTCGGGCGTGCCCGTGCCGGGGAAGGCCGACGGGTCGAGGCAGTCCAAATCAATGGTCAGATAGACAGGCACATCGGTCTGGCACAGCCAGTCTGTCAGCTCGGTCAGGCCGGTAAAGTCGAACTTGTGCATATCGGTGTGCCGCGCGGCGAACTGAAATTCCTCCCGGTCACCGCTGCGGATACCAAACTGCGTGATCCTGCCGTCTCCCAGGACTTCCCAGCAGCGGCGCAGCACACAGGCGTGGGAAAGTTTCGCGCCCAGATAATCGTCCCGCAGATCGGCGTGGGCGTCAAAATGTACGATATGCAAATCGGGATATTTGCGCACCGCCGCGCGCACCGCGCCCAACGTGACAAGGTGCTCGCCGCCAAGCAGCAGCGGCAGCTTTCCGTCGCGCAGAATTTCCGCCGCGCGGGACTCAATGTCTACAAGGGCACTCTCGCTGGAACCAAAGCACAGCTCCAGGTCGCCGCTGTCAAACACATTCCCATCGGTCAGGTCCTTGTCCTGATAGGGACTGTAAGTTTCCAGACCGTAGCTTTCGTGGCGCATGGCCGCGGGGCCAAAGCGCGCACCGGGGCGGTAGCTTGTGGTGGAATCAAACGGTGCACCGAATAAGACAATCCGTGCAGCAGCATAATCCGCGTCACAGCCGATAAATGTTTCAACATTTTGTTTCATCATTATTATGGGAAATGGCAGTGTAACTTCAAGTTTGGTTAAATATAGAGAGAAATGTTATACCTCGGCTAAAAAGATACAATATTAGATGTTTCATGAGCAGTATTTGAGTTTATTTTAAATTCAGGTATTGCTTTTTTATTTATGCAAAGTTTCACGGGGCCGCTGGTATTTTTTCTCATGTTCATTTATAATTGCTGATAGAGAAAACTGGAAAGAACACCCAATGAATCAGAAAGTAGAGAGTATAAACACATGAAAAAAAGAATTTACAGCATGATATTAATATTAATGACCGGACTTTGTGCCGGATGTGGCAAAGAAGGAGTAAAAAATAATAATACAGGAATAGAAAGCGAATCTTCCCAGGTGGAAGATTCGGTCAGTTTTGAAAACACAGAAGACACAGAAAGCACAGAAGACACAGAAAGCACAGAAGACACAGAAAGCACAGAAAATACAGAAAGTACAGAATACAATGACGTCGTATTAAATGAAGAAACGGATTTTACTTATGACTATTCGGAGGACATCAAAGCGGATGTTGACAATGTGGTATCAGGTTCCGCATCACTGCAGGACGAATTGGAGAATATTGAGAACATCGTAAAGAAATATACGCCGCTGGCGCAGGCAGCCCAGACACAGACAGAAATGAATCTGTCATCCAGATGGTTTTTCGACATATGGGATACGGAATTAAATAACCTTTGGAGCAGATTCAGCGATCTGGCAGATCCACAGACAAAGGAGAAGATCCTTGCAGAACAGAGAAACTGGATCGCTATGAAGGAAGAAGTGACCTTGCTTGACATTGGATCTTACGAAGAAAACGGCAGTATGTATCCGCTTCTTCAGAATTCTTATCTGGAGGAGATCACGAAGAACAGGGCTTATGTTATTGCAAATGAGCTGGCAAAGATAAAGGGGGAATCCTTTGTTATGCCGGAAAAATCAGCAAAGTACGGTCTGTTTGTGGACAATCAGGGGACTGGCAGCGTATACAGTTCCCTGATCACCAGACAGGGGCTGGAAGGAGAGGATGAAGCGCTTATCTCCATTTACAGAGAGGGAGAAACAAAAGGAACATTTGTTGACAATGGAAACGGGGAGCTGGCTTTCACATCAGATGACGGAAGTGTAAAAGGAACCATTAAAATCAACGGATGGGATGGCGCAAGTTTCAAGGTTACAGAGACATCAGGAGAGGCTGTTTTTTCTGCAGGAGAGGAGGTCAATTTTCCGTTTGCATTTTGACAGCATTGTTTGATATGTTGTTTGTAATGATTCAGCGATATAACAGACAAAGAATCATGAAACTCGTAAATCGGCAGTTGCGGAGGTGAATAAAATATATGCTGAATGTGAAAAATGCTGATATGGCAGATTTTGAACAGATTATGAAAATTTATAAATATGCACAGGATTATATGATAAAGTCCGGAAATCCTGCACAATGGGGGCATTTTTATCCGGATGCAGAGCTAATAAAATCTGATATTTGTCAGAATGTATGCAGGGTAATATATGACAAAGATGGGATACATGGGGTATTTGCATTGTTTAAAGGTGCAGAACCTGCTTATAAGCATATTGAGAATGGGAATTGGCTGAATGAAGAGCCTTATCTTACTATTCACAGACTTGCTGGGGATGGTCAGGTGCATGGTTTGTTTCAGTGTGTTTTAAATTATTGTAAAAATATTTCTCAAAATATCAGGGCAGATACCCATGCGGATAATCAAATCATGCAAAAGCTGATGGAAAAGAATGGTTTTATGAAATGCGGTATTATATATGTTAAAAATGGAACACCAAGAATTGCATATCATTGGACTGCTTCATAACTTTCAGTTGTGCGTCCGGCAAAGGGCAATTAACCTGGCAGGTGCAAATTCTCTCTGATACATGATATGACAGTGGAAATTTCCTGAATTGACAAAAGAGTTAGAATAGACTAACATGCAAAATAGAATGACAGAGCAGAAAGGGGCAGGAAATGGAAAGAGAGAAGAAAAAGAGGGCAATGATTGCGGGAATGGTCTCAATGACATACTGGTGCCGTTTATGGTATATTATCTGGTCGCAGATATCGGAATGTCTGTGGTAATTGCTGATGTTTTTGACGGCATTTCTTTTATTACAGGATTCGGGTGTGAAAAATTTGTCAATCAAGAAGTTTAAATGCACTATTTGGCTCCAACCCGCAGGATAACATTTTTCAAAAGAAATAATGTGTGATACAATATTTTAAGATTGAATTTTCAGGAGAAAACAGATGTCCCTACAATTTATATTTGGCAATTCGGGCAGCGGAAAATCGGATTTTCTGTATGATTCCGTGCTGAAACAGGCGAAAGAAAATAAAGAGCAGCAGTTTTTAATCATTGTGCCGGAGCAGTTTACCATGCAGACACAGCGGGAACTGGTCGAGAGGCAAAAACAGCATGCAATCATGAACGTGGATGTGCTCAGTTTTGCAAGACTTGCATACCGCGTCTTTGATGATCTTGGAAAACAAAATGTGGTTGTGCTGGAAGAGACCGGAAAAAATCTTGTACTGCGCAAGGTGGCAGAACAGAAAAAAGCAGAACTGAAAGTGCTTGGTGCGAATATGAATAAGATGGGATATGTCGGCGAGGTAAAATCCCTGATCTCAGAGCTGATGCAGTATAATGTCCGTCCGGATGCGCTGGCAGAGTTTTTGGAGAAAGAACCGCTTGGGGAGGGACTGCGCTTAAAAATGCAGGATGTCCTCACGATGTATCAGGGATTTACGGAGTATTTAAAGGGCAGATATATCACGGCAGAGGAAGTGTTAGAGCTTCTTTATGATGTGGCAGAAGAGTCCGAACTGCTTCGTAATAGTGTGATCGTGTTGGACGAGTTTACCGGATTTACACCGATCCAGAACCGTCTGATGGAAAAACTGCTCGTGCTGGCAAAGAAGGTCAGCGTGTCTGTCACGATGGATGTCAGGGAAGATTTTTACAAGTGCAGGGGTGTACATGAACTTTTTGCCATGAGTAAAAAAACGGTGGCGTCGCTACTGAAAGTGGCAGAACTGTGCAAAGTTCCGGTGGAGGAGCCGTTGATACTGCCGACCGGAAAACAGAGGCGCTATGCCAATGCTGCCGACCTTTATTTTATGGAGCAGAATCTCTTTCGTCCGGGAGCGGGAAGCTACAGATACAAAGCACCGGAACAATCTATGCAGCATATCCGCATCACGTCCCTGAAAAATCCGAGGGAAGAATTAAAATTTGCTGCCCGCGAGATCGTGCGTCTGACGAGGGAGAATGGTTACCGTTACCGGGATATCGCAGTCGTGACAGGGGATGTGCAGCAGTATGGCAATTATGTGCCGGAGATCTTTGAGCAGTACCATATCCCGTACTTTATTGATCAGACAAAAAATATTTTGTTCCACCCGTTTATCGAGTGTATCCGGGCGATCTTAGAGATGATCGAATATGATTTTTCTTATGAAAGTGTGTTCCGGTTTTTGCGGTGCGGGCTTGCAGCGAGAGTCGTGACCGAGGCAAAAAATTCCGACAAGGAGCCAGATCCGGCTGCAACGGAAGATTTGACGCAGCAGCCGGAAACAGGATCCCATGGACTTACAGAACAGGAGATCGACCGCCTGGAAAATTATGTCCTCGCACGGGGCATCCGCGGTGCATCCCGCTGGAGCAGACCGTGGACGTTTGTAATGCCGGATGGGACATTGGAGGATATGGCACGGTTAAATGAGATCCGTGAGGCGGTTTATGAGAATTTTAAGCCGCTGCTTGAGGCATTCCGTGGAAAAGACAATACGGTCAGCACACAGACCTATGAGTTATACAGTCTGATCAGACGGCTTGACATGGAGCAGTTATTAAAGGAGCGTGGAAACTTTTTCGAGGCGCATGGCAATCAGGCGCGGGCAAAGGAATATGACCAGATCTATAAAATCGTGATGGATCTGCTCGACAAAGTGACGTCTCTGCTTGGCGATGAGACGATGACGATCCGGGAATACAGTGATATCTTAGATGCCGGATTTGAGGCGGCAAAAGTCGGTATTATCCCGCCGGGCAACGACACGGTGACAGTCGGGGATATCGAGAGAACCCGTCTGAACCATGTAAAAATCTTATTTTTTGTCGGTGTCAACGACGGAGTTGTGCCGAAAGCAGGGAATCAGGGTGGCATTATTTCCCAGTTTGAGCGTGAAAAGATGGCAGAATATCACCTGGAACTGGCGCCGGGCGCAAGGGAAAAAGTATTTATCCAGAAGTTTTACCTGTATTTAAATATGACAAAACCGTCCGAGCGGCTGTATGTGACATTCTGCCGCGTCAACTCCGATGGAAAAGCACTGCGGCGTTCGTATCTGATCGGGACACTCTTAAAACTGTTTCCACAGCTTGCGGTGGAAGAACCGTCCGAGGAGGAGACATTAGAAGGTGCACTGACTGCGGAAAGTGCCCTGCCGTTTCTGATGGAAGGGCTGACAAAACCGGTGGAGGATGAAGAGGCATGGACTGCACTTTTGGCATGGTACCTGTCGGATGAGGGTGAACGGGAAAAAGTAATGCAGCTTTTTGATGCGGCGTTTGGCGCCCATAAAGATGATGCGATCAGCAAGGCAGTCACGAAAGCTTTATATGGGAATACCTTAGAAAACAGCGTGACAAGGCTCGAACAGTTTGCTGCCTGTGCGTTTGCTCATTATTTAAGTTATGGACTGCGGCTTAAAGAACGGGAACTGCAGCAGTTTGCGAGTGTGGATATGGGAAATATTTATCATGATGTGTTAGAGCGTTTTGCAAAGGGCATAGAGCTGTCGGATTATACCTGGTTTGATATCCCGGAGAAAGCGCAGGAAGCCCTGCTTTCCCAGAGCATGGAAGATGCGATCGCAGGCAGCGGGATTGGGGATGTATTCGAGGACGCAAGAAACAGTTACCTGTTAAAGCGGATGGAGGCAACGGCAAAACGGACGATCTGGGCACTGATGTTACAGGTGCGGAAAGGAAAGTTTGTGCCGAGCGGTTTTGAGGTGTCATTTTCGCGCGCCGAGCGGCTGGATGCGGTGCAGTTTCAACTGGGTGAAGATGAAAAAATGCGTCTGCGCGGCAGGATCGACCGCGTTGATACTTACGAGACAGACGATAAGGTCTATGTGAAAATCATTGATTATAAATCGGGCAACACCACTTTTTCACTTTTAAATTTTTATTATGGACTGCAGCTCCAGCTTGTCGTCTACATGAATGCGGCACTGGAACTCACAAAGAAAAAATATAAGGGAAAAGATACGGAACCTGCAGGTATTTTTTATTATCACATCACAGATCCGATGGTGGATGCGGATGGTCAGGAGTCCGAGGAGGAGATCAGACGGAGTATTCTAGAACAGCTTAAAGTGGGAGGTCTGGTCAATGAAGATCCGGAAATCTATGGTGCGATGGATACTGATTTTTCAGGCACATCGACAGTGATCCCGGTAGCCTTAAAAGCGGACGGCTCCTTAAAGGCGACATCTAAGACGGCGAGCACCTATGAGTTTGGACTGATGTCCCATTATGTGCGAAAGAAGATTGAGCATGTGGGAAAAGAGATCTTTGCCGGAAATGTGGCGGTAAAACCTTACCTGTTAGGAGACAGGAGCGGCTGCGATTACTGTCCATATCACACGATCTGCGGATTTGATGTACGCATGCCGGGATTTTCCTATCAGCAGTTTGAAAAATTTGACAGCAGTGAGGAGATCCTTGCACATATCCGGGAAGAGATTGGAGAGCCGGGAAAAAATCCGGACGGTGAATAAATGTGATGTGACAGGTGCAAAAATAAAAAGTCAGAAACGGAGCAAAACATGGGAATGACATGGACAGATGACCAGCGAAAGGTCATCGAACTAAGAGACAGAAATATATTAGTTTCCGCGGCAGCAGGTTCCGGTAAGACTGCGGTGCTCGTGGAACGTATCATAAAGATCATTACGGATAAAGAGCATCCGGTCGATATTGACCGTCTTTTGATCGTGACATTTACGAATGCGGCAGCTGCGGAGATGCGCGAGCGAATCGGGAATGCGTTGGAAAATGCTCTGAAAGAAAATCCGGATGATGAGCATTTACAGCGGCAGCTCTCCCTGTTGCACAATGCCCAGATCACGACGATCGACAGCTTCTGTCTGTATGTGATCCGCAATCATTTTCATGAGATCGATCTCGAACCGAATTTCAGAATCGGGGATGAGGGCGAGTTGAAACTGTTAAAAGAGGACGTGCTCGCAAAGGTGCTGTTGAAAAATTATGAGGAGAGTGCGCCGGAATTTTTAGCATTTGTGGACGGATATGCATCCGGCAGAAATGATGCGGCGCTCTCCGGCATGATCTTACAGCTCTATGAGTTTTCAAGGAGTTATCCATGGCCAAAGAAATGGCTGCCTGCGGCGGCAGAAAGCTATGGCATAGAGGATGAGGCATCTTTGGAAAGCGCAGCTTTCATGCAGTCGCTTCTTCAGAACTTAAAACGGGTGTCAGAGGATCTTGTGGCACTTTCCGGGCGGGCATACAAACTGACGCAGGACGATGACGGGCCGGATATGTATGCGAAAGCATTAGAGGGCGACCTGAAAAAATATAAGGAGATCGCTGCGAGTGAAAGTTTTGCGGATTTTTATCAGAATTACCGCAATTTATCCTATGACAGGCTTGCTTCCTCCCGTGGATTTGACGGAAACGAAGAAAAATTAGAGCTGGTCAAAAAACTGCGAGAGATGGGAAAGGATGCGGTCAAAAAAATAAACCGCCAGTATTTTTTCACATCACCGGAGATCATGGCGGAGCAGATGAAAAAGACGGCGCCGATGGCGGCAGAGTTAGTGCGTCTGACATTGGAATTTGACGAGACGTTTACGGCGGAAAAACGGCGGAAAAATCTGGTGGATTTCCATGACCTTGAGCACTTTGCGTTAAATATCTTTGTCGATGAGGAGACCGGCAAAGTCAAAAAGACTGCCGAGGAGTTCCGGGATAATTTCAAAGAGATCATGATCGACGAGTACCAGGACAGCAATGAGGTGCAGGAGACAATCTTACGTGCAATTTCACGGGAGGAGCGCGGTGAATACAACCTTTTTATGGTCGGGGATGTCAAACAGAGTATCTACCGTTTCCGTCTGGCAAGACCGGAACTTTTCATGGAAAAATACGATACTTACAGCCTGACGGATGCAAAAATGCAGCGCATTGACCTGCATAAAAATTTCCGAAGCAGAAATGAAGTACTCGATTTTTCCAACGATATTTTTTACCGCATCATGAAGCGCGATCTTGGAAATGTGGAATATGATGCGGACGCAGCACTTTATCCGGGAGCTTCTTATCAGGAAGAAACGGACATGTTCACACCGGAAATTTTACTGGTGGACGGGGATGATGAACTGTTGGATGATGCTGCAGCGGATGATAAGAAACTGTTAGAAGCACGGATGATTGCAAAAAGGATCAAAGAGCTTATGGGAACGCAGAAGGTGACCGACAAGGCAACCGGGGAACTGCGCCCGGTGCAGTATTCGGATATGGTCATTCTGCTGCGAAGCCTGAGCGGATATGCAGACCGTTTTGCTGTTGTGTTAAATGATGCAGGAATCCCGGCACATACTGTTTCGGCGACAGGATATTTCAGTACGGTGGAGGTGCAGACCGTGCTCTCCATGCTTCGTATTTTGGATAATCCGAGACAGGATATCCCGCTGACAGCGGTGCTTCGTTCACCAATCGCAGGACTTTCGGATGAGGAACTTGCAAAATTGCGTTTAAAAGACAAGGATGTCAGATTTTACGAGTGTGTTTTGGAGGAATGTGAGCGTCTGAAACAGGAAGCGGAGGAAAATCCGGGACAGGGCAGGGATGATTCCGAAGAAAAGTTATACCGGTTTTATGTTACCTACGAAAAACTGCGGCAGCTTGTGCCGGATACACCGATCCATGAGCTGATCGAACTGCTGTTAAAGGAGACCGGTTACGGCGATTATGCCGCAGCAATGCCAGCCGGAGACAGGCGTCATGCAAACCTTTTAATGCTGGTGGAGAAGGCGATCGCCTATGAAAATACCAGTTACAAGGGACTGTTTCATTTTGTGCGCTATATTGATGAACTGCAGAAATACGATGTGGATTTCGGCGAGGCAGATCTGATCGGGGAAAACGAAAATGTCGTGCGCATTATGAGTATCCATAAGAGTAAAGGACTGGAATTTCCGGTCGTATTTGCCGCCGGGATGGGAAAAAACTTTAACCGCCAGGATACAAGAAGCCGTCTGGTATTGCACCCGGAACTTGGCATCGGTCTTGACTATATGGACGGAAAACAGCGTGTAAAATCCGTGACGATCGCAAAACGTGCTATCGCAAAGCAGATCGATATGGAAAATCTTGGCGAGGAACTGCGTGTCCTTTATGTGGCATTAACGAGAGCGAAAGAAAAGCTGATCTTAACCGGAAGTCTGAAAAAGGCAGAGGAGACACTTTCCTATATAAAAGCATTTCCAGAGGAACTGTTATCTTATCTGGGACGCGAGAGTGCAGCCGGTTATTTGGACTGGATTCTGCCTGCGGCTGCATCCTGTCAGGATAAATATCAGATACGTCTGATGCGGGCGGCAGAACTGGTGCAGGAAGAAATGGAAACACAGATCAAAGATGAATGGAACCGTTCAGCCTGCATGGAAAAAGCTGCGCAGGCAGATGAAAAAAAAGTGCAGCAGTTCTCGGAGCGTTTTCACAGACGGTATGCATATGAAAATGATGTGCAGAGAAAAAATAAGTATTCCGTGTCGGAGTTAAAACATCGTGCCATGCGGGAGGCGTTTGAAAAAGAGGAGGAGGCAGTTCCTGTTTTTCAATCCGAGGAGGTTGTGCCGTATGTGCCTGCATTTGCAAGAGAAATAGAGCAGCAAAGTGAGGATGGCAGCCCTGGAGCACTTCGCGGAACGGCAATGCACCGCATCATGGAGTGCTACCAGTTTTCTTCCGGTGTGTCCGCAAAAGAGCAGGTCGCCGGGATGCTGGAGAAAGAACAGATCACACCGGAGATGCATGGACTGATTCGCATACCGCAGGTTGAATATTTTGTAAATGCAGATATTGGAAAACGGATGGGAGCAGCTGAAAAAGACGGAAAATTGTACCGTGAGAAACCATTTGTCATGGGATTTACGGATGAACAGTTAGACGAGTTTGGTTTTGCTGAAAACACGGAACAGGCGGAAAAGGTAAAAAGCATGGGGCGTGTAGGAAATATAGGAGAAACGGAATATACAGGGAAAGAGCTGACCCTGATCCAGGGAATCATCGATGTATTCTGGATTGAAAAGGACGGTATTGTCCTTCTTGATTATAAAACAGACCGTGTGGATACGGAAAAGGAATTGTCCGAGTGTTATGCGGCACAGTTAAAACTTTACGAGGAAGCGCTAAACCGAGTCTATGAAAATGAGAAAGATGCAGTCGGAAATCCGCTGAAAGTAAAGGAAAAACTGTTGTATTCCTTCCGGCTTGGGAAAGTGATCCCGGTATAGAAAATTTAAAAACATTGTACAAAAGCCAGTCTGATTGGAGTTTTGTGCAAAGTTAAGAAGCAGATAAGCATGCAGCAGAAAGGAAATTTGACCATGTCACAGATTATTTTAGCATCCGCGTCCCCAAGACGCCGTGAACTTTTAGAGCAGATCGGTCTTAACTTTGAGGTCTGTCCGGCAAAGGGGGAGGAGATCATCATAAAAAAAGAGCCAAAAGAGGTTGTCATGGAACTTGCAGCACAGAAGGCGAGAGAAGTCGCATCCATGTTAAAAACATATGGAGATGAGCATCGGACGCTGATGACACCGCAGGATACTTTAGTCATCGGTGCAGACACCATTGTTGCCGCAGGCAGCGAAATCTTAGGAAAACCAAAAGATGAGGAAGATGCCTTCCGCATGCTCTCTTTATTGTCAGGGAAAAGCCATTCGGTGTACACGGGGGTTGCTTTTGTGTTTATCGACCGGACCGGCAGGGCAGGGGAACATATCTTTTATGAAAAGACTGACGTTTTTGTCAGACAGTTAAAGAAAAGTGAAATTTTGCGTTATATTGCGACAGGAGAACCGTCGGACAAAGCCGGTGCATACGGAATCCAGGGAAAATTTGCAATTTATATTGACAAAATCGACGGTGACTATAATAATGTGGTAGGACTTCCGGTTGCAGCGATTTACAGAGAGCTTGACCGGCTTGGAATTGACCCATATACATGGTAGATAAGCGGGAAAATACAGTGTGAAAAATGAGATTTTTACACTGCACAGAATGGAGGATTATTATGTACGATGAAGCGGTAGTACAGTATTTTTTGGAACATCAGATGCAGCTTTTTAAAGAAAATGTTGCAGAATCGCCGGAGGAGGCCGAAGAATTTTTAGAGGACTGCATGGCAGTTGTCTGCAAAAATATCAAAGAAGTCCGTGCTTATTTTGAAGATGAGGGCGCAGATATTGCCGGAATGAGCAATGCGGATTTAGCAGAGGCAGAGGAAGTTTTTGCAATCCCGGACGGCAGATATCTGATCGTGGAAGCGTAGGAATGACGTTTTTATGGAATACGCTATGCCAAAATACAGATGCGTGTGAGAAATCGGTAAACAGGACAAATAGACAGGTAAGAGGAAAAAAGAATGAAACAATATGATGTGATTATTATTGGAGCCGGTCCATCTGGTATCTTTTGTGCATATGAACTGATCCATGCAAAGAAGAATCTGAAAATTTTAATGATCGAGAAGGGCAGACGAATCGAAAAGAGAGAATGTCCGAAACGTAAGACAAAAGTCTGCGTTGGATGTAAACCTTGTTCCATCACGACCGGATTTGCCGGAGCGGGAGCTTTTTCTGACGGTAAACTGTCACTTTCCCCGGATGTCGGAGGAAATCTGCCGGAAATTTTAGGCTATGATAAAACCGTGGAATTATTAAAAGAATCCGATGATATTTATTTAAAATTCGGTGCAGATACAAAAGTTTACGGAGTGGATAAAGAAAAAGAGATCCGTGAGATCCGCAGAAAAGCGATCAATGCAAACTTAAAACTGATCGAATGTCCGATCCGCCACCTTGGAACAGAGGAAGGCTACAAAATCTATTCCAGACTGCAGGAGCATCTGTTAGAGCAGGGCGTTGAGATGGAATTTAACACCATGGTCAAAGATATCATCATTGAGGATAACAAGGTCAAAGGGATCATTACCGAAAAAGATGAGGAATATCTTGCAGCAGAGGTTGTTTCTGCAGTTGGACGAGAGGGTGCTGACTGGTTTTCACATATCTGCGGACAGCATGATATTGAAACAAAGGTAGGTACCGTAGACATTGGTGTACGTGTGGAGGTGCGTGATGAGGTCATGGAATTTTTAAATCAGAACCTCTATGAGGCAAAACTGGTTTACCATACACCGACATTTGATGATAAGGTGCGTACCTTCTGTACCAACCCGTCCGGTGAGGTCGCAACAGAATACTACGATAACGGACTTGCGGTGGTAAACGGTCACGCATACAAGTCGAAAGATTTAAAGACCAACAATACCAACTTTGCAATTTTGGTTTCCAAAAACTTTACCAAACCATTTAAGACACCGATCGAGTACGGTAAACAGATCGCACAGCTTTCCAACATGCTCTGCGACGGAAAGATCTTAGTACAGACATTCGGTGATTTCAAGAGAGGAAGAAGAACAACGGAGGAACGCCTCTGCAGGAATAACCTGATCCCGACTTTAAAGGATGCTGTGCCGGGTGATCTTTCCTTAGTATTCCCGCACCGTATCATGGTCGATATTGAGGAAATGCTAATGGCGCTCGATAAGGTGACACCGGGTATTGCCAGCGACGAGACACTGCTTTACGGTGTGGAAGTAAAATTCTATTCCAACAAGGTAGTGGTCAACTCTGATTTTGAAACCAGCGTAAAAGGACTGCGTGCGATCGGAGACGGAGCATCTGTGACGAGAGGATTGCAGCAGGCATCTGCAAACGGAATTTCCGTTGCAAGAAGTATCTTAAAATCAATGGAACAATAGGACTTTCTATCAGATTGGGTAAATTAGGATGAAGAGAAAATTTACAAGGGTAGCAGCTGTGCTGTGTGGCATGTCGCTGTTATTGACCGGATGCCGGATCGGAAATAAAAATATTGTGGTTTCGAATATATTAAATGACCGTCAGGTATTCAAGATCGAGGGAACCGTCTGCAGTTTGAAAGAGGCGCGGGTTTATCTGACGAATTATCAGAATATCTACGGGACGGCATATGGTGTGGATCTCTGGGAACATGATTTCGGGGATGATTCATTGGTAAAATATATCAAAGCGGTCACAATGGAAGAATTAACCCAGGTGGTCAGCATGGATCTGCTTGCACAGTCAAGGGAAGTTGCACTTTCAGAGGATGAGCTTTCTGCAATATCAGAGGCGGCGGCAGAGTATTATGCATCACTTTCAAAAGAAGAAAATACTTATCTTGAAGTGACGGAGAGCGATATCAGCGAATATTATCAGCATTACGCATTAGCACAGAAACTTTATAATTCGCTGACAAACAGTGTAAATGAGGAAGTCAGTGACGATGAGGCGCGTGTGATCGAGATCATGCAGATATTTGTCGCAGACAGTACAAAGGCAAGTGATGTGGCAGCAAAGTTAGAGCGTGGAGATGATTTTGCATCTGTGGCAAATAACTATAATGAACTTTCTTCCATACAGACTACGGTGGCCAGGGATGAACTGCCCAAAGAGGTCGAGGAGGTTGCGTTTAATCTTGATAATGGACAGACGTCGTCTATGATCCAGGCAGGCAAAGGGTTTTATTTTATTAAATGCCTGAATAAATATAATGAGGAACTGACAGAGGCAAACAAGTCCAATATCGTGGAAAAAAGAGAAAAAGAGGCATTTGATGATGTCTATAACCAGTTTGTGGCGGGACTGAATTCCAGTATCAACAAAGATATGTGGGATGAACTCACATTAGATACCACAGATGGTATACAGACGGACAGTTTTTTTGAGATTTTTGAAAAACATTGTGGGGAAATATAAGGGAAAAGAGGATGAAATATGACAAAAGATATGACGAATGGTTCTCCGATGAAGCTGATTTTAGGTTTCTCCATTCCACTTTTGTTTGGATATCTGTTTCAGCAGTTTTATAATCTGGTGGATACACTCATTGTCGGAAGATTTCTCGGTGTGGATGCACTTGCAGCGGTAGGTTCCACCGGATCTTTAAACTTTTTGATCATCGGATTCTGTATGGGTGTCTGCAACGGTTTTGCAATTCCACTGGCACATAAATTTGGTGCCGGGGATTACCGTGGACTGCGTGCATTTATGGTAAATGCCATTTATTTATCTGCAATTTTTGCAGTGGTCATGATGGCAGTCACAGTAGTATTCTGCCGCCCGATCTTAGAACTGATGCGCACGCCGGACAACATTATCGACGGGGCGTATCTGTATATCGTGATCATTTTTGCAGGAATACCGGCAACATATTTGTATAATCTTATTTCGGCCATCATCCGTTCGATGGGAGACAGCAAGACCCCCGTCGTGTTTCTGGTAATCTCATCTGTGATGAATATTGCGTTAGACCTTGTATTTATCATAAATCTTCATCTGGGTGTAGCTGGCGCATCACTTGCAACGGTGATCTCTCAGGCAGTGTCCGGAATCGGATGCCTGATCTACAGCTGGAAAAAATTTGAAATCCTGCATCCGGATGCAGAGGAACGCCGGTGGAACAGTTCTTATATGAAAACACTCTGTGGCATGGGTGTGCCGATGGGACTGCAGTATTCCATCACGGCAATTGGAAGCGTTATTTTACAGAGTGCAGTCAATACGCTCGGTTCAAACGCAGTTGCATCCATGACCGCCGGAAGCAAGATAGGAATGTTTTTCTGCTGCCCGTTTGATGCGATGGGATCGACGATGGCAACTTATGGCGGACAGAATGTCGGTGCAAAGAAAATGGATCGTATTTCGAAGGGATTAAAGGCATGTTCCATGCTTGGAATCGGATATGCGATCCTTGCATTTGTTATTCTTGCGCTGACCGGAAGAAATCTTGCACTGTTCTTCGTGGAACGCGCTGAGGTGGAAGTCATCGGGAATGTATACCTGTTTTTATTGATCAACAGTGCATTTTACATTCCACTCGCATTTGTCAATATCGTCCGTTTCCTGATCCAGGGTATGGGATACAGCAAGTTTGCAATCTTAGCAGGTGTCTGTGAGATGGCGGCGAGAACGCTCGTCGGATTTGCATTAGTGCCGCTGTTTGGTTTTCCGGCAGCATGTTTTGCAAGCCCGGTCGCATGGATCTTCGCGGACGCATTTTTGTTCCCGGCGTACCGGCATGTGTACCGGAAGACGGAAAAGATGCTGAACGTGAGCATACAATAGTGGTTTTGCCGGAACAAAACGTGAGTACCATATAGATAATAACAGAAAGTAAAGAGGAAAAATATGAGTATATTAAATGTTGAACATCTGACCCATGGCTTTGGCGACCGTGCAATTTTTGAGGATGTTTCATTCCGCCTGCTTGCGGGGGAACATATCGGATTAGTTGGAGCCAATGGCGAGGGAAAGTCCACATTTATGAACATTGTGACCGGAAAACTGATGCCGGATGAGGGAAAAGTTGAGTGGGCGAAAAATGTGCGGACCGGATATCTGGATCAGAATTCCACCCTGCAGAAGGGGATGACAATCGAGAGCGTCCTAAAGTCGGCGTTTGCGTGGCTGTTTGAGCAGGAAGAACGCATGAATGAGATCTGCGATCAGTTAGGCAGTGCCGATCCGGATCAGATGGATGCCATGATGGAAGAACTTGGTGTGATCCAGGATATGCTGACGATGCATGATTTCTATGTTATCGACAGCAAAGTGGAGGAGGTTGCGCGAGCACTTGGATTATTGGAACTGGGACTTGACCATGATGTTTCAGATTTAAGCGGTGGACAGCGTATGAAGGTGCTGCTTGCAAAGCTTCTTTTAGAGAAACCGGACATTCTTCTTTTGGATGAGCCGACAAACTATTTAGATGCAGAGCACATTGCATGGCTGACGCGTTATCTGCAGGAGTACGAGAATGCGTTTATCCTGATCTCACACGATATCCCGTTTTTAAATGATGTGGTAAATATCATTTATCATATGGAAAATCAGAGACTTGACCGCTATGTAGGAAATTACGATAAGTTCCAGGAAGTTTATGCAGTGAAAAAATCACAGCTTGAGGCTGCATACCGCAAACAGCAGCAGGAGATCAGTGAGTTAAAAGATTTTGTGGCGCGCAACAAGGCCCGCGTTGCTACGAGAAATATGGCGATGTCCCGTCAGAAAAAACTTGATAAAATGGATGTGATCGAGCTTGCCGCAGAGCGTCCAAAGCCGGAGTTTGATTTCAAACTCGGAAGGACACCGGGAAAATATATCTTTGAGACCAAAGATCTTGTCATCGGGTACGATGAACCGTTATCAAAGCCGCTTAATATTTCTATGGAACGCGGTCAGAAGATCGCCTTAGTCGGTGCAAACGGTATCGGAAAGACGACTTTACTGCGCAGTATTTTAGGACTGGTTCCGGCTTTATCAGGGGAAGTCACTCTGGGGGAAAACTTAGAGATCGGTTATTTTGAGCAGGAGATCAAAGGGGAAAATAAAAATACCTGTATCGAAGAAATCTGGGAAGAATTTCCGGCTTTTTCCCAGTATGAAGTGCGTTCAGCACTTGCAAAATGCGGTCTGACCACAAAGCATATCGAAAGCCAGGTGCGTGTACTTAGCGGTGGTGAGCAGGCGAAAGTACGTCTGTGCAAACTGATGAACCGCACGACTAACATCCTGCTTCTGGACGAGCCGACGAACCATCTGGATGTGGATGCAAAAGACGAATTAAAGCGTGCTCTAAACGAATACCGCGGAGCAGTACTTTTGATCTGTCATGAGCCGGATTTCTATCAGGATGTGGTGAACGCCGTGTGGGACTGCTCAAAGTGGACGACGAAGATTTTATAAAAAATGTGGGGCTGGATTTCAAAAGGTAAAAATACCCTTTGAAAAAACAGCCCTATATTTATTCATAAGCTAGGAGAGAGAAATGAAGCCGGATTATTATGAAGATTTTACCTGTATAGCAGACCGGTGCAGTTTTACATGCTGCAGGGAATGGAAGATCGGGGTGGATGAGGACACTTTTGTAAAGTGGAAACACACTCTGACGCCGGACGGGATGTATGATACAGATAGAGGACAGCAGGCAAAAAAAGAAAAGCTGAGTGGGTATGTAAGAAAGAAGGATGGCAGCAGAGTCATCGGATTAAATAAAGAGAAAAATTGTCCATTTCTGAATGGCAAAAAATTGTGCAGATTGGTTCTTACTTATGGGGATGAGATACTTTCACAGACCTGTCAGCTTTTTCCAAGAGAGATCCATACCTTTAACGAAGATGTCACAGAATACGCCCTGATGCCGTCTTGTCCGGCGGTCATTGATCTGTTGCGGAAAAGAGAACATATTTCATTTTCCGGAGAGATGGATACATCTGCTTATCGGGAACTTGCGCCGCTTGTGAACTTGCGCGCATTTTTAATGAAGCTGATGGAGGATGGAGCGCATACGCCGGAGCATAATCTGATGAAGATTTTTTATGTGCTGCTTGATCTATATGAGCGTGTGGAAGATGAGCAGGCAAAAGATGGGTGTATGGAAAATAAGCAGGTAAAAGATGCGGCAGAAGATGCGTTGGGACTGGATTTGACAGACATGGCAAAAATGTATCCGGGTGGATTCCTTTTAGAACTTTCAGAAACGATTGATGGAATTGAACAGACACTGCAGTATTCCATTGAGGAGCGCAACGAACTGTTTTTGGACCTTGCAGAGAATTATCGCAGGGAAGGATTGTATGAAAAATACTTAGAGCCTGTGGCACAGCTTGCAGAACAGTTATCCGAACAGGGAATCGATGAGGAAGTTGTAAAAGAATGGCAGGAGTTTGAAGTACAGTTTTTGAAATACCAGCCGTTGATGCGGCGGTTCCTTTTGACAGAGTTGTATGCAGATTCTTTAAAACCGGAAGGAAATTTAGAGGAGATGGTCGTGCAGGTGCAGTGGATCGCAATGGAATATGCCACAATAAGGCATGCTGTTTTTCTGCACTGGTTGTTAAGTCAGGGGGAGGGGAGCTTCTGCGAAGAAGGAATTTCAACTTCCTGCCGAAGAGGAATTTCCTACGAAGATGTGCGTGATTATATGGTTGTGGTCTCCCGCATGACGGGATATGAGGAAGATGATATTTACGAATATTTGGAAAACAGTTTTGAACATATCATCTGGGACTGGGGATATTTTGCGTTGATTTGTGGTTGACATATTCTGTTGAATGTATTATTGTATTAACTAGATAATACACAAAGGAGGCAAAAGTTATGAAAAAGGAACATCGAAACAAAATGATCGCTCCGATTATCATTGCAGCAGTTCTGATCGTGTATTATGTTGCAATTGCTGCGGTATTTATGCTGATCCCGGATCTGACTGTCATCATGAAATTATTGATGGTAATTATTCCGCTGGCACTGGCAGGAGTAGCATTTGCAGTAACCGTAGAACGTGTGCAGGAGATAAGGAGTGGAGAAGAAGATGATCTTAGTAAATACTGATTATATCAGCGGCAAAAATTTAGAAATGCTTGGTCTGGTAAAGGGAAGCACGATCCAGAGCAAAAATATTGGAAAAGATATTACACAGAGTTTCAAAACATTAGTTGGCGGAGAGTTAAAGGCATACAATGAAATGATGAATGAGGCTAGAGCACTTGCAACAAAGCGCATGGTGGAAGAGGCAGAGAGCTTAGGTGCTGATGCGGTTGTAAATATCCGTTATGCATCTTCTGCAGTTATGCAGGGGGCAGCAGAAGTCATTGCATATGGTACGGCTGTAAAATTTACAAACTAGCAGAAATCTCTTGACTTATAGTGCACTTCAAGTTGTAGAATTTATAAGTACTTCCGATGGGGAAGCAGATGATAGAATCCGTCAACGGAAAGGAGCAATACAATTATGAAGACTATAAGTAGAGGAGAATTTGAAAAACAGAACGTATTTGGAACGGGTGCGGAGAATACAGGATTTGCACAGTATTTTATCGGTAATTCTTATCTGAATCCACTGACAGATCCGAAGAACTGTGCTGTATTTATGGCAAATGTGACATTTGAACCGGGATGCCGTAATAACTGGCACATTCACCACGCAGCAAAAGGCGGTGGACAGCTTTTGATCTGCACAGCAGGAGAGGGATGGTATCAGGAAGAAGGAAAAGAGGCATTTGAAAAATGATTTTTCATTTTTCAAATGCCTCTTTTGGAATCACAGATTACTTATAAGGTGTAAAAGATATGGCTGCTATAGAGGTTAACGGTGATCTCCCATATAAAACAGTGCAACGGTACCCGGACCGGAATGTGCACCAATCGTAGCACCGATATAATCAATCATGAAATTTTCATATCCAAAACGTTCTTTGATCAGATCAGCAACAAACTGTGCATCTTCCGGGCAGTCACCATGACTGATAAAGATAATATCATTTTTATCTTTCCAGTCACCGAGTTGTTTTTCCATGCAGTCGACCAGTCCGATCAGTGATTTCTTGCGGCCGCGCACTTTGCTTAACATGACAAGATGTCCCTCATCATCGACATGAAGTACCGGTTTTAAATTGATCATCGTACCTACAATTGCAGCTGTCTTAGAGAGACGTCCGCCGCGATGCAGATGAAAAAGATCGTCCACGGTAAAATTATGTACGAGATGATATTTGTTTTCTTCTAACCAGGCAGCAATTTCATCCAGATTTTTTCCAGCTTCCTTTAACTGAACTGCTTTATAGACTAAGAGCCCCTGACCTAATGTTGCGGCAAGTGAATCCACAACTACAATCCGGCGGTCTGGATATTTTTCACATACGTCTGCTGCGGCGATCCTGCAGCTGTTAAAACTTCCGCTGAGACCGGAAGAAAATGCGATATGGAGAATATCCACATCATTTTCTTTCAGAATCGATTCATACAAAGTAGCAGCTTCTTCGGGATTCGCCTGTGAGGTGGTCGGTAATGATCCGGCACGCATTTTATCATAAAACTCTTTGACCGGCATTGGATTTTCCCAGGTGTAGGATGTGCCTTCTAAGGTGTAAGGAAGGGACATCATGTATAAGTGATGTTTTTCAACATATTCTCTTGGTAAATCAGTGGTTGTATCAGTTACAATTACAAACTCATTCATGAACTCCTCCAGATCATATTGTAAATATTTTTGGATAGCGTCAGTCAGATATTATCCAATGTTCATGCACAATTATAAATGATACATGGGTTACTGTTCAGACCATTGTAAAAACTGACGAAATTTAAAAAAATATATTTGTG
>ENA-OUQN01000802-OUQN01000802.1-human-gut-metagenome-genome-assembly--contig:-NODE-802-length-22211-cov-7.890143_pt1 | contig 22211 bp, 18 predicted proteins | sample MGYA00237950_ERZ548832 | MGnify/ENA primary metagenome ERZ548832 (study PRJEB26490, sample SAMN05194703) | human gut metagenome | biome: terrestrial biome; feature: human-associated habitat; material... | reverse complement strand
AAGCAAAAACTTCGGAAACTGGAAGTACTGAAGCATCTGCTCTGACTCCTTCATGTATTCATATTTCATTCTTTTCTCGCCTCGTTTCTGTTTCTAATTGTTGTAAAAATCATTTTTATGCCGGCTAAAAAATGTTCTTACACATATACAAAAGATGAAGGGCATAAATACAGCCTCTTAATGAAAAATTTTTATTTTTCCTGCAAAAAATACCCTTTCATTAATACGAAACGCTGAGAGGCATTTTTACAGCCCCCTGAGGAAATTTTTTTATTTTTTTCGGTTAATCGAATACTTAAAAACAAAAAAACACTCACCTATTCACAGGTGAATGCCTTATCAAAATTTCCTTATTTTGTTGTCTGTGACGCTTGCTCAGAAACGCTTGCGTATCTGCTAAAATGTAATTGCCTGCAATTATATTTTCACGTGAGTATGGGGACGTAATCCCCATCAAGTCCGCTACTCGTAAGTAATACAAAATTGTCAAAATGACAATACTGTAATACACGGGTGGATCTTGCTCTGGTTGTAACACATGAATTCATACAATAATAGGCCCAAATGGGCACTTTCACCATTCGAGCCTATATATTATATGTCTTTGGGATAATAGCTTAAAAAATAACTGTCTAGACCACTTTTTAAACTGTCTACTATTTAGGGTACAGTTTATTTTCAACCATACTATTTTTTATTCTTTGGCTTTATTCCCCAGAATACCACATTCATGAGTATTACGATCAACAGCACAACAGCCATTGATACCCAGAATCCCATATTGAGTCCGAGCCATTCACAAGTTCCAAAAAGTGTCATCCATAATTCTTTCCAATTCATTCTTTCTACCTCCTAGAGCAGTTCGCCATAATAGCGGACATATGCTTTTTTCAAGCTTGTTGCCAGCATCATATACAGCAGAATACATGGGATCAGATATGCAAAGTATGATGCCGGTAATGCTACCAGACCAAGTGCAGCTCCAAATGGTGTGAATGGGATCACTGTCAGAACTGCAATACCTGTCATGGTAAGTAATGTTACCGGTGCTGATGCACGGCTCTGGATAAACGGAAGCTTTGGTGTGCGGATCATGTGGATGACTAATGTCTGGCTCCACATAGATTCCACAAACCATCCTGCCTGGAACATTCCGATATACCGTGCCTGCATAGCAGCAAGCTCTGCACCGCTGTAATTGGCTGCCAGATCATTGAATAAAATGCCTTTTGATACAAATAACGGGCAGAATACAAAGTACATGAATATATAAGTTGTAAAATCAAAAATCGAACTTGTAGGTCCAATCCAGATCATAAAGCTACCCACACTGGAAGCATCCCATTTACGTGGTTTTGCAATAAACTCTTCGTCTACGTTATCCCATGGAATTGCTGTACAGGACAGATCATAGATCAGATTCAGGAAAATCAGATGTACACTCATCATCGGGAGGAAAGGTAACAGTGCCGAAGCAGCTAATACAGAGAACATATTTCCAAAGTTAGATGAGGCCGTCATCTTGATATATTTGATCATATTAGCATAAGTTTTACGTCCTTCTATGATTCCTTCTTCCAGAACCATCAGATCTTTTTCCAGCAGGATGATATCTGCGGATTCTTTTGCCACATCTACTGCAGTATCTACAGAGATTCCAATATCGGCAGCTTTCATTGCAGCGGCATCGTTGATTCCATCACCCATGAATCCTACGGTATGACCGTTTTCTCTGAGAACTGAAACCACGCGTGCTTTCTGATCCGGTGTAAGCTTTGCAAATACCTCTGTTGTCTCTACTGCTTTTGCAAGCTGGTTATCTGTCATATGATCCAGATCAGAACCCAGAAGCATGTTGCGTACTTCAAGTCCTACCTGCTTGCAGATTGTACGTGTTACCTTATCATTATCACCTGTCAAAATCTTTGTTATTACGCCGTGTGCTTTCAATGCCCGAATTGCATCTGCAGTAGACTCCTTTGGTGGATCAAGAAATGCCAGATATCCAATTAGTACCATCTCACACTCATCTTTTATACCAAATGCACCCACTGGAGAAGGATTGCTTTTTTGTGCAATGGCAAGCACACGGAATCCTTTGTCATTCAGTTCGTCTACTGTTTTCAGAATACGCCCACGAACCTCTTCTGTAAGTGGCTGCACAGTACCATCGCACTCAGCAAAAGAACAGATGGAGAACATTTCTTCTACAGCTCCTTTTGTTACCATCTGCGTCTTTCCCTTTTTATCCTGTACTACCGTAGTCAGACGACGACGCGTAAAATCAAATGGGATCTCATCTACCTTCACATAGTTTTCTGACAGATCGAGGAGCTTTGGATCTGCCGCCTCTTCTTCCTCTGTTCTGTGAATGATTGCCAAATCCATCAGGTTCTTATAACCTGTCTGGAAGTAGCTGTTTAAATATGCATGGCGCAGTACTCTTGTATCATCTTCTCCATTCACATTCAGGTGATATTCCAACACAACCTTATCCTGTGTCAATGTTCCTGTTTTATCTGTACAAAGGATATCAATGGCACCGAAATTCTGGATGGAATTCAGATTCTTAACAATCGTCTGCTTTTTACTCATGGAAACGGCACCTTTCGCAAGGCAGGTTGTTACGATCATCGGTAACATCTCCGGTGTCAGTCCTACTGCCACAGAAATACCAAACAGGAAGGCATCCAGCCAGTCTCCCTTTGTGATACCATTGATAAAAAATACCAGCGGAACCATGACCAGCATAAACCGGATCAGAACCCATGAAACTGCATTCACACCTTTGGTAAAGCTTGTCTCCACTGCTTCACCTGCAATCGCAGATGCCATGGAACCAAACAAAGTGCGGTCTCCCGTGCAGACAACCACTGCCGTTGCACTTCCGGAAATTACATTGCTTCCCATAAAAGCAATATTGCTGTAATCGGTGATGCTTTCTTTCTGTGCACATACCTTCGGTGTCTTTTCCACCGGTTCGCTTTCACCTGTTAAGCTTGCCTGACTGATAAATAAGTCTTTGGCATCCAGAATACGGACATCTGCTGGGATCATGTCTCCTGCTGAAAGATGTACGATATCTCCTACAACCAGATCGTCCATAGGAATCTCAATTTTTTCCTGTTCTCTTCTTGTGACGGTGCAAGTAGTTGTGATCATGGATAACAGTTTTTCTGCTGCATTTCCACTTCTGGATTCCTGTACAAAACGAAGCGTACCGGAGATCATAACCATGGTCAGAATAATCACCACTGTTAATGGATCAAAATCTTCCGGTGAACTTCCTAACAGAGAAAAATATGGAAAAACCATATCTGTCATAGTAGAAACAACTGCCAGACAGAAAAGGATTGCTGTAAATGGATTGATAAATGCTCCAGCCAGACGTTTCGCAAGGGATTGTTTCTTCTCATGCGTTACTTTATTCGTTCCATATTTTGTCCGACTTACCACTATATTTTCAGCATCCAGTCCACGAAGTGTTGTGTGCAGACTCTTCAAAACCTCCTTAATCGGATTGGTAGCCGCATGTTCGATGCGGTGGTTCTGCTCGTCACGGATCACAGCTTGCTGTGCTGCCTGCCGAACAGCCATACGATTTTCTTTCTTATTCATTGGTCTTTACCTCCTTGTTTTGCAATTATTTTTTATAATATCGATCACTTTTCTCGATATACCAAAGATCAAATCCCGCCACAATAAACCATGCAACCATAGCAGTCACAAACCAGTGATTTTCAAAGCCTGTCCATAGACCTTTTAGCAGAAAAATCAATCCATTTAATGCAATGACTTCACCGATGTTACGACAAAGCGGCACAATTTTAATCTTCTCTTTCTCTTCCTGCGGCATGTTTTTCCAAGAAGAGAAATGAATATGGCCTTTTCCACATGCAAACATAAAACCGGCAATCGTGAAAATGATACCAAAAAAGATACAGGTTAAATTCATGGTTTTCTTCTCCTTTCATTGATTCCTCTCGTTATGAGCTTATTTATTTTCTGAAGCCTGATAAACAATTTCACCATCGTAACTGCTAAAAAAATCCAAACAACCACAGATATTTGATACCAGACCTGTATCACCAAAATTTGGTGAGCCGGAAATATAAGACTCACACAACTGCATGCTGCAGTGAATAAAATATAAAGAATGAAAAAAATTATCCATCTTTCACTTTTGATTTTTTTCAACTACAACACCTCCCAACCTGCACTGATTACTTCCGGAAGTTCCAATGCCTGACCAACAATACCTTCCAGAACATTGCTTTTCGGTTTTCCCGCAGAACAATACTTCGCTATGATCTCGACTTTATCCCCCACAACATCTCCACTTTCCAGATGATTCAGATACAATGTCTTACTGGAATTGCTGTTGATCAGTAAAAGTCGTATTTCCTGTTCTGCATCTTCCTGACAAAGTACTGTGATGCAGTATTCTTTTTCAGATTCATCTCCTACAGCAATCGGATTAAGTTTTCTTGCAAGCGGACGCAGAATCAGATTTGAACCAATCAAAATGCCTGCTGCAGAAACTGCCATTATAAACATTCCTGTGCTGGCAAGAATACCAATTGCCGCTGTACACCAAAGTGTTGCTGCTGTATTCATTCCTCTTACCGTACCGCTGTCTTTAAAGATCACACCACTGCATAGAAATCCAACGCCGGAGATAATGCTGCTTCCTACACGAAACACCTGATCGGAACCATAAAGCATTGGAAATAAAGTAAAAAAACTGGTTCCCATACAGATCAGAACATTTATCCGTATTCCAGCTGGATGCCCGGTCAACTGCCTTTCCAATCCGATAAAAAATCCAAGCAACACGGATAAAGAAATTCTTAAAACAAAATCTGTGTATACCATACATACCGCCTCCCTTCGACCTCTTACAGAATACAAAAAAAGCAAGGAGAATCACATGACCAAAATCTTGCGATTTCCTTGCGATTTAGCAAGAACTACAAAAAATTTGGCGGACTGCTTTCAGCCCGCCTGTTTTACATCTTATCATTAAATTTATATCCAATCCCCCAAATCGTAAGTATATACTTTGGTTCATCCGGATTCGGTTCAATCTTCTTTCGCAATTTTCGAATAAACGCCATGATATTACTGTCATCTAAAAGATAGTTTTCAGACCATACCGCCTTATAGATCTGCTCTTTTGTAAATACTTCTCCTCTGTTTTCCGCCAGGAAATACAGAATATCAAACTCCTTCGGAGTCAGGGAAACCGCTTGACCCATTCTGGTAACGCTCCTGCTTTTCGGATGGATTACTAATTCCCCAATTTTCATCTCATCCGAAAGATTGAGAGATGCAATTTCTGAATTATTTGCAGTGCTGAGCAGTAATGAATTTATCTCGCCGCTCACCATATCATATATACCGGAAAGCAGTTCTTTCGCACTGTCACTTTCTGGTGGTTCTTTAATCAGCTTTTGAAGAAGCCATTCCTGCAGGACAGAATCCATGGAAATAACACTGATATTCTTTTTCATGATGGTTTCCCTCCTTTCAGATCAGCTCATGATATTTCTTCTGATAAACAGTTTTGACCACCGTAGTCAGAAGCATATAGAGTAAGACTACAACAAATAAAAACAGGAAATACATGATTGGCAATTTCGTCAATCCAATAACACCTGCGCTTTTGGTAAAAGTAAGTGAAGTAAATACAATAATTCCTACAAAGGTCGTACAAACAACCGGAATGGAAGGACTGCTCTGCACAAATGGTATCTTCCTTGTCCGAAGAAAATGAAGGATCAAAACCTGCGTCCACATCGATTCTAAAAACCATCCTGTCTGAAACAAAGCAACATACTGCGACTGCATCACTGGATCTACCATGTTCAGATACGTTGTATCGCCACACAATAATGGACAGAGAATATAATACAAAAACAGAAATGTCACGATATCAAATATCGAACTAATAGGACCAAAAAATAACATAAATCGTCCCAGCGTCTTTCCGGACCAGTCTCTTGGCGAGAGTGTTTCTTCCTCATCCACATTATCCCATGGAAGGATGATACATAAAACATCATACAGCAGATTCAATAATAAAATCTGCAGAGATGTCATTGGCAAAAATGGTAAGAATGCACTGGCACATACAACAGAAAAAATATTGCCAAAATTAGAACTTGCCGTAATCTTAATGTATTTGAGCATGTTTGTAAATGTTTTACGCCCTTCCAGAATCCCCTGCTCTAATACACCTAAATCCTTTTGAAGCAATACGACATCCGCTGCATCTTTCGCTGCATCTACCGCTGTATCTACTGAAATACCAACATTAGATTCACAAAGAGCTGGGATATCATTAATTCCATCGCCCAGAAAACCTACAGTATGTCCATTTTGCCTTAAAGCAGAAACAATACGGACTTTCTGCCCTGGTGTTAATTCTGCAAATACATGAATATTTTCTACTGTTTTGCCGAGTTCATCGTCCGTCATCTGATCCAAATCTACACCAGTCAATATGATTTCTGACGGGATTTTGACCCTTCGGCAAATAGAAGCTGCCACCTCAACCTGATCACCTGTCAGTATTTTCGGTGTTACCTGCAGTCTTTTTAGAGCCTCCACAGATGTCTTTGCTGTCTTTTTCGGAGCATCAAAGAATGCAAGATATCCCATCAGGATCATATTTTTTTCGTCTGTCGGTATGATCTGATCCTGTTTCTCAACCTTTTTCCGTGCAACAGCAATCACTTTCATTCCATCCTGCAGCATCTCATCCACTACAGAAGCAACACTCTGCATCCCGTTTTTTTCCATCGGTAGGATTTCGCCACGAAATTCCACATGACTGCACCGAGACACAATCTGGGAAATATTACCCTTCATAATAAGCTGGCAATCTCCATTTTTATCTGTCACCAGTGTACTGACAAATTTGCGGGAATAATCAAATGGAATTTCATCCTCTTTCTGATACCGCATGAGAAGATCAGAAAAATGCTGTTCATGCCCAGGCATTGTCTGGCAGGCAAGAATTGCATTATCAATTGGATTACATACACCGGAATGATAAGCACTATTTAAAAAAGCAAAATCCAATACCTGCCCACTTTCGTTTCCCAGCACATCCATATAGTATTCCAATAGGATACTTTCATTGGTCAGTGTTCCTGTTTTATCCATGCAGAGCACATCCATGCTGCCAAACCCTTGCATTGCATTAATGTCTTTAATGATTGTCTGTTTTTTACTCATACTCAGACTGCCCCTTGCAAGGCAGGCTGTGATCACCATCGGCAGCATTTCCGGCATCAAGCCAACGGCAACAGACAGTGCAAAGGCAAAAGATTCCAGCCACCTTCCACCTGTGATCTGCAATAGTATGAATACAATAGGAATCAATACTGCAATAAAACGAAGCATGACCCAGGCAATAGAGTTGGCTCCTTTTTGAAAAGACTGTTTTTCATCTGGATCTTCTTTCGTAAAACTACCATATAGTGTGTCTTTTCCGACTGCAAGCACAATACCCTCACCTTTTCCACTGATGACAGTTGTTGCCATAAATGCAAGATTTTCAAGTTGCGTCAAGGATTCCGAATTACTGTAACTCAATGCCTGTGCATTTTTTTCCAGGATCGCACTTTCGCCTGTGATCGCTGCCTGGGAGAGATATAGATCACTTACTTTGGTGAGTCTCAGATCAGCCGGAACACGATCACCTGCCGCAAGCAGAACAATATCTCCAACCACCAGTTCCTCAGCTGGAATCTCTTTCACTTCTCCCGCACGCCGTACGGTAATGCTTTCATGTATCAGCCGGTTTAGCTGTTTTGATGCATTCTTTGCACGAAGTTCCTGAACCAGACGGATTGTTCCGCTAATCAAAATCATTGAAAATATGATAACCGCAGTCGTTGCATTTCTGGCAAAATTCGATACAAGAACCACGTCTGTAGCCAGTGAAATGATTCCAAGAACTAAAAGAATGATATTAAATGGATTGATAAATGCACGCCGCAGGAGTCGTAACATAGTGTCATTTCTTCTTTGCGAGAAACTATTTATACCATACTTATCCCTCATCAATTCAACCTGTGATTGTGACAGGCCTTCCCCTGATATCTCTAATTCCTGATATATTTGTGATACTTCTCGATAAGCATATTTCTTAATACAACAATCGATCAGTGTAGTTTTAGGCATATAGGCTTGCCTCCTTTCTCAATACCGATATATTTATTTTAACATTATCTTAAAAAAACTCCATGCTTAGATTCTTGCTTTTTTCTTGCGATTACATTGATAATTTACTTCTACACCGCACCTCTTTAAAACCAATAAACTCAAGGCCTTTGTTCCGTCCCTTAAACACTGCCGTGACAATTAAAAGCAAAGCATAATACAACAACGTTCTGTTCGATACTAGAAATATATCATCAGCATACAGTTTGAGCGGAAAAAGTCTCATGGTCATGAGCGAAAATGAAAGCAAAATTTATTAGATGGTACAACATACTATGCCTTTAAAATTCCAGTTACATATTCATATTGGAACCTAATCATCTGTTATTTTTATTATAATACTTGAAAAAAAAGAAGCACTCATACAAGCGCTTCTTCTTACCATATTAGGACTTCGACCAAAAGTTAGTGGGCCACAAAGTGGGCCATTTTTCAAAAAATTACATGAATTTATATAGAGTTTTATCCAAGTCGAAAATCCGCTAAATGCTCTAGCTATCAGCATTTAAAGGCATTTAACAACTTATATGGACATTTCTGAAACCTGTCTCGTAATAACAATACCTAGTTTCATTTTCTCTATTTCCTCCTTAAAACCTTGATTTCTAAAGCTAAATCCACAAGGTCTATTTCTCTTATTTTCTGTTATGTGACTCTTTCACAAAAAGAAGCCCCAAAATAGCATCTAATATTATACTATAATGGGGCTTGAATTTCAATCTCTCGTCTCCATCAAAATCACTTTTCCAAACACGAAAGAGATCTTCACTTCATCTTCACCTTCTGCAAACTCATTACTCACACACAAGCTGTCTCCTGATGAGAGCAAATGATTCTGCAATGGATATTTTGCACCGCTGATACAGAAATCCTCAACCGGAAGTTGCATCGGAAATACTGAAAAATACTTTCCGAAAGCTTCTTCTCTGCGAATTGCGATTCCATGATCAAGCAGACGAATTCTATTATGACTGTCTAAGATCATCGCCTGAGATCCTGCTTCAAGTGCAATATTCAGGCACTGAACATTAGCCCAGAAATGATCCAGACGATTTCCTGTTCCTCCAAGAATCCAGATTTCTTTTCTTCTGAGTCCAAGACACATACGAAGTGCAATCTCCGTATCAGACGCATCCTTTACCGGATTGAACTCCCGGATCGGTACACTTGCTTCTTTTCTATAATAATCGATCACTTCTTCCGGCACACTGTCAAAATCTCCTACAATGTAATCCGGCTTGATCTTATGTTCATAAAGAAATGCGAGTCCTTTATCTACTCCGATAATAAATTCTGTCTCTTCTGCCTCAAGAATCGGAAGGACAAAATCTTCTTCCAGCATTCCCCCGCTCACAATAACTGTTCTCTTACACATTGCCGTTTAAAATCTCCATAAACTTTGCTGTATTATCTTTGATATCACCTTTAAAAACGCCTGAACCTGAGACCATTACATTCGCTCCGGCTGCAAGTACTTCTGCCACGTTTTTATGATATATTCCACCATCTACTTCAATATCAGTTGTAAGTCCTTTTTCATTCAGAAGGTTTCTCAATTCACTGATACGCTCCAGTGATTCCGGAATAAATGCCTGTCCGCCAAATCCCGGTTCTACAGACATGATCAGAAACATCTCTGCCTGATCCAGATATGGAAGCAGTACATCAACCGGTGTCTTTGGTTTAATAGAAATTCCCACTTTCGCTCCTGCTGCATGGATTTTATCAATTGTTGCCTGCAGATCTTCACATGCTTCATAATGAACTGTAACGATATCTGCTCCTGCTTTCACGAATTCTTCCACATAACGAATCGGTTCTGTCACCATGAGATGAACATCCAGTGTCTGTGTTGTTGCTCCCTTGATCGATGCGAGAACAGGCATTCCAAAGGAAATGCTTGGAACGAACATTCCGTCCATCACATCAAAATGAATATACTCTGCGCCTGCTTCTTCTGTTAATTTCAACTGCTCTCCTAAAATCTTGAAATCTGCTGAGAGAATAGATGGTGCCAAAATATTTTTCATAAACTTAATACCTCTTTCTTTCCTTTAGTTCACGGTACATCTCCGTATAATCTTCATATCTGATCTTATGGATCTTCCCTTCTTCAACTGCCTCTTTTACAGCGCATCCGGGTTCATGAATATGGTCACAGCCATTGAACTTGCACTGTCCTTCAAACGGTGTGAATTCCGGAAAATAATATTTTAAATCTTCTTTTTCGAAATCATTGACGTAAAGAGAACTGAATCCCGGAGTATCCATAATATAAGAATCTTCTCCAATCACGATCAGTTCGGAATGTCTTGTTGTATGTTTCCCACGGTCAATCTTCTTACTGATACTTCCTGTCTCCATCTTCACTTCAGACTGCAGAAGATTGATCAGGGATGATTTTCCAACACCGGAAGGACCTGCGATCGAAGTTGTCTTTCCTTTTAAAAGTGATTTTAACTCACTGATATTTTCTTCTTCCTTCGCACTTGTGAAGATTACCGGATATCCGCATCCGGTATAAACTTCTTTCAATTCTGCAATTTCAGGATGGCTTGCAATATCTGTCTTATTAAAACATAATACGACAGGTATCTCTTTTCGTTCCATCATGACAAGAAAACGATCTAACAGATTATAATGTGGTTTCGGTTTTGTCACTGCAAACACAACCAGTGCCTGATCAATATTGGCTACTGCCGGACGAATCAACTCATTCTTACGCGGCAGGATCTCTATAATATTTCCTGTCATTTCTTTTTCATCAAGTACCTCGATCACAGCATCATCACCGACCAACGGCTTGATCCCGTCTTTTCGAAAAGCACCCTTTGCTTTACATTCAAAAATTCCGGATTCTACTACATTCACGTAGTAGAATCCGGCAATCCCTTTTATTATCTTTCCCTGCATATACTTGCTCTCTGTTATCATTGATTCGTGTTCTCTTCTGTCCCGGAATCATTTCCGGAATTTCCACTATCCGGGGCTGATGGTTGAGATCCTTTGCTGACCATATACTGAACAGTTGTTCCTTTTTCTACCTGCGTACCAACGCTGACAGACTGATAGAACACCTGTCCTTCTGGATATTCATCACTATAATCTTCGCCAATATACTCCGGTGTAAGTCCTGCCTGCTTCAACAGTTTTTCCGCCGTATTCTGGTCTTTATAGGAAAGATCCGGTACTGTAACCACCGTCATCTTTGGTCCTTTGCTCACCACATATCCGATTGTTGTACCTTTAGATACTTCTTTTCCGGCATCTGTATCCTGTGAAATAATAACTCCTTCTTCTACAGTATCACTGTAATCTTCAGTTGCATTTCCTGACAAACCTGCCTGTGAAAGTGCTGCTTCAGCATCCGACTGGGACTTTCCGGTAAGTTTAGGAACTGTTGCCGGCTGATTTCCCTTGCTTATCACAAGAGTAACCGTTGTTCCTTCTTTTACTTCTGCACCTTCACTCGGACTGACAGAAACAACTTCTCCCTGCTCCACATCATCACTGTAAACAGGATCACCTTTCTTCACAACAAGGTTCTTCGCCTGAAGTGCTTTTTCTGCATCAGCTTCTGCCAAACCAACAACACTTGGAATCGTTGTCATCTTAGCTTCTTCACCACTGCTGATCACAACATTGACTGTTGTATGCTTCTTTACTTTCTTTCCATCAGCAGGATCCTGGCTGATAATCTTTCCTTTTGCAACAGTATCGGAAGGCGCAGTTGACTTATGGATTCCGAGATCATATTTGTTCAGTTCTTTCTGAGCTTCCTCATATGTCTTGCCTGTCACATCCGGTACTTTTACCATCTCTGAATCTGTTTGTTGTGTAGTCGTTCCTTTTCCACCTTTAAATACGCCCACTGCATTTCCTACAAGGAACATGATCAAAAGTGCGATCACAACACCGGCAACAACCATAAGAATCTTCATGATCTTCTTCGTGTCTTTATTCACTTCATTCTTCTTACGGCGATCATCATAACGGTCTTTGCGGCGGTCGTCGTAATCATCATCATAGCGGCTTCTGCGGCGATCATCATAATCATCGTCATCATCATAACGGCTTCTGCGGCGATCATCATAATCATCGTCATCATCATAACGACTTCTGCGGCGGTCGTCGTAGTCATCGTCATCATCATAACGACTTCTGCGGCGGTCGTCGTAATCGTCATAGTCATCCTCGTAATCGTCGTCATAATCATCATTATAATTTTGACGATTCTTCATACGATTCAGTTCATCCTGTGACATAACAACCGTGGTCCGTCCTGTATCCTGAGATGCTGCCGGCATACGTTTTGTCACACCATCAAGAACTACAAAATCTCCATCTGGATCTACCAGTGAGTGCTTCAGATCCTGAAGCAGTTCCTCACAGCTCATATATCGTTTATTCGGCAGTTTCTGTGTACATTTCATAATAATGCACTCCAGACTGTACGGAATATCCGGTACTTCTTCTGCTGGAGACTTGATCACTTCATTCAAATGTTTCAAAGCAACCGTCACTGTCGAATCTCCGTCAAATGGAACATGCCCGGTGATCATCTCATACATCGTGATACCTGCTGAATAGATATCACTCTTCTCATCTACAATACCGCCTCTGGCCTGTTCCGGAGATGTGTAATGTACAGATCCCATCACCGTTGTTGTTACTGCCTGCGTTGCCGTTGATGTCGTAGCCCGCGCGATTCCGAAATCAGTAACCTTAACCTTTCCATCTTTGGAAATAATAATATTCTGCGGCTTAATATCCCGGTGAATGATATGGCAGTTATGCGCTGCCTGAATGCCTGTCACCATCTGAATAGAAATACTGATCGTCTCTTTTGCTGAAAGCTTTCCTTTCTTCTCAATGTAATCCTTCAGCGTAATTCCTTCTACAAGCTCCATGACCATATAATAAAGACCACGATCCTGTCCTACATCATAGACATTGACTACGTTTGGATGCATCAATCCTGCTGCTGCCTGAGCTTCGCTTAAAAACTTCTTAATAAACGTCTCATCCGAACGATATGTGCTCTTCAACACCTTGATCGCAACAAAACGATTCAGCTTATGGTCCTTGCCTTTATAGACATCTGCCATTCCGCCAGAACCGATACGACCAAGTATCTCGTATCGTTTCCCTAAAAATACTCCTTCTTTAATCATACACTCACCTCATCTGCAAATGGCTCAAACAATACCACTCCGATGTTATCTGTTCCTCCATTCTCTTTTGCTGCTTCCACCAGCATCTCACCTGCCTCGACGATATCCCGGCTTCCCTGCACAATATGGAAAAGTTCTTCATCTTCCACCATATTACTTAATCCGTCTGTACACATCAGAATGATGTCTCCCCGTTTCAGACGGTGTTCATAAAAGTCCACATCCACATCAGCTTTTGCACCGATCGCTCTTGTGATAATATTCTTATCCGGATGATGCTTCGCTTCTTCCGGCTTAATTCCACCGAGACGAACCATCTCTTCTACAAGAGAATGATCCTTACTTAGCTGTTGGATTCCCTGATTGATCAGATACAGACGGCTGTCTCCCACATTGGCGAAATACAGCATCTGTTCTTTCACAGTAGCGGCAACAACCGTTGTTCCCATCCCCTTCAGATGTTCGTCACCGGATGCTTCTTTGATAATCTCACGATTGGCAGACTTGATTGCTTTCACAAGAACACGTTCGATATCCTCTCCCTCGCTCTTCGCAATCTCTTTGATCATCACTTCCACCGTACACTTGGAAGCATAATCTCCTGCCTGATGGCCACCCATACCATCCGCTACCACGAACAGGTTCTGGAGAATACCCAGTGGTTTTCCCGTCGTAAAGACGTAGTCCTGATTTACCTGTCGCACCATTCCAACATCTGTAATTGAAAATGTCTTCATACCTTCTATTCTCCTTCAGTTTCTACGTAGCGGCGCCTGAGCTGACCGCAGGCTCCGTCAATATCAGAGCCCATTTCCCTTCTTATAGTAACATTTATTCCGCTTTTTTCAAGTTTATTTTTGAAATTCAAAGCACTTTTCCGGCTTGGACGAACAAAATCACGCTCTTTTACCGGGTTGACCGGTATCAGATTGATATGACAGTTCTTATGCTTTAATAAATGAATCAGTTCCTGTGCATCTTCATCCGTATCATTCACACCATGTACAAGACTGTACTCAAAGCTCACTCTCCGGCCGGTTTCTTTGAAATATTCGTCACAGGCTGCGAGCACTTCTGTGATATCATATTTATTTGCAACCGGCATCAATTTTCTTCGTTTTTCCTGATTTGAACCGTGAAGCGAAAGTGCAAGTGTAATCTGTAAATGCTCTTTCGCCAGTTCTTTCATCCTTGGAACTATTCCACAGGTTGATACGGTGACATTTCTCTGACTGATGTTCAATCCATGCTCATCTGTAAGTAAATGAATAAACTTCAGGAAATTATCGTAATTATCCATCGGTTCTCCGGTTCCCATGATCACCACATTCGAAACCCTCTCACCACTTATCTTCTGAATCTGATAGATCTGTCCAAGCATCTCAGACGGAGAAAGATTTCTCACCAGACCTCCGATCGTTGATGCACAGAATGCACATCCCATCCTGCAACCGACCTGGGAGGAAATACAGACAGAATTTCCATGCTTATATTTCATAAGAACACTTTCGACTACATTTCCATCATAGAGACGGAACAGGAACTTGTTCGTACCGTCAATCTGGGAAATCTGTCTCTCCAGCATAACAACCGGGAGAATCTCATAATTCTCTTCCAGTTTTTCCCTCAAAGCCTTTGAAAGATTCGTCATCTCATCAAAATAATCTACCAGCTTCACATGCAGCCATTCATAAATCTGTTTTGCACGAAATGCTTTTTCTCCGATCGTCGCCATCTCTTTCTGTAATTCTTCATATCCATAAGCACGGATATCCTTTTTCATCTTAAAGTTTTCCTCCTGTATTTCGTTTTTTCTGTGAGTTATTCACATTATTTGTCTGCTTTTTCTATTTTTTTCACATTTCCTGAAAATCATGCTTTTTTCTTTAATCTTGCAATAAAGAATCCGTCACAATCGTGAACTCCCGGGAAGAATTGGATACATCCCTTATCGATCACATCACTTCGTAACTCCTTGCAAAGATTTTCTGTAATATCATCCAGTTCAAATTGTGGGTATTCTTTCAAGAACCAGTGTACATTGTCCATGTTTTCTCCCGGATTTACGGTACATGTGCTGTACAGCAATGTGCCGCCATCCTTGACGATTGCTTGTGCGCAAGTCAGAATCTTTCTCTGCAAATCTGCAAGTTCTTCAAGATCTTCCGGTTGTACGCGATATTTCAGATCTGGTTTTTTGCCAAGAACGCCAAGACCTGAACATGGAAGGTCTGCAATCACAAGATCCGCTGTTTCCTTATCATACTCATCAAATACAGAAGCGTCCTTGCATACAGCACAAATATTTCCAAGTCCGGAACGGTCGATATTCTGCCAAATCAGATCTGTCTTATATTCGGTCAGATCTCTTGCTTCAACCCGTCCTGTCTTTTCTTCTGTTCCATTCTCTCTCGCCGCCACTTCATCTGCCAGCTGAAGCTTCTCTGCCACATGAAGTGATTTTCCTCCCGGTGCTGCACAGACATCAATTACATGATCGCCGGCTTTTGGATCTGCCAGTTCTCCGACAAACATAGAACTGATATCCTGTACTGCAAAGAGTCCTTCCTGAAAACTTTCCAGACCTTCCAGATAATCATAATCTGAAAGATAAAACGCATAAGGAAGATACGGATGTGCTTCTACTTTCGCTCCTTCTGCTTCCAGTTTTTCTTTCAATATTTCCGGTGTAACCCGGTTCATACAACATCGGATCGTAATCGGCTTCTCTTTCTGAAAATCTGCTGCCATCTTTTCTGTGATCTCTTCCCCATATTCTTTCTTCCATAAAGAAAGAATCCATTCCGGGACAGAATATTTCACAGACAATCTTTGTACATCTTCTTTTGGATACTCGATCTCGTCCATCTTGCGGACAACATTTCTCAGAACCCCATTCACATATCCCCGCAGACCTGAAAATCCTTTTCGAACCGCAAGCTTTACTGCCTCACTGCACACCGCATGATCCGGTACGCTATCCATATATTTCAGCTGATAGACACTGCTACGAAGAAGATTACGGATGACCGGTTTCATCTTCTTAACCTTTGTCTTAGAAATCTGATTCAAAATATAATCAATTTCTATCATATGTTCCAGAGTACCTTCCACAACTCTGGTAATAAATGCACGCTCACGTTTCTCAAGATATTGATATTTTGACAGAACATCGCCAAGAATCTTATGACTATATGCTCCATTCTCTGTTATTTCCATCAAAATCTCAAGAACGACCTCGCGTTCATTGATCTGCTTTCCCATAAATAATCTCCTATTCTCCGCATTTTGGAGGTTGGCTCTGAACAGTTACAGCATTTTTTCTTTTTGTCAGTCATTCCTTCTTCGTCCATTTGTCAGGATCAACAAACGTAAAAGCTGTAAAATCATTGCGGCCGCACTTGCCACATATGTCATTGCTGCTGCCCGAAGTACCTTCTTCACTCCACCAACTTCGTCTTCACGGAGCATTCCTGAATTTCCAAGTACCTTCACCGCTCTTCTGGAAGCATTGATTTCCACCGGAAGTGTTATAAGATGAAATGCCACAGCTACCATAAAGAGCAGAATTCCGATATCAATAAGGAAGCTGGACATCTGGCCATTCATAAACAGGCCGATAATGATCAACGGCCAGGAAATCATGGAACCGAAATTTACGACCGGCACAAGTGCCCCACGGATTGATAAAGGTGCATACCCTTCAAAATGCTGTACTGCATGACCACACTCATGTGCCGCAACTCCGATTGCTGCTACAGAAGTTGAATTATAAACCGGATCAGAAAGTGCCAGTGTCTTGTTTCTCGGATCATAATGATCGGTCAGATTTCCCGCGATATGAGTCACCTGCACATCATAGATTCCATTTCTTCTGAGAATCTGTTCTGCCGCTTCTCGTCCTGTCATTCCTGAATAACTGCGGATCTTCGAATATTTTGCAAATGTTCCTTTCACCTGGGACGATGCGAGCAGGCTGAGAACCACACCGATCAGTACCAGTATATAAGTCCAGTCATAATAAAATCCATAATACATACTAAAACTACCTCCTGTTATCTATCTGCAGTCCCCCTCCAGAAGTCCTCTTATTCCTGTGTAAATTTAACTCCGCTTTCAATTGTGTATCCCCTTAAGAAAGCTCCTGTATCCATTCTCTTTTTCCCCGGAATCTGAAGTTCCAGAACTCGTAAGACGCCATCCCCTGTCTGAACAGTAAAGGAATCTTTCTCTACACTCAACACTGTTCCAGGCTCTGCTTTTACCGTGCCATCAGCCTCTGCTTTTGCTCTCCAGATCTTCACTACCTTTTTGTCCCAATGTGTGTAAGCACTTGGCCAGGAATTCAGGCCACGCACCAGACGTTCGATCTGTACTGCGGATGTATTCCAGTCAATATTTCCAAGCTTCTTATCGAGCATTCTGGCATATTCTGTCGGGCTTTCACCCTGCTTCTCGAAAGTTGCCGTATGATCTTCAATAGCTTTCAGAGTCTCTACACAAAGCTTTGCTCCTGCCTCTGCCAGTTTATCATGAAGGCTTTCTCCTGTCTCATCTTCTGTGATCGGCACTTCAACCTTCTGGATCATGTCGCCTGTATCCAGTCCTTCGTTCATCTGCATTGTTGTAACACCTGTCACTTCCTCGCCATTGATGATAGACCACTGGATTGGCGCGGCACCACGGTATTTCGGAAGTAGAGATGCGTGTACATTAATACATCCGTATGGTGTCATCTCCAGAATTTCTTTCGGAATGATCTGACCAAATGCAATGACAACCATCACATCTGCATTGTATTTTCTCAGTTCTTCTACACATTCCGGATCACGGATCTTCTTTGGCTGATAAACCGGAATCCCATGTTTCAGCGCAGCTTCTTTCACCGGGGTTGGCTGCATCTCTTTACCGCGTCCTTTTGGTTTATCTGGCTGACTCACTACGAGACATACCTCATGTCCTGCTTCCACCAGTGCCTCCAGTGTTCCCACGGAGAAGTCCGGTGTTCCCATGAAAATTATTCTCATCAATTATTCCTCCACTTCGTATTCCATATCTTCCTCGTTGTAGGCCGGTGAATCATGCAGTTCTCCTTCTACTTTCTCTACATAAAGGTGTCCTCCCAGGTGATCGATCTCATGACAGAACGCTCTTGCAAGAAGTTCTTCTCCTTCTATCTCAAACTCCTCCATATTTTCATTAAGTGCACGTACTTTTACATAATTCGGACGAGTTACGATTCCCCATTTTCCAGGCACACTTAAGCAACCTTCTTCGCCTGTCTGCTCACCGGATGTCTCAACAATCTCAGGATTGATCAAAACGATCGGACCCTCTCCGACATCAATCACTACAATCTGTTTGAGAATACCAACCTGCGGTGCTGCAAGACCCACCCCCATCTTCTCATACATCGTATCAAGCATATCTTCAATTAAAATCTTTGTACGAAGTGTCATCTTCGTCACTGGTTTACACTTTTTTTCAAGAACATCATCGCCCATCTCTCTTACTTCTCTGATTGCCATTATTCTTTCCTCTCTTTTCTATAAATTCATCGGGTTAAAATCGAATTGGATTCTCATTTTCTGAAACCCTGAGTTAATTTCTATATATTGTTCCATCCTGTCTTTTAATACAACTAAGGTTCGGTATTCCGGCGCTTTTACGTAAATCACTCTCCGGTAAATATCTTTGATCTTATCCACTCCCGGACTTGCCGGACCGATCACATCGAGCTGTGCCTGACCTTTGATCCGCAAAATGTATTCCTTCAGATACTTGCACGCTTTCTCTAAAAGCACCTCATCTTCACATGCTGCAAGTACTGCCATCAGGTTCTCCACCGGTGGATATCCCATCAGACTGCGGTAACGGATTTCTTTCTCATAGAATGCTTCATAATCCTGCGCTGCTGAAGCCTCGATTGCATAATGCTCCGGATCGTAAGTCTGAATCACAACCTCACCCGGTCTGTCACATCTTCCGGCACGGCCTGCTGCCTGTGTCAAAAGCTGAAATGTTCGCTCACCGGAACGATAATCATCTGTATAAAGTGACATATCTGCTGCCAATGCACCGACTAATGTGACCTTTGGAAAATCATGTCCCTTTACGATCATCTGTGTTCCCACAAGAATATCCGCCTCTTCATTCGCAAAGGCAGATAAAATCTGCTCATGGGAATCCTTTTTCTTCGTCGTATCCATATCCATGCGGAGTACTCTTGCCTGTGGGAATCTTGCCTTCACCATGTCCTCGATCTGCTGGGTTCCTGCGCGGAATTCTCCGATATAACGGGAACCGCATTCCGGACACTCCGTCACCTTCGGCTGTTCATAACCACAGTAATGGCAGACCATTTTTCCACCTTTGTGTACCGACAAGGATACATTACAGTGCGGGCATTTCACTACATGGCCACATTCTCTGCAGGAAATAAAACCTGAATATCCTCTGCGATTCAAAAACAGCATGATCTGCTCTTTTGCATTCAGTCTGTCTTCAATCAGTTCCTGCAGCTTCTCACTCAAGATGGAACGGTTTCCATTCTTCAGTTCCTTTCGCATATCAACTGTATGCACAGTCGCCATCTGCTGCATATGAGAACGATTCTTCATCTCGTAAAGCTGATACTCACCAAGCCTTGCCCGATACATTGCCTCCATTGACGGAGTTGCACTTCCGAGCACAACGCTTGCATCTTCTACTTCTGCCCTGTGGACTGCTACTTCTCTTGCATGATAACGTGGCACCTGCTCACTCTTGTAGGTTGGTTCATGCTCTTCGTCAATAACGATCAGACCCAAATCCGGAAATGGAGTAAAAAGTGCAGAACGTGGTCCGATCATCACATCGACCTCGCCCTTCTTCGCACGCATCATCTGATCGTAACGTTCTCCGGCAGACAGTCTTGAGTTCATGATAGAAACTCTGTCGCCAAAACAGCGGTAAAACCGCATCACTGTCTGATATGTCAGTGCGATCTCCGGAATCAGAACGATTGCCTGTTTTCCCTGGTCAACAACCGTGCGGATCATCTCCATATAGACTTCTGTCTTTCCACTTCCGGTCACTCCGTGAAGCAGATAAGTTCTCCTTGTTCCACACAGATAGTCTTGCCGGAACCCCTGGATCACATGCTGCTGTTCTTCCGTATAGATGATCTCCTGTTGTGATTTCTTTGCCTGTTTCACCGGATTACGATATACCTGCTCTGACTCTATCTTCAACACGCCCTGCTCTTCCAATGCCCGGATCACAGGCAGTGTCACATTTAATTTTTTCGTCACCAGCTCATAATCCAGAATTGGGGCTTCCTTCAAAGCTTCCAAAAGCCTTGCTCTTGCTTTCTGATTCTTCTTCTGATAAAAAGCCAGCTTCTCCTGACTCTCTTCCTCAGTAAGCAGCAAACGGAGATGTTTCTTTACCTTCGCATTCTCCTTCTGCTTGATTGGCAGCACTGTCTTAAGCGCCTGGATCATCGTTCCGCCATACTGCTCTTTCATCCATGCCGCCAGCGCGATCAGTCTCGCTTCGATTGCCACACTGTTTCTGGAAATGTCTGTGATCTCCTTCACCTTTGACAGATCATAATTGCAAGTCTCTGATAATGAAGTCACATAACCTTTGATCTGTCGGTTTCCTTTTCCAAAAGGGATAATTACTTCCATCCCTGGATGCAGCTCGTCTTTCAGTCGTTCCGGTATTCGGTACTGAAAGATCTTATCCAGTTTTTCATGTTGTATATCTACAATAACATCTGCAAACACAATCTTATTTCTCTTTTAATTCTTCCAGAACTTCCTGTTTTTCTTTTTTATCCGATGGAAGAAATGCCTCAAAACAGAAACGTCTGGTGGATAATCCGGAAAGTGTCAGTGCCGTCACGCAGGCACAGGCTCCCGGAAGGGAAGTCACCTCAACACCGTTTTCATAGCACAGACGCACCAGATCTTCACCCGGATCGGAAATGCCCGGCGTACCGGCATCGGTGATCAGGGCGATGTCTTTCCCTTTTTTCATTTCTTCTATTAAAACATAGGCTTTTTCGATTTTATTGTATTCGTGATAACTCGTCAGCGGAGTATGGATATCAAAATGATTTAAAAGCCGGATGCTGTTTCTGGTATCCTCCGCCGCGATCAGATCGACCTCCTGAAGCACTCGCAGAACACGCATCGTAATGTCTTCCAGATTTCCGATCGGAGTTGCACACAGATACAGTTTTCCCTGATTTTCGCTCATATATTTCTCACCTTTCCGAATGCTCTTTGACCCTGGCATCATTGTATCCGTAAATATCATAAATCTGCTTTGTATACACGCCCGGTTTCTCATACACGATCAGCGGCGGCTCACAGGTGATCCTTGATTTTGCACCTTTCATGGCTTCGATCAGGACCATGTTCGGTTCTTTATCGATATACGGATGCACCATCTGCATTCTCTTTGGCTCAAGTCCGTACTTCACAAGCAGATAAAAAATCTCCGCCAGCCGGAACGGTCGATGTACCAGATAAAACTTTCCGCTGTTTTTCAGAAGTTTTGCTGTCTGGACGATGATGTCCTCCAGCGTGCAGTAGACTTCATGCCTTGCGATCATTTTTGCATTATCCGGATTGACCAGACCGTGATGCTCGATCATATACGGCGGATTACTTGTGACTACATGAAAAGAAGCCGAAGCAAACAATGTCCCGGCCTCCTTGATATCGCCTTCTACAATAGAGATTCGCTCTTCCAGATGATTATACCGAATGCTTCGCATCGCCATATCCGCACTCTCATGCTGTATCTCAAGAC
>ENA-OUQN01000801-OUQN01000801.1-human-gut-metagenome-genome-assembly--contig:-NODE-801-length-22241-cov-3.911250_pt1 | contig 22241 bp, 17 predicted proteins | sample MGYA00237950_ERZ548832 | MGnify/ENA primary metagenome ERZ548832 (study PRJEB26490, sample SAMN05194703) | human gut metagenome | biome: terrestrial biome; feature: human-associated habitat; material... | reverse complement strand
TTACAGTGCAGCTTTTTTAGCTTGTGCTGCTTTATGTTACTTTTGGTTTATAATAAATAAAAAGACATTGATTATTAACAGCGACGGCTGGAGGCAGCTCTTTGCCGCTTTTGTATATTTTGGCAAATACGGACGTGAAATTTTAAAAACGCTGTTTGAAACTCATAAATTTGTGTTGCCGCAATGGGATTTTTCAATAGGACTCGGAAGCGATATATTAACCACACTTCACTTTTATGCTATCGGCGACCCGCTTGATTTGTTAAGCATTGGCTGTCCTGCCAAATATGCGGCATATCTTTACAGTCTTTTATCGCTGTTTCGTTTATATCTTGCTGGGCTTAGCTTCGGTGCATTCTGTTTTATTAAAAAGCAAAATCACGTTTCAAGCATAACGGTAGGCTCGCTTGTTTATGTGTTCACCTTATTTGGAATGTTCATAGTGTCGCATCACCCGTTTTTTGCTCTTCCTATGATATTTTTGCCGTTGTTGCTCCTCGGTGTAGAGCAAATTGCGGCAGGCAAAAGGCCGTATCTTTTTATTGTTACGGTATTTTTAGCAGCTATAAGTAACTTTTACTTTTTCTATATGTTAGCTTTATTTACCGCAATTTATACACTTTTTTTGCTTGTTTGCAGATACCGTCATCGTGCCAAAGAGGCTTTTGGTGTTTTCTTTAAAATCGCAGGCAGTGCAATTTTAGGTGTGATTTTAAGTGCAATTATACTTATGCCTGTAATATTAGCCTATATCGGCGACGGCCGTTCGTCTGAGAGTTATGTTCATACCTGGATATACAGTATGGATTATTATCGCAATTTCTTAGCTTCTATGATTAACTCTCAAACAAAACCGGGATATCTTACGCATCTTGGATATAACGCTGTTGCGCTTCCTGCCGTTTGCGTTTTATTCTTTACTAAAAACAAAAGTTGGCGCCCATTAAGATTAATATTTTTAGGCGCTACGGCTATGCTTCTTATCCCTGCATTCGGCTGGACATTTAACGGATTTTCATATATGGCTAACCGCTGGGTTTGGGCTTACGGGATGATTATTGCATATATTGTTGCAGTAACATGGCAAGACCTTTGCAAAATAGATATTCGCAAGGGCTTAGGTATAATCATAGCAATCGCAGTATATTCCTCAGCCGCCTTATTGATGATGAATGAAATAAATCACAACATTATTTTTTCTCTCATAACAGCGCTGTTAATAGTAATCGTTTGTATGATTTCAAATAAATCGGAAAAGAAGCTTATTGCTCCCGTTTTAGCAGTAATCCTTGTATTTGCCTCATTTGCAGGCAATTCGGCTTATTTTTTCAGCAGTCACGGCAATAACCATATTGCAAGCTATGTAAGTTACGGTGCCGTCAACAATAAGATTAAGCGTTCTGCGGCGAGCAAGGTAAAAAAAGCGGCAAAAGGCGACGATACATTCTATCGCTACAGCGGCGGAAAAATTAATTACAACGAAAGCACTTACGTCGGTATGAATGGTACTTCGTTTTATTGGAGTATGGAAAACAAAAATTTAGCCGAGTTTGTTAGCGAAACAGAACAGCCTGCCAATGCGGCATATATGTTCAGAGGATTTAACGATTCAGTCGCAATGAATGCCGTTACAAACGTTAAATATTATGTTAAAAACAAGAAAACTTCGATTCCCTACGGTTTTGAAAAGTTAAAAGGAAAAGTTTATCAAAATAAGAACGCATTACCGTTCGGTTACACAACAAATAACGTCATCAAAAAATCTGATTACGACAAGCTTTCATCATTAGAAAAGCAGCAAGCGTTAATTCAAGGCGTTGTGCTTGACAATGTTCAAAGCGGCATGAACACGGTCACACCGACATTTACATACAAAAGTGTTCCTTATACCGTTACGTGCAATAAAAATACTGCCGTCGAGGGAGAAAAAGTGTATGTTTACAATGCCAAAAGCAGTATAAACATTAAATTTTCAGGTGAAAAAAATCAGGAAACATATTTGCGTTATACATTTAATAACTACAGCAATATTGATGAGGGCAAGAGTAATTCAGACAATAAGCAAATAGGTAAAAACACATCAAAACATACTTTGCCGTCTAAAATGAAAATGCGTTTTTCCTCTCAAACCGATGACGGCAAGAAATACAAAACCGATTTTGTCACCTGCTATTCATCTTCTTACGTGCGTTACACGGGCGCTAAAACATATCTTGTTGGGCTTGGCTATACCGAAAATGCGAAAAACAGTATTAAAATAACCTTTGATCAACCGGGAATTTACGACTTATCCGACATCGAGGTTTTTGAACAGCCTATAGACCAAGCATCACAACAGATTGCAGACTTAAAAGCAGACACGATGCAAAATGTCAAAATGGGCAAAAACAAAATAACCGGCACAATTGATTTGCAAAAAGCAAAAATGCTCTGCATTTCCATTCCTTACAGCAAGGGTTGGAGCGCTAAGGTCGACGGCAAAAAAGCTGAGCTTTTGCAAGCTGACACGGCATTTAGCGCACTTGCTTTAGACAAAGGAAAACACACAATAGAGTTTCAATATCATACTCCTTACTTAAAAGAAGGAGCATATATCAGCACAGCCGGTGTTATCGCTTTTGCAGTTTTAATAATCATTACAGAAAAGCGCAAAAAAACGGATTATTTATCCTCAAATCAATAATATTTCCTATGGATGAATAAAACAAAACATTATTACTTTAATCAAATGGCTAAAACTAAAGCTGTCTCGCTTCAACTGCGAGACAGCTTTTTATATACACAATAAATTTGAATTTATCAAACTCGGCGTTTGTGAAAGCAAAACAATTGCCAAACCGGTTGCGACGGTGGCAACGACAGCAATAATAATTGCTGTTTTTTTACTAAATTTTCGTTTCATCAGCTTGCAAATCAATAAAGCGCAAATTTCACAGAATGCTATAACCAAAATAATCATTGCAATTGATTTCCAAAGCCAAGACAATTCAAGCACAAATTTCATATACCGTTCTCCCCTCTCCGACTTGTTTAAAGCGAAATAACAGCATTTTTAAGTTTAATTATATCCTTTTCGTCAGGGTGAGATAATGCGCTGTCAAAATTATCAATCAACATATCAAGATTAGCAGGCGCATTGGTTAGCTCTTTCATCTTAACATAGCGTTCTCGTACGGATTGAGGCATTTTGCCTTGGCACATATATTCCCCCACAACAACATTGCTTAAATCTAAAGACTGCTTAACCCGGCTTAAAATTTTTTTGAAATACTCATCGCTTCCGCCAAATCCTGCTGTACCAAACAAAAATACTTTTCTGTTTTTCAGACTTTGCAAAAGTTTCAACGTATCACAGTCGGCAGTTCCCTTGTCCGTCCAAAAACCGATATAAAGCATTTCGGATTGAGGTATCTGTGTTTTTACATTGCCATAAAAGTCGCAATTCTCTTTTGGTAATACGTCATAAATCGCATCGGCAAGCATTTTTGTATTGCCTGTCAGGCTGCTCACTATTATTGAATATTTATTATTTTTCAATTTTCAAGACTTCCTTTACATTGTATTTTTTCACGTTCGTTATAAGCGGCACATCATGATTTCCACGCCGTAATATTTTCCATTCATAGTCAGGCAAACCTTGTTGTTATCATTATAACTTTTTTAGTGAAAAAAACAATTCATACCGAGCAAAATTAACCGTTCATTCATAAAGTCAAAGCACTTATGCAAAAATAAAATCAAAAGTGGCACACTGCATAAAGAACAATTGCATTTTCGTTGACTATTGGCCTATGATATAGTACGATATAGAAAAATAATCATAGATAATAAAAGCAAACTTTAAATTATTCATAAATTAAAAATCACAATAGGATAACAAAACAGAGGCACAAAAATGATTAACAAACTGCACTTGGCAATGATAAATTTATACAGCGGAGATTCAAAAAGGATTCAGCATTTTTGCAAAGTTCACAGCTACGCAAAGCTGATAGCAGAAAATGAAAATGTTGATGATAAAACTTTATTTATAATCGAAGCCGCTGCCCTAACTCACGACATAGGAATCCACACCTGCGAAAAAAAATACGGCAATTGCAGCGGCAAATTGCAGGAAAAAGAAGGTCCGAAATTGGCTGAAAATCTTCTAGCTGAATTAGGATTTAATATTGAAACATCACAGAGAGTGCAATACTTAATAGCCCATCACCACACATACGACAATATAAACAGCATAGATTGGCAAATACTTGTTGAAGCAGACTTTCTTGTTAATATGTTTGAGGAAAGTCTTCCGAAATCGGCTGTGCAAAACGCTTATGACAAAATATTTAAAACTGCCTGCGGAAAAGAAATTTGCAAAAAAATGTTTTTAATTTGAACATATCTGAATTGTAAAAATTTTTCAATTGTAAAAGCGCATACTTTTCATAAACTATACTTGCAAGAGCGATTTGATATTATGTGATAAATATTTTGAAGAAAATTTTATTCAAAATATCAGCACGCTTTGCGAATTTTTGATAAGAGAGGTGTTTTTACAATGGCAAAGAATACAGTTCCTGAAGCTAAAGAGGCTCTTAACAGATTTAAGATGGAAGCTGCTTCAGAGGTTGGTATTTTTTTGCATTAAAATTTTTCAAAACGCCCTATTTAAGCCACTTTCGAGACTTGAAAAATATGTATAGTGGGCGGTCAAACACATTAAAAACATAAAATTAACGAAAAAAGGTCTACATACCCATTAGAAAAAGCGTTGAAGAAAACAAAATCTTCAACGCTTTTATAATTATACTTGAAATAATTATACTTTGTGGTATAATTATATGTAGAGATACAAATACTATATTGGGAGGTCGGATATAATGAAAAAATTCGTTGACAGATTTCAAGAACTTGAAACGCTTGAAAATGAATATAACAGCAATTCATCTTCCTTCGCTGTGCTTTACGGCAGAAGAAGAATCGGAAAAACAGAACTCTTAAATGAGTTTTCAAGAAATAAAAAATGTATTAGATTTCTTGCAACGGAAGAGTCTGAAAAGATGAACAGAGAAGCATTTTCATCAATTGTAAGCGAATACACATCAAATCCGCTTATTAAAAAAGCAAGTCTTTCGTGGGAAGAATTGTTTGATTTAATAACAGATTATAATACAGACGATAAAAAGCTCATAATCATTGACGAGTTTCAATATATAGGCAAATCGAATCCGAGTTTTATTTCCGTGCTCCAAAAGATATGGGACACAAAGCTTAAAAATAATAATGTTATGCTTGTATTATGCGGTTCGTTAATAAATATGATGTACAGCCAAACCCTGTCATACGACAGTCCGCTTTACGGAAGAAGAACAAAGCAAATCAGATTAAAGCAAATTCCGTTTAAGTATTACAAAGAATTCATTGACAGCACGGATGAAAAATTCTTAATCGAAGCGTATTCCGTCACCGGCGGAGTTCCAAAATATATTGAAATGTTTGAGAGCAACGACGACATCTATACTGCCATAAAAAATTCTATTTTGAATTCTCAAAGTTACTTATATGAAGAGCCTGAATTTTTATTGAAAAATGAAGTACAAGAGGTCGGAAGTTATTATTCAATTATCAAAACAATAGCCTGTGGCTGCGAACAGTTAAGCAATATATCAAATGCGTTGGAAATAAAGGCAACGAATCTGCCAAAATACTTAAAAGTTTTAATTGACCTTGATATTATAGAAAGAGTTGTTCCCCTAACGGAAGATAAGCCCGAAAAAAGCAAAATGGGGCTTTATAAAATCAAGGATAACTATATAAGATTTTGGTTTAAGTTTGTATACCCTTATAAATCATACATTGAAAGCGAGCACATAGATTTTGTTCTTGATAAAATCAGAGAGGGTTTTATAAAAAATCATGTTGCGTATGTGTATGAGGATATTTGCAAAAATCAATATCTTCCTGAGTTGATTATTAAAAACGCTTTCGGTTTCACTCCCACAAAAATCGGTAAGTGGTGGGACAGAAAAGATACAGAAATTGATATTGTCGCAACAGATAATTCCAATAATATCATCTTCGGCGAATGCAAATATACCAAAAAGCCGATTGATGTTAATGTGTATTATGACTTGCTTGAAAAGGCGAAAAAAGTAAACTGGAATAAGCAAAACAGGCATGAATATTTTGTATTCTTTTGCATTAACGGCTATACGGAAAAAATGCAAAACCTCGCAAAACAAAATTCAAATATCGTTTTGTATTGAAATAAATACAAGTCTTGGAAAACGGCACTAATGCTTAATAGAGCATTGGTGCTGTTTTTCATTTCGCAAAAATATATGCATTGACAAACCACATACTGCACGCTATAATAGTTCTAAATAGAACGATTGACAAGGAGTGATAATATGCATTTTTGGGACAGGCACAAAACAATTACCGGCTATTACGAATCGCTCACAAGTTCGATTTGCGACAAGTACGATTTGACCCAAATGGAATATGATATACTGATGTTTTTGCACGGCAACCCCGAATTCAACACGGCGGCAGACATTGTCAAAATTCGCAAATCAACAAAATCTCATGTTTCAACATCGCTCAAATCGCTTGAAAACAAAGGCTTGATTGAAAAGAAGCAAAGCGAAAGCAACAAAAAACACATAGAGATTTTTGTGACCGAAAGCGCAAAAAGCATAATCTACGAGGGCATCGACACACAAAAGCGTTTTGCCCACGATGTGCTCAAAGGATTTTCGGATGAGGAAATTGCAACATTCAAAAATATATTTGAAAAAATCTGCAATAACGCAGAAGATTGTTTAAAGAATAAATAAAATCCGGAATGTTAATATATTTAAGTAAAAAAAGGAGTTTTAATTATGGCAAACAAAAAATACAAACCGCAAATTCCCGATATTATGGAAGCAATTTTTGACGCAGGATACTTGATTTTCGACTTAATCGCAGGTATTTTGTTCTTCACATTTTCAAAGGGCGATCCTTTGTTCATCTTGTACGGCGTGTTGACATTGACGCTTTGCGGCGGTGATGCATTCCACCTTGTTCCGAGAATCATCAGAGCAGTTCACGGTAGCAACGACAAAATCAAAAGGCAACTCGGACTCGGCTTGCAGGTTTCCTCAATCACAATGACAGCATTCTACATTGTTTTGCTGTATATCTGGAAGCTTACATTCCCCGAATTGACAGCACCCGTTGCAGTTGAAGCAATGATTTGGATTTCTGCAATCATCAGAATGGTAATCTGCGTTCTTCCGCAAAACAATTGGTGTTCAGACGAAGGCAATATGAAACTTTCCGTTATCAGAAACACAGTTTTCGCAGTAACGGGCATCGGTGTAATCATTCTTTACGCAATTTCAGGCAACACAAATGACCTTCATATGACAAGAATGGTTGCCGCAATCATCATTTCATTCGGTTGCTACATCCCTGTAACATTGTTCAGCAAAACAAAGCCAAAGGTTGGCTTGCTTATGATTCCGAAAACCTGTGCATATATGTGGATCATCGCAATGGGCCTTCAGCTTTTATTTTAAGATTTGAAACATAAAATTAACGAAAAAGATCTATATACCTATAAGAAAAAGCGTTGTAGAAAAACAAAATCTTCAACGCTTTTATAATTATCGCCAAAACAAATCACACTTCGTTTTCTTTCACTCCGAACTTCGCCTTGAAAACAACTTCTTTTAGAATATCCGTGTGATGGTCTAATCATTAACATCTTAGATTATGACAATTCCAAAAGAAAAGCTGTTTTGGAAAAAATAGAAACATTTCAAGAAACTCCAAATATAGTAATATGCATTTCAAAACTTCCTTACTTGATTTAATATACGACAAAGATAACCTCTATAAAATTTACTGATTTATAATATGAATATGTTGGAAGATATCAAGTAATTTTAGTAAGATACAGGTTGGCGCAACTGTCTATGGATATGCTTCTAATCCCTACAGTCATGTTGGTATCTATATTGGTAATGGTCAGGTAGTTATAACCTGTCAGGAACTGTAACAACCCAAAGCCTTGAGAACTGGGTTGAACAATTTAAAGGCTTTGCATGGGGAAATAATGAAATATATGGCTAAAAATAAAGCAGACAACTGTTACGATGTCTGCTTTGAGTCAATAAGGAAAAATTATTTTCTTGTGTTCTTTATTTTGTTAAATAGAAGTTGTTTTCATAGTAAGTTTTAGGCTCTAAAATATTCGCTATCAAACAAATCATCATTTATCAGGGCATTTAAAAAGCCTTGTATTTGATGATGCGAACTGTAACCGTTAACAAACAAATCGTAAAGCATTAAATTATAGCTAAAAATAATATTGTCGTTCAAATTATTCATTTTAAGAATTTTTTTCTGTAATTCAAACGCTTTTTTCAACTTATTTAGCTTAAAATTTGCGTATGCAATATTGTTCAGAACTACATCACTATTTAAATTAACCGCTGTTTCAGTCATATTAGCAATTGTTTGATAATCGTTATCTCGTTCTAAGCAAGCAATTTGCAGGGCTAATGCATTAGTAATATCGGGATGATTGTAATAAGAACTTATCAAAAGATTTTTTTCGAGTTTTTGACAGTCGTCAGAATTTAGTTTAACGGACACCCCCAAATCATAAACATCACATAAAAAAGTCCCTAAATCACTAATGGATTTAAAATCAAAATTATCAACTAAATTTCTAATCAAAATATCTGCTAACTTGTAATTTTGTTTATTAGAAACAGCATCCATATACTCTTCTTTTATAGTCATTATATATTATCGCCTCCTGAATTTTATGCCAACGCTGGAATTAAAAATGGTATAAACCAAATGAATGTCGATAAAAAAATAGCTATTAGTATTAATGAAAACACAACAGTAATTATATTTTCAGATGGCACAAATAATTTAATTAATAATTTAATTGCTTTGTCTAAAGAAGAGAACCCTCATTATTATTCGAATCGTCTTTATCACCTCTATTATGACCGTCTCTGTAAATATTTTCATGACTTTTTCCATCTTTTGAAACAACATCCCAATGTTCACCACCGTGATCACTTTTATCCGGAACCCAATATCGTCCACTGCTGTCTTTCCATCCCAATTTTCCTTTATACGAGCCTTTGGGAACTTTCTGTTTTACTGGTCCTCCCTTAGGTGCTTTATATCCAGAGGAAGGTGGTGGTACTTCATTTAATTGTGGATATTCTCCATTATAATCAATATACATTATTGGATTATTAAAGCAATATAAATATGTATTTGTAAGTTGCTTTTTATTAGTCGAAAGATTTTCAAAATCATCAGCAGATATAAAGCGACAGAGGTCAGGGTCATAATATCTTGACTGAATATAGTACATACCCGTTTCGCTATCATAATAATATCCTCTATAACGCAAAGGATTAATTTCAGCGATTGATAGTTGTTCCTCGTTGTTCTCTTCTGCAGTTTCAATATTTGATAATTTGCCCCATTCATCATAGAAGTATTTTGCAAGCAACTTTCCATCAGCATCTGTTATACCAACAATATAGCCATTTATATTTGAAATATAAAAATACTAGATATCGTTCAATTCAAATCCGATAGGTGTATCGTTATAGTATTGAAAATAAATATGATTATTTCTGTCATTATTATCTTGGGCAAGAATTTTGCCGTTTAATGTGTCATAATTTGTTGTTACTCCGTTAATGGTCTTTGATGTTCTGATACCGTTTTCATCATAAGTATAGTTGTAAGTACTTTCTTCGTCAGTTATACTTTCAAGGCATTTTCCGTGATTCCAGTTATACTCCTTACCATCATATGATATAAGATTGCCATTTGCATCATATGTCAGTGCGTTGCCATTTACTGATGTTAATTGATCACGCCAACCATCATTTGAATATGAGAATGTTGTGATTTCATTTTCAACAATTTTGGTGAGTATATTGCTTCTGTCATTATATATGTATGATGAGCTATTATTGCCAATTGTAGAAATATCTTTGACCTACATTCCTATCTGCGTATGTGTTAGCAGTAGGTAAGCCGTCCTTTGCGCTGTCGTAATCTTCGGGTGCGATTTCCTGAACTTTTCTGCCGATGTCGTCATAGAGAGTTCTTGTGCTTTTGCCATTCTGCGCACGGACTACCTTGCATTCCGAATTGTAGGTGAAATATGTGTTATCCTTTTCGTTGGCTGTTACCCAAGAAAGAATATTGCCTTTTGTATCATAGGTATAGGTTGTAGTTTCATCGCCTGTTTTTTAGTTAAAACACGGTAGTGGCCGTCATAAGTGTATGATGTGGTTGTGCCGTATTCGTCTGTGTATTCAGTAGGCATAAATGCGTCATTGTATACAGTTTTAGTGCCTTGGCCCGATGATGTGAGAGTTGTATATGTTTTTGCGCTGTCTGTATATGTGTACTGAATCCAAGAGCCGTTATCATATGTGATTTTCTTAAGTCTGCCGTTTGAATAATACTCAATAGTTTTATCGTTGCTTTTTGTGAGGGTATCGTTGCTTTTTGTGAGGGTATAGTTAATGGCATCACTTACATATGTGTAATCACCAAGTTTTACACCAGCCTGATCAGTGTTTGAGAAATTCATGTATTTAGTCTTGCCGGTTGTGCCAACACGAGCATAGAGCTTAGTTGTCTTGTATGCAGGGATTGCAAAAGGAACAGAATAATCTGTCCAAGTTCCGTTATCACCAATTTTATACTGCAGCTTGGTTTTATCGGTATAGTTTACTCTGTAAATACCGACAAGTTCACCATATCTGTAGAATACGGGAACAGGAGATATTGCATTTGTAGCTGCAAATGCTTCTTTGACATCAATCCAATCCGATAGCGGAATATTGCCGAAAGTCATAGTAACGAATGTACCGAATGCCATAATGATTGACAAAAAGGTACACATTACTTTTTTCCATAGTTTAGTTTTGTAGTGTTTTCCATTTCATTTCTTTTAATTAATATTTTTTAACAGCAATCAACAATAAGAAATCCTGTATCATTTTGAAAATACAAACATATATGAATAGTTAATATTCCGTATGAAAGTTCCCAATATTTTTTGTTTTGAATTTCATAACAAATTATGCTTTCATCGGTATTGTTTTTTATAATTTGTTCTACACTTATGAGAAAATCGTTTGATTCATTTGCTGATAATTTTTTGGTTTTATACTGAACGGAATTTAATTTGTTGTGTGAAAATATATAACTTACATATACACTTGTGTCAAATAAAACCTTTGAATATGTTAGTGAGATATTGTGAATACTTGGTTTATCAACTTTATCGGGCTTGCCGACTTTGATAATAATATCGAATACACTATCTTCAAAATATAATCCTGTTTCAGTAATAATCTTACATTTTTTATCGTAAATATCCGTTGATTTCACTTTGTTTTGAGAAGAAAAAGATTTTCTCATGTATATATCGACCTCCTTTTTGCAATAGTAATTAATTTATTGATAATTCAAATTTTAGAATAGATTTTCGGTTAATGAAGAATCACCCATTTTATATGCGGCACCTTCAATTTCGCTGTTAGCGAATTTTAAGTAGTAGCAATCATCTTCTCCCATATAAATTGTACCGAAAACACCTTCAGTATTATCGTCGTATATTGCTATAAGTTCAGCAAAGGATGTCTTCATTTTTACATCGGGAACAGACGCATTTTTTTCTGCATCCAATATTTCATTTATGTCATCTTCGTCAAAATTAACATCCATTTTGAAACCACTGTGATTTACATAAAATTTCACAATCTTTTTTTCAGTATTTTCACTTGGTTTTGTTGATGTTTCTGTAACTGTATCAGAAACAGTATCAGTTTTCTGCTCTGATACAATTTGATTATTGTTTTTTGATGATATCTTATTTTCAGATGTTGTATTATTACTGCAGGAAGCTAAAGCAATTGAAATAATAATACACATAATGGTTAATAGTACTTTTTTCAAAATTCTTCTCGTTTCCAATATATTTTTTAATACCACTTATCGATCCAGCCGTCTTTATCAGTAACAACCTTTGTTGGATTTGTGGTTGAGGTTGTTTCTTTTTCGGTTGGCTTGGATGCAGCGGTAGTTGTAGTAGTTTTATCTTTTTTCGTTGTTGTTTCAAATTCAATTTCATTATCGGCAGGGCTTTCGGAGGAATTGTTCTGTGCCTGTTTTGTTGATGAAATTGTTTTTTCAGCAGTAGTTAGAATGGTAGTATGCTCTTTAGTAACACATTTCCCATTCTTTTTTGTGACTGCTTCGCCTTTATCATCAGTCACGATTTCAGCAAATACAGATGTGCTTTCATTTTCTGTCACAGGTTCATAATAATGCGTTGTGCCTTGCTCATCTGTAACATCAGTTGTAGAGGGCAACTGAATGTTGCCCTCCTTATTGACTGAACAGGAAACGAAAATACTGACTATAACAACGATTATTGAAATAATAAGTAATTGCTTTTTCATATTACCATCCATTACTGCCGTCAACAATATTGTCATCAGGCTTAATATCGTTGATGCTTGTTGTGATAACATCAACTGTTTTGAATTCTTCAATATAAGCAGTTGGCTTTAAATATAATTCTTTCATCATTATGCCTCCTTGGCAAGTAAATTTTTAACAGCATTTTTTGTGCTTAAATCAATCTCATCATCAGCTAAAACAAGGTCGGCAACACTCTTAAATGAAGCCTTTTGAAGATTTGAATAAAAATACATTCCGTCTATGCAGACATATGCTCTTGCCGTTATTTCTCTGCTCTGATAAGAATCAGGAATGTTTGCAATAACAAGATTGAATGATGTGTTGTCACCGTTTGTTACACGATTATTTGCAACAAGCCGCTTAACATTCTTGTTATCCACAGTGTCTATAGAAAGATTTTCTGCACCTTTCTGACTGTAAATAAATCCGTATTCAATATTGCTTGCAAGCTCTTCAACTTCAGGTATTGCAGTCCAGTCAAAACCAAATCTCAAGCCGGCAACGGATGTGCAGATTGATTTACCTTTAGCGTGTGTGTTAATACCCTCCGCTAAATCTTTGTTATTTTCATCAACAGCACGGCTGTCACTTGGGACAAAATTCAATCCATCAGGATAATAAATCCATTCTTTTTTTGCCCATTGTTCAGCAAAAGAGCCTGTAGGAGCAACAACAGTATATTTTCCGTTTATGTTGCTTTCTAGATTGGTGCCTACCTTTAAACTATCTGATAAATATAATGTAAAATTATCTTTTTCAGGAAAATAGAAATAGCCGCTTATATTTTCAAGATTTGGTGCAAAAAGGAAGTCAAGCTTATCGCAAGCTTTAAAGTTTGAGCGTTTGTAATTGAATTTTGTTGCTGAAGGTGCGTAAATATATTCAATGACAGGTTTCTTACCGTTTTTAATTTGCTGCAATCCCACATCGTCAAAATCAAATGCAGGAACTTGTTTTAACTTTGGCGCATATATATTCTTTAGTGAAAATGCATTGATAAATTCAGCATCAATTGTACTTTCAATACTTTCTGCATTTTCAATGTTCACAGTTTCTATATACTCACCTGTGAAATCACCGCCGCCAAGTGTTTTGCACATCGGCAGGTTTATTGTTTTTGAAAATGCATCTTTAAATGCGCAGCCCCAAAGCTTTGTGCAATTTGGTAAATCTATAATTTCAAATGGTGCTTCTGCAAAACCGTTAGATCCAACTTCTGTAATTTTAGAAAAATCCATATCCTGCGGTAATGAAACACATCCGCCAAAAGCATATTCTCCTATTTTGTAAACATTCGGGATATATACACTTTCAAGCAAAGTACATCCTCTGAAAGCACCATTAAGATCTTTCAGTTTAGGTAAAGATGCTGTTTTTACGGGCGTAGACTCAAATGCTCTGTTTATATATGTTAAATTTGGAAAATCAGCCTCGGTTATACCTGTCCCGGAAAGGCATTGTATTTCGGCAGTTTTAAGGTTATCCTTAAAAGAAAGAGTATTTATCATACTGCAATTATAAAATGCTTCTTCGCCAAGATAAGTTATATTCGGCATATATTCTTCATTAAGAGAAAAACAGTTTTTAAACACTGCCGAATTCCAACAGCTTTCAACTCCTTCTGCCACAATTCGCTGCAGTGAACTGTTTTCAAAGGCATTGTTCTCTAATTCATCTATTGTTTTTGGTAATTCTATATTAACAATATCACTGTTTTTAAAACAGTTTTCTCCGATAGCAGTAGGTGTTATTCCTTTAATAGTATCAGGCACTTTGATAGCAACATATTTACCGTTATATGATGTTATTGTTCCGTCATCAGTAATTTCAAAATCATTTTCATCTGCATTTTTAAATATTTGATAACTTGCAGAAGTATATTGGCTGTGAAGTGAACTGCCAACGACTGGAAAGGCAGCGGCAATTATAGTTGCGTGAGTATCAATTGTAATCGGACCTGAATATTTTGTTCCGTTTGATGCACTTGGTAAAGTATTATCGGTAGTATAAATGATTTTTGTGTTAAGTCTGTCTGCAGATGTCAATTCCACTTTGATAGTGTCATCATATTGTCCGCCCTCATAATTAAATGTGACGGGGCTTTTTCTATCGCCATCAATAAGATTAAAATAATTAAGTAGCCCTGCACCTGCCCACAATTTGTCTGCAGGTTTGTTTGTATTGAATGCAGAAGCCTTGATTTTTTCATATACTTCATCTGGAGTCAGTGTGTTATTTTGCATAAGAACAATTGCAGCAGCCGCTGAAACAAAAGGAGCAGAGGCTGATGTGCCTGTAAAACTTTTTGTATATCCGCCACCAAGTTTAGATGTGTATACATTCATCCCGGGAGCAGCTATGTCAACAGTAGTTCCGTAATTTGAAAAAGAACATTTTACCCCATTTGGGTCAAAGGCAGAAACAGCAAAAACATTTTCATCATTTGCAGGTGTGCTGTCTGCAGTATCAAGATTTTCATTTCCTGCACTTGCAATTAAAGCAATTCCGCTTTTTTTCAGTTTTTCAAGCAATTGCGTTTCGGTTGGGAGAGGTTTTCCATATCCGCCAAAACTCATATTGATTACATCAGGCTTCTCATTCATATTAAGTATATATTCATAAGTGCATATAAGAGATGAAGTATACACATGCCCGTCCGCACTGCCTGCTTTAAAGCCCTGAATTTTCACATTATCGGTAGTAGCCTGTGCAATGATTCCTGCACAGCTTGTTCCGTGACCTTGGTCATCCATTTCATCATTTTGATTACCTGATGTGCTGAAATTAATGTTTGTTCGTAAAACTCTTGACTTAAGAAGAGAATGTGTATAATCAATACCAGAATCAATAATTCCGACAGTTACATCGGATAACTTTTTATTTTTAAAATATTTAACAGTTGTATCTGATTCTGTAAATGTGTACGCCCATTTTTCATCATTAGAAAAATTTGCATATGAAGTGGCATTGAGATTATATATTCTGTCATTAGATACAGTTAAGCCTTGCTTTTTATACTGAGATGCTGCCTTTTGAGCATCTTCCTCATTATCAAACTGAATAAAAGCATAACCTAAACCATAAACCTCATCAACAGAATCATATGTGTTGATTTTTGATTTAGTTTCAACAATCAGTCTGTTGTCAACTGTTATACTTTCCGAAACAGAATTATCTAATTTTTCTTCGTATTCAGTATTATATTCATCTGTCATTTTAATAATATTTTCACTAACAGTCAGTGCGTTATTTTGCTTTATTTCTGCTGCAATTACACTTTGACAGGGATATATTACAGATGTAAACATTGTTAATGTAAGCATTATGCTAATGAATTTTTTCATAATATTATTACCACTTTCTAACTGATACAGATATGCCCAATGGCATATCTGTATCATAAATTTTAATCAATAGATTCTGAAACCTTATATGGTGTGTTTTGCTCGTTTACATAATACTTTGTTACAGAAGATGTGCTTTTATTAATTGCTGACTGAATATAATTAAATCCATATCCATTATCAACAACATCTTTCTGTTTATTAAGTGTTTCATCCCAATAGGATTTAGCATCAGCATCTAAGGTTGTTCTTAAACCAAGACTGAGGGTATCTAATCCTGTTGAAATTTCACCAAAGTATTTTGCTGTTGAACGATTTTCTTTAATCAGGTTATTTGTGCTGTTTACTAATTGAGGTACAAAGGAATCGCTTATAACCTGATCGGGAGAATTGAAACCTGTTTTAGTTATGTTATTTACAGGATCATTACCGCAATAATTGAAGAGATTTGAATTATATACGCTGCTCATATCCTCTGTTAAGGTCATAGGGTCGCTGGCATTGATAAATCTGCCCCAAGCCGGCGAATAATATCTCTTCTGACCATAATATAATCCTGTTTCGATATCGTAAATGTATCCTTTGAAACCTTGTTCAACACTTACAAATATTCCACTTAAATACATTGCTATAACAAGAGTACAGGCGAATGCCGCAATTAAATCAATCCACCATGTTCCTGTTTGCTGGCCTTTATATTCATTTAATATATCTTGGACAAATGTGCCTATATAATTTGGTGTCATATTTCCATAAGCATCATATGACATAGAAATAATTACTTTTTCACTTGGATCATATATTTCAGTAATATTGCCTTGACCATCTTTTACAAAAGTGTAATTTGCAGACTGATCCCAATCTAACTTTTTTATTGCATCGTTGATTTCTATTGAAGTATTTTTATCAGAAGGTTCACCCTCATTTGCAACAACGCAAACACCAACTATATCATTGTTGCTGTAGATTACCTTGACAGTTTTATCATAATAAAGAACTTTTTCGCCAGTGTTTGAAGGAGACTGTGAATCATTTTCAGTTGGTTCTCCATAGAACTGAGCCCTGTAACCGGTGATAATATCACCATCCCAAATATATTCTATTCTTGATGTAGGCACAGTATCTTGTATGTCTTGATAATAGGTTTTAGAAGTTCTTTTACCATCGCCATCATATGTATATTTGTAAATGCTGTTGCCATCTTTGAAAGAGGTTAACAAGTCACCATTCCAAGTCATTGTACCTGAAATAGAGGAATAATCCATACCACTTCCTGCATAATCCAACGGATTTCCTGCTTTATCATAAGTAATTGTTTTACCATTATAACTTGTAAGATAATCTGTCATTCCGTTTGATTTATATGTCAGATTTGTGGTTGTTCCATTTGATTTTGGATTAAAAGACAATTTATCAGTGCTGTAATCATATGAGTAATCACTGCTGGTTAGATATTTATAATTAACTTTTTTAGATATATTTCCGCCTTCGTTAAAATAATATCTGATTGCGGTATTATTTTCAAAATTAACCTCTAATGAAATCTGACCACCTTCGTCATATTGATAATACCTTGCTAAATCACCTTCATTATATGTATAAGAGGTTTTGTTAGCTGGAGCAAGAGCAATATTATTTTTTGATTTTTTGAATATTGATGTTACCCTTCCTACATCATCATACTTGTAACTCCATTCTGCTGATATACGGGTATTTTCGTATTTTTCAGGAAGAAATTTATTAGAACGCTTTGACAGTTCAGTGCTGTAATGCGAAACTAAATTGGTTTGCCTGTTGTTTTTACCCTCAACATATTCTGTATTTGATGTTAATTTGTAATGCGTATTCTTATCAGTGGTACCCTTATTTTCCACAGATGTACTCATTGTTCTGCCAAAAGTATCTAAAACAGTTTCAGCTTTTACTGTAGGCCCTTGAGCAGCAGAAACTATATATGAATCTTCGATTGTAGTTTTTGTTTTATCTCTTGATTCAGATGAAGATTGTGAGTATGAAAACGACGTGCCAAAGAGATTTATTCTACTGCCTGTATTAGAATAAATTGTTGAGCCGTTTTTCTTTACAGTAGAGCCTTTGCTTGTATAGGTTGTAACTGTATTTGAAACCTCATCAGTCATTTCTGAAACAGAACCGTCACTGTTATACTTATATGAGTAAACATAGGTTTCTTTTTCATCACCCGATTTACCATTATCATAGATAGTCTTTGTTATATTGTCTCCATCATATTCATAGACAATGCTTGCACCATTACCAAAAGTCACTTTTCCTACATTATCAAGATTGTATTCGTATGAAATGGAATAATCAGTCTTTGCATTTTCATCCTCAGATTCTAGCACACGCACATTTGAAACTTTGCCATTTTCATTATATGTGTACTCGTAGCGACAACCATTATGATAAACAGATGAAATTCTGTCATTATCATCATAGGTATATTCAACAGTCTGATTAACAGTTTCACCTTCAGCAGTAGTTATTGCCTGCTGAACAGTAGTTAAAGCACCTATGCCACTGTAAGTATACTGTGTATTTTTTGAAGAATCCGTATTTTTACCCTTTGATGTGAGTAAACCGCTGCCGCAATCATAATTATAATAGGTTACTTTGCCGGCTTCTTCAACTGAGGTTTTATAATGTGTGTTCTCATCATATTCGTAATGTTTTCCGAGAGTTTTGTTGTCACTACTTCTCTTTTTGATAATATCTGTAATCTGACCATAATCATTTCTGACAATTTCATAATTTGGAATTGGTTTTCTAGGAATAGGTACGGTGTTATCGAGTGTTGCAAGGTACATTGAAAGATCATCAAAATAGCACTCACCGGGCATATTTAAACTGTTAATTTCAATTTTCACCTGAGAAATAGTTTTTGGTATTTCTATTACACACTTTGAAGTTTGCCAGTCACCAACAATGTTGTAATCAAAATATGTTTCTCCGACAAGTGTTCCGCTTGCAGCACCGTAAACTCTTACAGAATAATACCTGTTTTTATTAGCGTTCTTATTGTTTGTCTTGAAGGGCAGACCTTGTGAACAATAAGCAGAACAGGCAAGAACATATGATTCTCCGGGAGTAACTTTGACTGTTTGTGTAACCTTACCTTTTTTGTTGTCAGCAATAAACGATATCGCACCATTATTTGAACTGCCATTTACTTTTAACGGTGCTTCATTTGTAATAGATGCACCCTCTGTCAGTGCCCAAGTATTGTTGTTTTCAAAATCACCATTGGAGATTATATTTTTTGAAGAAGCATCTTCATAAATTAAATGCTGTAACTTACCATTTGTATAATTTAAATAATACTCCTGACCGTCATAGTTTTGATAATGAATAAGATTTGAATCTTGATCATAATGCATTATTTTTTCAGATTTATTTAATATGTCTGAAAAAACACGATTATATGTATTGTCCATAGGTGAATTGATTTCCACTTCATTAGAAACAACACCATTTGTTTTCAAAGTGTACTTAGAAAGAACATTTGATTTATCAGTGCCATTTTTGTAATTTAATGTTAAATCTATTCCAGCACTGTTAGAAGAACTATTTTCATATGCAGTAACATTGAGAATTCTGCCGTTTTCATCATAAGAATATGATACATAGTAGCCGTCAGGATAAGTCACTTTATTCAACCTGTGATTTTCATCATAAGAATACTGAACAGCAATGTTCTTGCCATTTACTTTTGCAGGCTGTTCTGTACCATTAGCAATATAATAAACGGTGATTGAAGTTAATAAACCATTCTCATAATTGTATCTGTATTTTCTATTAGAGCCATCAGTAATATATGAAATATTTTCTCCGTCATAGGTGATTTCAACTTTATTTACATATTGCTTTTTATTTTCATCCTTACCTTCTGTGAAAACATATTCGATTTTTGTAACATAACCATTTGAACCGATTTTTGAAAAATGATATTTCGTATTATCTTTTTCACTTTTTATTTCTATTCTGTCATAATCAGTTCTATCATTAGCAGAAGTTAAAATATATTTATCACCAGAACTATTTGAACCCACAAAATTATTACCACTACTGTTTACAAAATATATATATTCTCCTTCACAGTTTTTCCAATAGTATTCTCCGTTTTCATATTGAAGAATGCTATAATAGTTTGTACGTGTGTTAATACCATCAGACGGATTATTGTCAATTGCCGCAGGATTGATTATTGTTTGAACATTAACCTGTGCGAGCTCGTCATATACACTTAAATCATTTCTGACAATCAGCGGAGAACATGTGTAATCATTAACATATAATGTTCCAGCTCTGTCCAAATCTACAGTTTCAGATTCAATGGTTTTGTCAACATCACCGATTTCACGATAATATATTCCCAAAACGATTGAATTAATTTCAATATATGTATTCTCTGATAACGGTTCAAGGGCCAATCCTTTGTTTTCATATAGCCCTAAGGAACTATAGTGTGCATATGATGTTATATCTATTTTACACTCATCAATTGTATCTGATGAAGCCATTTGCCTATCAATAATAACATCATCAATTGTACTTAAAGGAACATTTTGAATGTGATTTAATTCATTTTTCAATCTATATACATTAATAGTATTTGATGTATCGGCATTACCATTTGTCTCAACAGTTCCCGTTGAGATATTTAATGTAGCATTATTAATGAATACCTGCTTATCTGTAATAATGCTGGGTTTAACATAAATACAACTATCAATTCCGTTTACTGTTTTATTTGAACCGGCAATTTTCATTGGATTTGTATCTACACCATTTGTATACATAGTTAAAGTTTCGCTTTCATAAAAACCTGTTTCGGCAGGATTAGAAACTGAATATGCAGCAATTTCACTCACTGCGTTTTCTGCATCTTCAACGGTTTCAATTTTTTCGTTGATTTCAGATATTTCCTCCCACTTGCCATTTACTTTATTATGAATAGGAACAGCGGCTGATACTTGATAATATCCGCCATCTTCGGTCAAGTATGTTTTAGAATTTTCCGTACGCTTACTTTCAATTTCATATTTGATTGAAACTTCGTCAGCAGAAAATTCATAATCATTTTCAAACTCTTCCATTGCATAGGTAGTAGCAGGTATTACTGTTATTGCCATTACCACTGCAAGAAAAACTGAAAGGGATTTTTTAATTTCTTTTTCATTAGAAATCCTCCTTTTTATATCTTTTTTATTTGAATTTTATTGTGATATAACCTCCATTTCTCATTTTCATTATTGCACATTGTCATTTTATACCTTAAATTATATATGAATATAAATTCAACATTTTAACAGAACTGCATTATTTTTTCTACGAAATTGCACATCTTAAACGAAATTTATATTTGACAGAAGAAAAGCACACAGGCAAAACCTGTGTGCTTTATGTGTTATACATTGATTATTATGATTTTGGAAAGATAATGGATATATTGAAGGTTTTATCTTTTTCATTATAATACCATTCGATATCTCCATCGTATTTTTTTAATGCCTTGCTTATACTTTTAAAGCCATATCCGTGTAATCCTTGGTCTTTTTTTGTGGATACCAATTTACCATTTTTTAGGGTCGGTGGAATATCACAAGAGTTAGATAAATCGACCGTCATCATACTGCCAAAACTGTTAATTGCCAAAGATATTTCCTTAGTTGATGATTTTTTAGTAGCATCAACCGCATTATCAAGAAGATTATTAAAAATAGATGTTAAATCATTGTCAGCTATAAAGCTCAAATCTGATGAATGTATATCTGTTTTTAATTGAATATTTTGCTTTGAAGAAACATATTTATATTTATCTATTATCAAATCAAGCAGTTTATTTGAGGTTTTACCTATTTTATTGCTGTCTGATAAATCATTTGATAAGTTTGATATATATTTTTTCGCTTTTTCTGTCTGCTGCAGTCCTGCTTTTCGGACAGGAGATCAATGGATCGAAGAGGTGGCTGAACCTGGGGCCGCTTTCCTTTCAGCCGTCGGAGTTTTCCAAGGTGGCAGTGATATTGTTTCTGGTGTGGCAGATCAGCAATACAAAAAGCAAAACAACCGGATTCTGGTTTATCTGCAGGACTATGATGACTTTGCTTCCGGTAGCAGGTCTGGTGGGCTCCAATAACTTAAGCACAGCGGTGATCATTCTGGGGATCGGTGTGCTGCTGATCTTTGTGGCCAATCCCAGGTATCTGCAGTTTCTCGCACTTGGAGGTGCGGGGATAGGATTTATTGCGGTTTTTCTTGCCGCGGAGAGTTATCGTCTGGAACGCCTGGCAATCTGGCGGGATCCGGAAAAATATGAAAAAGGATTTCAGACCATACAGGGCCTGTATGCGATCGGAA
>ENA-OUQN01000785-OUQN01000785.1-human-gut-metagenome-genome-assembly--contig:-NODE-785-length-22695-cov-4.228931_pt1 | contig 22695 bp, 19 predicted proteins | sample MGYA00237950_ERZ548832 | MGnify/ENA primary metagenome ERZ548832 (study PRJEB26490, sample SAMN05194703) | human gut metagenome | biome: terrestrial biome; feature: human-associated habitat; material... | reverse complement strand
ATTTTTGAAAACATAAAAAGCATAAAAAAAGAAGTAAAAAACGATGAAAACGATAAAACGTTTACAGTAAAAGAAAAAGTGCTTTGTACTGTTTTATTTGTTTTCGGTGCAATAGGAATAGTTATAGGCGCAAGACTTCTTGTATCGCAAGGAACTCAAATAGCAAAAAACTTGCACATTTCGCAAAGGGAGATAAGCGTAATTGCAGTTGCAATAGGCACTTCCCTGCCGGAACTTGTAACGGCGCTGTCGGCTCTAAAAAAGAAATCAGGAACACTTTCTGCAGGCAACATACTCGGTGCAAACATTATTGATTTAACATTAATTCTTCCGCTTTGCTCATTGATTTCAATAGCAAGAGGTAGCGGTGAACTTGCCGTTTCTGCCTCAAGCGTAAGTATGGATATGAAAATATGCCTTATAGTTATTTGCATTGCGGTTTTGCCGACGATAATAACGCAAAAATTCCAAAGATGGCAAGGAATACTGCTCCTTTTAACCTATGGTGGGTATATTTATTTCGTAGTTAAATAAAAAAACAGAGGCAGTTTTTCAACCGCCTCTGCAAAACTATTGATTTTTATTTAACTGTTACCTTTACAGTCTTATAAACACCGTTTTGAGCGTAAACATAAATTGTGCATTTGCCCTTCTTCTTAGCCTTAATCTTGCCTTTTGAATTTACTGTAGCAATCTTAGTATTTGAAGATTCATAGCAAATAGCTCTGTGCCTCTTAATTTTCTTATCCTTCTTAATTTCAGAAGCTTTAATCTTAAAGGTCTTGCCCTTTTTGATTTTTACCTTACTCTTATTAAGCTTAACTGCCTTTGCTACACCGTATTTACCGCCAAGAGTTGTTGCGTGAATCTTTTTAGAAGCAGCGAGTGTAACCTTAACGCCGTTTACATATTTAAATGCTACGATATTATATTTATAATATGTGCCTTTCTTAAGCTTTTTGTGAGTGTAGGATGTAGTCTTACCTGAAACCACCTTAAGAACCTTATATTTACTCTTGGCACCGCACTTAGCACCGTAAACAATATAGCCGTCTGCATTTTTAACCTTATTCCATTTAACGGTAACACTGTTCTTTTTAAGTTTAGTGGTTTGCGCTCTTAAAAGTCCGAAGTTTGAGCCTTTATAATCGCCGTCACCTTTAGGAGGTTTAGCAGTCATTTTGCTTTCGGTCAAAGAAGCCGTATCGCTTGAAACATTATTAGTGATAAAAATGTAATTAATTTCCTGAGCTGTTTTAGCATCGACTCCGTATTCTTTAGCAATTTTGTCTTCACTCGGAGTAAGAGCCGGCAATACAGGCGTGTAATCGCTTACATAATTAACGCCGCAACGTGTACAAGTATATACTGTATAGCCTTGTGACGTTGTTGTAGCGGCAACTACAGTTGCAGCATAGCTATGACCGAGAGGCGAAGTTTGAGAATCAATATAAGTGCTGTCGCCTCTTACACAAGTATGCGTTGTATATCCGCCTGCCGTACAGGTTGGAGGAGTAACAACATCATTATAACTATGACCGATAGCATCGACATAATTTCCTACATAAGTGTCATTACATCTTGTGCAAACATAAGTTGTGTATCCACCTGAAACACAAGTAGGAGGAGTAACAGTTTGCGCATAATCGTGACCGAGTTTTGAACCGGGAGCTGGGATTGTATTAGTTTCGTTACATTTGTCACACTGAGCTGTCATCGTGCCGTCTTGAGTACAGGTTGCGTTGCCGTCAAGTACATAATTTGTAAATGAATGGCCGGATGCGTTAATGTAATTATCATTATATGTATTGCCGCAACGTGAACAGGTATGTTTTGTATATCCCTTTTCAGTACAAGTCGGAGCGACAACCGTTACAGTGTAATTATGATTTGATGAATCAATCGGCTTTACATTTCTTTTTTCGGTATTGCCGCACTTTGAACAAGTATAAACGTCATAGCCTTGCTCTGTGCAAGTTGGAGCAACGGTCTTTGTAAAATTATATGTATGGCCACCTGCGATAGCCGGAACTTCGTTTCTATGCTCCGTTTTACCGCAACGCTCACAAGTATAAACGTCATAGCCGCCTGTAGTGCAAGTAGGTGGTACAGTGTTTGTTTTTATAAATTTGTGATTAGATGGATTGATTGGCTGAATATTTTCCTTTTTAGTTGATTTACATTTCTTGCATGTTAAAAGGTCATAGCCCTTCTCGTTACAAGTAGGGGCAACGGTTTTAGTAAACTGCCAATCGTGACTTCCGGAAATTGCAGGAACAATCTTTCTTTTTTCAGTCACATCACATCTTGAGCACTTATATAAATCATAGCCTTCATCGGCACATGTAGGTGCAACTGTTTTTACCAACTGCATATCATGATTGAGTTTCTTTTTATTATTAACGTTATCGGTATAAGACTGACCGCAAACCGAGCATTTCTTTACAAGGATTTCATCAGTTGTGCAAGTTGCGTCTTTAGATTTTTCTTCATCCTTTACGAATGTGCAATACGCCCAATCAATATAACCACAATCAGACAATGCACATTTGCGTGTATGTGCATATTTGCCATCTTGATATACAGGAGTATAATTTGCAGGATATGCATGCGGTGTTTTAACAGGAATTACTGCTTTTTCAACATAGCTTACATCATCTGTAGCTGTAGCTGAAATTGCAGGCTGCCATTTATAAGAAGCAGTATAATGACCTTCAGGATCTGTATTTATAAACTTATCACTATCAAGCTTTGGCTGAATAATGGTTTCGCCAGCCTTGTAGTAGTGGTCAGCAACAAGAGTACCGTTTACATCTGTAAACGAAATACGGTATTGCTTACTGTTTTCAAGATTTTTCTTTGCAACATTATAATTATCAACAAGTTTTTTAATTTCCGTTGTGCACTTACCTACACGAACAGCAATATCCTCAACATCAGTTGCGGATTTACCGTCATTTTGGTCAAAATAAGTGTTAGGGTCAAAATCATATAATGCCGTAACAGCATCATAGTATGCATTAACCGCTTCAGGAGTATAATCTGTTTGAACTAAAGTTTTTAAATATTCTGCCGCTTCATTTGCAGCATCAGCAACAGGCTCATAGTTTACTACATAAATTGTAGAGCTTGACTGCCAAGAGTTGTTATCCTGAGATGTATTAAACTTCTCCGGATCACTGTATGAATTAGTTGTCCAATAGAGTTTTTTAGCTAAGTAGCCGTTTGAATCAAATGTTATGCCACTGTCAACGTGAAGAAAACTTGCGGCATCATTTTCCCATGATAATCCGAAATTATAGCATTTACCTGCGCCTTCGCCTTTGAAAGTAAACGAGGTTAATACTTCAGCAGCAAATCCAAAAGTTGAGCCGTCAGAATATCTGGTCAATGTAAAATTCTCATTTTTCGAACCGGTAACACCACGCCATTCATCAGCATAAAAATCCGTACTGTGAGCAGGAGATGTAGCGGCGTTTAAACGTTCAAAATCATAAGGTGCCGCATAAAAAATTGTTCTGCCGGAGTCAAATGCCAAAGGATTGCTTTTTTGTGTATTTTGAGCAAGTGCCATAATAGGCATATAAACATCTGTTTTACCGTCCCAGAGCAATACTGCCGACGGATAAAACATTTTTAAATTAAGTCTGTTTGCGCCCTCGTCAAGATTAGTTGTTGTTCCCACATAAGCGCTCGGCCAATAAAGTACATTTGATGACGGAGCAAAAGATTGCTTATAAGTTGTTCCTTCAGTTGTAGTTACTTCACTGCTGTTGAGCCAAGAAACTTCACTCATACCCTTCTTGGCGGTAAAGGTTGTTGATGGGGCTTTTTTGTATTTAGCCTCAGTTTCCGCAATGTTTGAGCTTTTTGCCTCAGCGGCCGAAGCGGTAACAGCTGTGAATGGGGTTACAGTCATCACCATAATCAAAGCCATAAGGCATGCGAATAGCTTTTTGAATGTTTCTTTCACTTTTTAATTCCTCCAATTTATGATAATTATTCAAACAGTACTCTAATATGAATATAACACAAGATACAACATTTTGCAATAGTTTATACATAATAACTTCACAAACTCTGAACATTTTTAGACATTTATTATACAAATGCTAATGTTTATATAAATATTAAAGTGCGTAATGTTAAATAAAATATATAAAAAGGTGTTGCTGATGCAACACCTTTCATCATTATTATTAAGTTTTGAATAATTAAACAGGGTGAACCTTTGATTCAAAATCCTCATGCTTACCATCAAGGTTGTATTTTTTATCTCTTCTCTTTTGGAAGAATTTAATAGCAACCTGACCGAACTGAGCATATGAAAGGATATCCTCTTCCTGCTCATAATACTCTTTAATTTCATCCTTGAAATCATCAATCTTATCATGAATAAGATCCGCAGGACGGCAAGTGATAATTTCTTCATCGCCTACAATCTTCTTTTGGAAATCAGGGTCAATATCGCAAGGAGTCTTACCGTACTTACCTGCAACCAAATCCTTAAATTCCTTAGTAACCATCTTGTATCTTTCGCCCATAATAACGTTGAATACAGCCTGAGTACCAACGATTTGAGAGGTAGGAGTAACAAGTGGAGGATAACCTGAATCCTTTCTTACTCTCGGAACCTCAGCAAGCACCTCGTCAAGCTTGTCTGCCTTACCTGCCTGCTTAAGCTGAGAAACAAGGTTAGAAAGCATACCGCCCGGCACCTGATAAAGAAGAGTATTAGCGTCAACGCCAAGCATTTTCGGGTCAAGAAGACCTGAAGCAAGATATTTTTCACGAAGAGGTGTAAAGAAATCTCTGATTTCAGAAAGAGCCTTAATATCAAGACCTGTATCGTATTCAGTACCCTTAAGTGCAGCTACCATAGACTCTGTAGCCGGGTGAGAAGTACCCATAGCAAGCGGGCTCATGGCAGTATCAATTACATCAACTCCTGCCTCAATACCTTTAAGGTGTACCATAGAAGCAAGGCCTGAAGTATAGTGAGAGTGAAGCTGAACAGGAATATCAACTGTACTCTTAAGTGCCTTAACAAGGTCATAAGTTCCGTAAGGGGTCAAAAGACCTGCCATATCCTTAATACAAATTGAATCAGCACCTGCATTTTCAAGCTGCTTTGCATAATTGCAATAGTAGTCAATATCAAAAACAGGACCGGTTGTATAAGAAATAGCCGCCTGAACGTGACCGCCGTATTTTTTAGCGGCATCAATAGCTGTTTGAAGATTACGAACGTCGTTAAGAGCGTCAAAAATTCTCAAAATATCGATACCGTTATCAATACTCTTTTTAACAAAATAATCTACAAGCTCATCAGAATAATGGCGATAACCAAGCATATTCTGACCTCTGAAAAGCATTTGGAGCTTTGTATTAGGACATTTTTTACGAATAAGACGAAGCCTGTCCCACGGGTCCTCATCAAGGAATCTAAGGCAACTGTCAAATGTTGCACCGCCCCAACATTCAAGTGAATGATAGCCGATTTTATCCATTTTTTCGAGAATGCCCTCAAATTCGTCAGTTCTCATACGTGTTGCAATCAAAGACTGATGAGCATCACGGAGAACTGTTTCAGTAATTCCGATTTTAGCCATTTACGACACCTCTTAGTTTAATGTAATGATAACCTGGCCTGCTTCAACGCTGTCACCCTTAGCAACATTAACAGAAGCAACAGTGCCGTCCTGAGGAGCAACGATTTCGTTTTCCATCTTCATAGCTTCAAGAATGCAAAGAACAGAGCCGCTTGAAACAGAATCGCCTACTGAAACCTTAACATCAAGGATTGTGCCCGGCATAGGAGCTTCAACCTTAACTGAACCTGCTGTGCCCTGAGTTGCAGGAGCAGGAGCAGCAGCCGGTGCAGGAGCAGGTGCTGCGGCAGGAGCAGGAGCGGCAGTCGGTGCAGCTACAGGTGCTGCGGCAGGAGCAGGAGCGGCAGTCGGTGCAGCTACAGGAGCAGCGGCAACAGGAGCGCCGGCACCCTCTTCAACAGTTACATTATAAGGTGTACCGTTTACAGTAATTGTATAGTTTTTCATATTATTATCCTCCATTATTTAACAGAATGTTTTCTCGGTAAAGTATTTTCTCTTTTTCCTGCAAGAATATCAAGTGCGGCAATAACCTTTGCACGAGTATCGGCAGGAGCAAAAATATCATCAACTGCACCACAAGCAGCGGCAGTAAACGGAGAAGCAACCTTTTCTGTATATTCCTTCTTAAGTTCCTCCTTGCTTTCGCCGTTTGCAAGTCTTTCATTAAACAAAAACTGAACAGCAGATTCAGTCGGAAGCGGTGATGCAACGCTCTTATCCCAAGCGAATGTAAAGTCTGCATTAGCACCCTTACCTGCAAGAGCGATATAAGCAATACCTACTGCGTTTCCGGTGATAACGGAAATCTTAGGTGTTGTAGCGGTAGCATAAGCGCTTGTAAGCTTAGTAAACGCTGTAAGGCACTGATTTTCCTTGCCTGCCTTATTAACTGCGCCGTTTGCATTAACCAATGTAACAACAGGGATTGAATAAGCATCGCAAAGCTTAACCATAGCCTCAGCCTTATATGAGCAGCAAGGGCAAATAGGCTCGCCCTCAAATGCAACAAAACCTACTGTTGTTCCCATAACGGTTGCAAGAACGGTTTTGCATTTGTTTTCTGAATATCCGCCCTTAAGTTCAACAACTGAATTTGCATCTGCAATACTGTTAATAACAGTCATAGCATCATCGCCGTCATTAGCAAAAGTGCTAGGTGCTGCAAACTCAAAAAGAGGAGCAGGAGAAATATTGTTAGACGGAAGAAGAGATGCAATATTCTTAGCAGCATCAACTGCCTCTTCAAAAGTATCACAAAGAACATCGACTGTTCCTGCTTCATAGCTTTCCTCGGCTGTAACCTCGCTCGGAGCAGTTACATAAAAATCAGCATCCTTAACTGCAATAACTACATCAGCCATATTAGCAATAAGAGCAGATGTACCGAGGCAAGAGCCTGCGATAATAGAAATTTGAGGGCATACGCCACTCATTGATGTTGATGCTTTAACAAGCTCGCCATAGGCATTCATAACCTCAAATCCCTCGGTAAGCTTAACACCGTTTGAATCATACACACCGATAACCGGACAACCGGTTTTTAATGCAAGATCGTAAATCTTTTTAATTTTAGCACACTGTGCAACACTTACAGCACCGCCGTCAACAGTAATATCCTGTGAAAACGCATATACTGCGCACTCGTTTACTGTTCCGAAGCCGGCAACAACCTCAACCGAACCGTCAGCCGATTTAGCGTAAGCATCAATCTCGGTAAATGAGCCATCATCAAAAAGTGCTTCAAGTCTTTTAAGTGCTTTTGAGTCGTTCACTGTTTTTTCCTCCTTGAAAATGTGACAGAGCATATATGAAAATTTAAAATGTTCCAAATTTGCCTATTATAGATTTTAACACTTTGTCAAATTAATATCAATAATAAATTATAAATTTTATTATATTTCGCTGATTTTATCAAAATTTTTTTAAATATAGCGGTGTCATTTGAGCATAAAGGAAAAAATCAAGACCCGGACCGTTAAGTCCGAGCCTCGATTTAATGATATAAGGGAAATATTATATCTGTGTTTATTACTCGCTGAAAAGCGGAGTTGAAAGATATCTGTCACCTGTATCAGGTAAAAGAGCAACAATTGTCTTACCTTTATTTTCAGGTCTTTTAGCAAGTTCCTTAGCTGCCCAAAGAGCCGCACCGCTTGAAATACCTACAAGTACACCCTCCTGCTTAGGAAATGCCTTACCTGTTGCGAATGCATCCTCATTTTCAACCGTGATAATTTCGTCATAAATCTTTGTGTTAAGAGTATCGGGAACAAAGCCTGCGCCGATACCTTGAATTTTATGAGGACCTGCCGTGCCCTTTGAAAGAACAGGAGAAGTAGCAGGCTCAACTGCAACAATCTTAACGTCCGGATTTTTGCTCTTAAGGTATTCACCTACGCCTGAAAGAGTACCGCCGGTACCGACGCCTGCAATAAAGATATCAACCTTACCTTCGGTATCGTTCCAAATTTCAGGACCTGTTATTGCCTTATGAGTAGCTGGGTTTACAGGGTTTGTAAACTGACCTGCGATAAAGCTGTTAGGAATTTCCTCAGCAAGCTCATTTGCCTTAGCAATAGCACCCTTCATACCCTTTGCGCCGTCTGTAAGAACAAGTTCTGCGCCGTATGCTTTCATAAGATTGCGTCTTTCAACGCTCATGGTTTCAGGCATTGTGATAATAAGTCTGTAACCCTTTGCTGCTGCAACAGATGCAAGACCGATACCCGTGTTACCGCTTGTAGGCTCAATAATTACCGAGTCAGGCTTAAGTTTGCCTGTCTTTTCTGCATCTTCGATAATTGCCTTAGCAATTCTGTCCTTAACAGAGCCTGCCGGATTAAAGTATTCAAGCTTAACAAGAACTGTTGCTTCAAGATTGTTGTCTTTTTCAAAATGTGTAACCTCAAGAAGAGGTGTATTGCCTACAAGGTCGAGTGCTGATTTATAGATAGCCATAATAAATAATCTCCTTAATAATTAATCAAATAATTTAAATTAGTCGATTGCGGCGAAAGCTTCGTCGAGATCGTGAATAATATCGTCAATATGCTCTGTACCGATAGAAAGTCTGATTGTATTAGGCTTAATATCCTGCTCAGCAAGCTCTTCGGGGCTAAGCTGGCTGTGTGTTGTGGTTGCAGGGTGAATAACGAGTGATTTAACGTCTGCTACATTTGCAAGGATTGAGAAAATTTTTAAGCTGTCGATAAACTTCTTAGCTTCAGTCTCTCCGCCTTTGATTTCAAATGTAAAGATAGAACCTGCTCCGTTAGGGAAGTATTTATTGTAAAGTTCCTTATATCTTGAATCTACGCTTGGGTGATTAACCTTTTCAACCTTTGGGTTATTAACAAGATATTCAATAACCTTCTTTGTGTTCTCAACGTGACGCTCAACACGAAGCGAAAGAGTTTCAAGTCCCTGAAGAAGAAGGAATGCGTTAAACGGTGAAATTGTAGCACCTGTATCACGAAGAATGATAGCACGAATATATGTTACAAATGCCGCAGGACCTGCTGCCTCTTGGAATGATACACCGTGATAGCTTGGGTTAGGATCTGCAATTTGCGGATATTTTCCGCTTGCTTTCCAATCAAAGTTGCCGCTGTCAACGATTACACCGCCGAGTGTTGTGCCGTGACCGCCGATAAATTTAGTTGCACTGTGCACAACGATATCTGCGCCGTATTCAATAGGTCTTAAAAGATAAGGTGTTGCAAAGGTTGAATCTATAACAAGCGGAATATTGTGTGAATGAGCAATATCTGCAAGCTTTTGAATATCGACAAGATTTGAATTAGGATTACCGAGTGTTTCGATAAAGATTGCCTTTGTGTTATCCTGAATAGCATTTTCAAAATTTGAAAGGTCGTCAGGGTCAACAAATGTTGTGTTTACACCAAACTGTGAAAATGTGTGCTCAAGGTAGTTATATGTGCCGCCGTAGATTGTCTTAGCCGATACAATGTGGTCGCCTGCCTGAGCAAGAGCCTGAAATGTATAAGCAAGTGCCGCTGCACCGGAAGCTGTTGCAAGAGCAGCTACACCGCCCTCAAGAGCCGCAACTCTCTTTTCAAAAACGTCCTGAGTTGAATTTGTAAGTCTGCCGTAAATGTTACCCGCATCTGCAAGACCGAATCTTGCTTGTGCGTGGTCGCTGTTTTTGAATACATAAGAAGTAGTCTGATAAATCGGAACTGCTCTTGAATCTGTAGCCGGATCCGGCTCTTCCTGTCCTACGTGAAGCTGAAGTGTTTCAAAATGATATTTATAATCTGACATAATGTTATTTCCTTTCGATGTTAAAAATTGTTTTTATGTTTAGTAGTTAAAATTTAAAGCTATAATATTTTTTTGTGAATAATCACATATAACATCGAAAGCACATTCGTTGATTTTTAATATTTGCGACTGTTAATTTGCTATAGATTTTTATCATAACAATCTCTCCTTTAACATTTCCCTTATTACCTACGTGGTTTGTAGGTTTTTCTGTGATGTCTACACTATACACTACATTACCTATTTTGTCAATAGGCTTTTAGTATTTTTTTGAAAAATTTATAAATTCATTTTCAGGCAAACCAAAAAAGTATACAAAAAAGCCCGTAAACACAAGGGTTTACGAGCTTTTATCATATTTAGAAACATTAAATTATTTAAGCACAAAGCCTACCTTTTTCATTACCTTGTCAAGTGTGCGCTGAGATACACGTTGAGCAAGTTCTGCACCCTGAGTCCATTTTTCCTGAAGATATGCTTTATCTTTCATAAACTCATTATAGCGCTTTTGCACAGGTTCAAGCTCGGCAACAACAGCTTCGCCTACCGCTGTCTTGAAATCGCCATAGCCCTTTCCAGCAAATTCCGATTCGATAGTATCAAAATCCTTGCCTGTAACAGCGGAATAAATTGACATAAGATTATTGATTCCATCTTTACCCTCGGCATAACGAACACTCATTTCGCTGTCTGTTACTGCGCTCTTAAACTTCTTCATAATTACATTAGGCTCATCTGTAAGATAAACAGTGCCCTTAGGGTTAGGGTCAGACTTACTCATCTTTCTCGTTGGGTCAGCAAGGCTCATAACCTTAGCAGCAGTCTTAGTAATGTAAGGTTCAGGAATGGTAAACACATTGCCGTAAATTCCGTTAAAGCGTTCTGCAATATCCCTTGTGATTTCAAGATGCTGCTTTTGGTCAACACCGACAGGCACAACATCTGCCTGATAAAGAAGAATATCGGCAGCCATAAGCGACGGATAAGTGAAAAGACCTGCATTAACGTTGTCTGCGTGCTGTTGAGATTTATCCTTAAACTGCGTCATTCTGTTAAGCTCACCAAATTGAGTGTAGCAATTAAGAATCCAAGCAAGCTGAGAATGCTGAGGCACGTGCGACTGAATAAAGAGGATACTCTTATCAGGGTCAAGACCCGTAGCCATAAGAAGCGCATAAAGCTGAGTAGTTTGAGTTCTGAGCTTTTGCGGGTCCTGCCTTACTGTAATTGAGTGTAAATCGGCAATGCCGAAAACTGTATCAAAATCATCCTGAAAGTCTTTCCAGCCACGCATAGCGCCGAGATAGTTACCCAAAGTCGGAACAGAGGTCGGCTGAATAAGTGAAAGACTTCTTTTTTTACGTTCTTTTTTAATTTCTTCTGCCATAGTTATTCTCCGATTATCTATATGATTTAGCTACTTCGCCCAAAGCCTTAACTCCATTGATAATTCCGTCATCACTTGGGGTTGAAAAATTAAGGCGAATGAAATGTGATTCTTGCGTATCGTCCATTAAAAACGCATTGCCGGGAACGACAGCAACATTCTTTTCAACTGCTTTTTTAACAAAGTCGAGCATATCGACATCGTCAGGAAGCTTGCACCATACGAAAAGACCGCCCTGCGGCTTAACGTACTCCACAAAATCACCGAGGTGTTCATCAATACAGTCGCACATAAGATTAAGCTTATTTCTGTAAATATCCTGAATATGCTTAATATGAGCATCAACGTCATACTGCTTAAACCATTCGTCAACAATCATTTGATTAAGGCAAGGAGTATGAACATCCGAAGCCTGCTTGCCGACTGTCATTTTAGCGATAACCTTTTGAGGAGCAATACAATATGCTACACGCAAGCCCGGTGAAAGTATTTTTGAAAATGAGCCGGCATAAATAACAATTCCGCCCTCATCCATAGACTTAATTGTAGGAAGTGCTTCGCCGCAAACTCTCAAATCGCCGTATGGATTGTCCTCCAAAATCATAACGCCGTACTGCTTAGCAAGTGCATAAAGTTTTTTTCTCTTTTCAAGTGACATTGTAGCACCCGACGGATTTTGAAAATTAGGAATGGTATAAATAAATTTAGCGTTAGGCGTTGTTTTAAGTGCTTGCTCGAGAAGCTCAACATTCATTCCGTCAGCCTCAACAGAAACACCTTTAAGCTTACAGCCGTATGAGCGAAAGCAATTAAGCGAGCCGATAAACGACGGTTCTTCGCAAATAACGGTATCGCCTTCGTTACAAAGCACCTTTGTAGTTAAATCCATAACCTGAGTAGCGCCCGATACGATAATAATATCGTCAAAATCTCTGCCGATATTTTCGTGATTACTCATCCACTTTTTGACAGTATCACGAAGCGGCTGATATCCCTCAGACACACCGTATTGAAGTGCATCGATAGGGCGAGAGTCAAGAATTTGAGCAGCAATAGCCCTAACCTCTTCTACAGGAAAAGCATCGGGTGCCGGATTACCTGCTGCAAGAGGAATAATTTTAGGATCGGCCGTTGCCTTAAGTATCTCTCTTATAGCACTTGGCTGAAGAGAAGATATTTTGTCAGAAAACGTATATTCCATTGTTTTTGCCTTCTTTAATATAAATTCTAAGCTTTGAGCAACATAGAAACAAACTTAGCAAGTATTTCTGCATTGTTAGCCTTAGTATTTTCAACATATTCGCATTTGAATTTGTAAAGCATATCAAAATCATAATTATTTAATTTAATGGCATTTACAAGTTCTTCTGCATTTTCAAATGTAGCACTCGGCATTTCCTTTTTGAGGTCAACATTAATACCACGTTCGCTTGAATATTCATCATAATCAGGAACGAAGAAATAAAGCGGTTTCATAAGAACACTTGCCTCAAACGCACAAGCCGAATAATCGGTAATAATAACATCGGCAATTTTCATTAAATCATAAGTCGAGAAATCACCGCTGTATGAAAACTCATTCTCAATTTTAATTTTGGAAAAAAGAGGATGAGCGCTTATAATTAAACGGTAGCCGTCAACATCACGAAATTCTACCTTAAGCTGCTCGGCAATATAAGCATCTCTTTCTCTGAAAGTAGGAAGATAAAGAACAATCTTATCGTGGCTCAATCCCGGATTTTCGGTAAAAAATCTTGAAGCGGCATTATTATCAGTCAATATATCGTCAACTCTCGGAAGCGAACAAATCTTTATTTTAGAATTATCGCAACCGAAAGCCTCCATATAAAACTTAGCTGTTTTTTTGCTTGGAGAGAGAACATAGTCGTAATTTTTATGCATACACATTGCACGGCTGATTTTCTCGTCCCTGCCCTCTTTAGTGCCGACACTTTGAAGCCCGAATTTTTTAAGTGCCCCTAAAGCGTGCCACATTTGAATAACCTTTAAGCTTTTCTTATGCTTTAAGCAAGAAACTGTAATTGAATAAGTATCAAGGATTGCGACCTTAGAGGTAGCAAGATAATACATATCGCCGATAACAGAAAAGCAATACGATATTTTACCACCGAGGCTTTCAGGTATCATTTTGAGCCTGAAAACCTGTTCGGTATTAGGACATTGCTTATCAATTTCTTTTTCAAGAAGTCTCATATCAAGACTTTTATCGTTGCTTTGCCTTGAAAGATAAACTATTCTGTCCTTAGTTTTAAAAAGCTTAATCGGCGCATAGATAATGCGAAGAAAAAATTTCAGTATTTCAATTAACAATACTTTCATATATATCACTTCTTTAAATTACTCGTAAAGAGGATATTTAGCGCAAATCTCGGCAACGCCGTTTGTGATATAATCCTTATTATTATCAAAATCAATAACTGCAAGAGTGATATATTCTGCAATCTTGTCCATATCGTCTGTATTAAGACCTCTTGTTGTAGCGGCAGGAGTACCGATACGAACACCTGAGGTAACAAACGGTGAAAGAGGCTCATTAGGAACGGTATTCTTGTTAAGAGTAATATGAACCTCGTCAAGCCTGTTTTCAAGTTCCTTACCGGTTACATTAGTTCCACGAAGGTCAAGAAGGCAAAGGTGGTTATCTGTACCGCCTGAAACAAGCTTCATACCTCTCTTGATAAGTCCGTTTGCAAGAGCCTTTGCATTTTCAACTACTCTCTTTTGATATTCGTTAAATTCAGGCTTAAGAGCCTCGCCGAAGCAAACTGCCTTACCTGCGATAACGTGCATAAGAGGGCCGCCCTGAGTACCTGGGAATACGGCAGAATTAAGCTTTTTAATAAGGTATTCATTATTGCAAAGAATAAGACCGCCACGTGGACCTCTTAAAGTTTTATGAGTGGTAGTTGTTACAACATCGGCATAAGGAACAGGAGATTGATGAAGACCTGCTGCAACAAGACCTGCAATATGAGCCATATCAACCATAAACATAGCACCGTTTGCATGTGCAATATCAGCCATAGTCTTAAAATCAATTTCTCTCGGATAAGCAGAAGCGCCTGCGACAACAAGCTTAGGCTTAACCTTATTAACCTGCTTAGCAAATTCCTTATAATCAATAAAGCCGTTTTCATCAACACCGTAAGGAACAAAGTTAAAATATTTACCGCTGATGTTGGCAGGTGAGCCGTGAGTAAGATGACCGCCGTTATCAAGGCTCATACCCATAACGGTATCACCCGGCTTAAGAAGAGCGAGATAAACTGCAGTATTAGCCTGAGCGCCCGAATGAGGCTGAACATTAGCATAGTTGCATTTGAAAAGTTCACAAGCTCTTTTAATAGCGATATTTTCAACAATATCAACATACTGACAGCCGCCGTAGTAACGTTTGCCCGGTAATCCCTCGGCATACTTATTTGTAAGCACGCTGCCCATTGCAGCCATAACCTGAGGTGACACAAGGTTTTCGGAAGCAATAAGTTCAATGTTATCACGCTGACGTTTAAGTTCTAAAGCCATTGCGTCTGCAACTTCCTTATCTGTTTCGGCAACTTTGCCAATTGAATCATAATAATCTGAATACATATATAATCCTCCTGAATGATTATGCAAATTTATATAATTATACATATCTATAATATCATATAACAAGTAAATATACAACAACAAATTAAAAAAGTGTAAAAATATTATACTTGATATATATATAATTATGTGGTAATATATTTAAGTTAAAAATTAATGAATTTCACATATAGGAGTTGAGAAAATGAGCGGTCATAACAAATGGAGCACCATTAAGAGAAAAAAAGGTGCAAATGACGCAGCAAGAGCAAAGGTTTTCACAAAAATAGGCAGAGAACTTGCCGTAGCAGTTAAAAACGGCGGTCCTGACCCTAACAACAACGCTAAGCTTCGTGATGTTATTGCAAAGGCAAAGCAAAACAACGTTCCTAACGATAACATTGACAGAATGTTGAAAAAAGCCGCAGGCGAAAGCGACAGCACTAATTTTGAAGAAATCGTTTACGAGGGTTACGGTCCAAGCGGTATCGCAGTTGTAGTTGAAGCACTTACAGATAACAGAAACAGAACTGCGTCAGAGGTAAGGCATTACTTTGACAAAGCAGGCGGAAATATGGGCACACCGGGTTCTGTTACATTTATGTTTGACAGGCAGGGCGTCATTGTTATTGAAAAAGAGGATGTTGATGAGGACCAGCTTATGGAGGACGCACTTGAGGCAGGTGCTTCCGACTTCCTTACAGATGAAGAAGATATTTTCGAGATTAGAACAGAGCCTAATGACGTCGGCGCTATCCGTGACGAACTTGAGGGCAAAGGATATCATATTATTTCAAGTGAGGCCGCTTATATTCCTCAAACTTATACAAGGCTTGAATCTGAAGAAGATATGAAAAATATGGCAAGAATGATTGATATGTTTGAGGAAAACGACGACGTTCAAAACATTTGGCATAACTGGGAGAATGAGGACGAATACGAAGGCTGATTTCTGAACTACGATAAATATTTAAGGAGAACTGTTTAATTCAGTTCTCCTTTTTCTTTTGCATATTTTAATAATATATCTTTTTCATTTTCAAGTTTGCCGTCAATTACCATTTCCAAAACAGCAGAGAGAATATCCCCTATCTCCTTACCCTTAAAGCCGAGATTTATCAAATCAAAGCCGTTAATTTTCAAATCCTTAACACTATAAGGCTCGGCATTTGCGATAATTTCATCAACAAGCGACTCGGTAGTAACAAGATTTTGCAGTTCCTCCCCTGTCATTTTGGGATTTTGACCGAGTTTATCGGCACGTTTAACCTCAATTAAGTCACGTACACCCTGCTCGCCCAAACGGTTGAGCCATTTTTTTATATTTTTCTTTTTTATTCCTATATGGATATCGTGGATTGGGATAATAAGCATTACCCTATCGTAAAGTTCATTTGAAATTTTAAAGCGTTTTAAAATCGGTGCGGCAAGGTCTGCGCTGATTTTTTGATGCCCCTTGAAGTGGTCAACTCCGTTATCATCCGTAGTTTTTGCAAGGGATTTGCCGATATCGTGAAGAAGCATAGTAAGCCTAAGCGAAAGCAGCCTTGGCGACTGCTCAACTGTTTTTGCAGTATGAGTATAGACGTCAAAAATATGCCAAACAGTATTTTGCCCGCAGGTAAAAATCGGTACAAGTTCGGGAATTATCACGCCCATAATTTCTTTATACTCAGTTAAAACATCAAAAACATTATCGCCCAAAAGAAGTTTTGAAAGTTCGGTAAAAATTCTTTCAGCCGATACATTTTTTAAAAGTTCTTTATTTCTAAACAATGCGGCTTTGGTATTTTCCTCAATTTCAAAGCCGAGAGTTGAGGAAAAGCGAACGGCACGCATAATGCGGAGTGCATCCTCTTTAAATCTTTTATCAGGATTGCCGACAGCCTTAATTATTTTATTTTCTATATCATTTCTGCCGCCGAAAAGGTCAACTATTTCATCTTTATTAGGGTTATATGCAATTGCATTTATCGTAAAATCACGACGTGACAAGTCCTCGTCAATATTGCTTACAAAGCTGACATTTTCAGGGTGTCGATTATCTATATACTCACCGTCTGTTCGATAAGTAGTAATTTCAAAATTATCGCCATCAAAAACAGCGGTAACCGTTCCGTGTTTAAGCCCTGTTTCAATATATTTGATATTATTTTCAGCAAGTATTTTTTCAAGGTCACCGGGCTTTGCGGAAGTGGTTATATCAATATCGTCGCACTTTCTTTTCATAAAAAAGTCCCTGACGCATCCGCCTACCTGATAAGCCTCAAAGCCTGCATTTTCAATTGTTTCAATCAAGTAATTTGCTTTTTCAAAAATTGTCATATTGCACCCAAACAAAAAAATTATATAAATATTTTAGCACAAACAAAGCAATAATACAATTATGAAAAATTTTTACACTTATTTAATTGTTGCGCTGACGGGCGGAGCGGGATATTGCCTTATTGAAATACTCTACCGTGGCAGAACGCACTACTCAATGTTTTTCGCCGGTGCAATAGTATTATCGTCATTTTATTATATAAATCAAAAATACGAAATGAGTTTTTGGCTCAAATGCTTGGTAGGAATGTTGATTATAACAGGGGTTGAGCTGCTGTTTGGATTGATATTTAATATCATACTAAAGGAGCACGTTTGGGATTATTCAGGTGTTCCGCTAAACTTTTTAGGTCAGGTCTGCGTACCGTTTTCACTTTTATGGTTTGCCATCTCCGGCGTGGCATTTAAGGTAATTGATACGGTACAAGAGAGTATTGGGGTATGAAAAATAAGGCGACCAATGGTCGCCCCCCTACGATATCGAAAAAAATTCCATGTTTAACAAAACATATTAAATAAAAAAACAAGCACAACCGATTGGTTGTGCTTGTTTCATTAAAGGTAAATTGTAAGGTTAAATTACTTGAGTTCAACCTTTGCGCCAGCCTCTTCGAGCTTAGCCTTGAGAGCTTCAGCGTCAGCAGTTGGAACTGCTTCCTTAACAGCCTTAGGAGCGTTATCAACGATTTCCTTAGCTTCCTTAAGGCCAAGACCTGTTGCTTCACGAACAGCCTTGATAACCTGAATCTTGTTTGCGCCTACTTCTGCAAGTACTACGTCAAACTCTGTCTTTTCGTCAGCTGCTGCTGCGCCACCCTCTGCAGGTGCTGCTACTGCTACTGCTGCTGCAGCGCTTACGCCGAATTCTTCTTCTACTGCTGATACGAGCTCTGAAAGCTCAAGAACTGTAAGAGTTTTAAGCTCTTCAACAATTGCTGTAACTTTTTCTGATGCCATTTTATTTTCCTCCGATTAAAGATTAATTTTAATTAAAATAGTTTTGATTTAATTATTCAGCTGTTTCTTCAGCCGGTGCTTCTGCAGGAGCTTCTGCTTCTTCTGCAGGTGCTTCTTCCTTAGCTGCAGGCTCACAAGCCTCAACGCCGCCCTTATCAACAATAGCCTGTACTCCACGAGCAAAAGCTGCGATAGGTGCATTGAATACGCTGCAAACTGTAGCAAGGAGAACTTCTCTTGATGGAAGCTTAGCAAGAGCCATAAGCTTATCCATAGAGATTACTTCGCCGTCAAGATAACCGCTCTTAAGTGAGAAGTTGTCGTGTGAATCAGCGAACTTTTGAAGAATACGTGCTGATGCTACATAATCATCAGCCGCTGTTGCGATTGCTGTAGTACCTTCGAGAACATCTTCGAGACCTGCAAGACCTGCATCCTCAACTGCTCTGCCGAGGATTGTATTCTTAACTACTGTGTATTCAACACCTGCTTCACGAAGCTCCTTACGAAGCTTTGTGTCGTCTTCTACGTTGATACCCTTGTAGTCAACTACAACGCCGGCACAAGAATTTTTAATTCTCTCTGAAAGGTCAGCAACCATTTGCTTTTTTCTTTCAAGAACTGCTGTACTTGGCATTTAATTTACCTCCATTAATATTTGCCGTAAAAAATACGGACTTGAAGGCTGTTTAGCTATAACAAAAAAAGTGCACTCCGAGAACCTCGGAATGCACGTAAAACATCAAAATAACATAATGCTACTTGAATGTCCATTCCTCGGCAGGCGAAAACTTACGCCGTATCGGCACCTGCTGTCTTTGGCTGAACAGCTATTGTATTTTAACACAAGGATTGCTCCTTGTCAATACCTAAAATTACTCAGCACTTGCAACTGTGCCAACCTTGTTTGGGTTAATCTTAACACCAGGGCCCATTGTTGAAGCAACAGCTACTGACTTAATGTACTGACCCTTTGATGAAGCAGGCTTAGCCTTGATGATAGCGTCAAGAAGAGCATTGAAGTTTTCAAGAAGCTTATCAGTACCGAATGAAGCCTTGCCAATTGGGCAGTGAATAATGTTTGTTTTATCAAGACGGTATTCAATCTTACCTGCCTTAGCCTCCTGAACAGCCTTAGCTACGTCCATAGTAACTGTGCCTGCCTTAGGTGACGGCATAAGACCACGAGGACCGAGAACCTTACCTAAACGGCCAACGAAGCCCATCATATCAGGTGATGCGATAGCAACGTCGAAATCCATCCAGCCGCCCTGAATCTTTTGAACAAGGTCAGCATCGCCAACAACGTCAGCGCCTGCTTCTGTAGCAGCCTTAGCAAGGTCGCCCTTAGCGAAAACAGCAACCTTAACATCCTTACCTGTACCGTTAGGAAGAATAACAGCGCCACGAACCTGCTGGTCAGCGTGACGTGAGTCAACACCTAAACGAATATGAACTTCAACAGTTTCGTCAAACTTAGCTGTAGCTGTCTTTACTGTGAGGTCAAGAGCCTCTTTTGAATCATATAAATTTGAACGGTCAATAAGCTTTGCACCGTCTGTATATTTCTTTCCGTGTTTCATAATTAAATTACCTCCAGTGGTTAAATCGGATACTTCCTCCCACAAGGGAATTAGTCTTCTACTACTATACCCATGCTGCGTGCAGTGCCTGCAATCATTGACATTGCTGATTCAAGATTTGCTGCGTTAAGGTCAGGCATCTTTGTTTCAGCGATTTTCTGTACGTCAGCCTTTGAGATGGTTGCTACCTTGTTCTTGTTAGGAACACCGGAAGCCTTATCAATACCGCAAGCTTTCTTAATAAGAACAGCTGCAGGCGGTGTCTTTGTTACAAATGTAAATGAACGGTCTTCATATACTGTGATTACTACAGGGATGATAAGACCTGCGTCATTCTTAGTTCTTTCGTTGAATTCCTTTGTGAATGACATAATGTTTACGCCGTGCTGACCGAGAGCCGGACCAACAGGTGGTGCCGGAGTAGCTTTGCCGGCAGGAATCTGAAGTTTAATTAAACCTACTACCTTCTGTGCCATAATTAATTTCCTCCTAATATTGTGGTAAATGGCGAAGCCTTTGGCTTCTCCCACCATCGCTTAAACGCCACAGTGCAATCAAGCGATGATAATAAGCAGATATACTGCGAATTACTGAATTAAATAATGATTAGTCTTCCTGAACTTTTTCAAGCTGGTCAAGTTCAAATTCAACCTGATTTTCTCTGCCGAACATTGAAACTGTAACCTTAACGCTGTTGTTATCAACGTCAATCTCGTCAACAGTACCTGAGAAGCCCTCAAGAGGACCGTCAACAACATTAACAAGATCTCCTACTTCGTAGTTAACCTTAACGCTGACTCTTTCAAGAGCGTTATTTCTTACCTCTTCGTCTGTAAGCGGCTGAGGCTCACCCTCAGGACCTACAAAGCCCGTGCAGCCTCTTGTGTTACGAACAACATACCAGCTGTCGTCAGTCATAATCATTTTTACGAAGACATAGCCGGGCATCAACTTTCTTTGATACTCTTTCTCTGTGCCGTCGCTTTTAAGTTCTTTTACTGTCTCGGTTGGAATAGCAACCTCAAAAATTAAGTCGTGAAGGTTACGATTTTCAACAACAGTTAAAATGTTGCTTGCAACTTTATTTTCATATCCTGAAAAAGTATGTGCAACATACCATTTTGGTTCTTCCATCAATAAGCCTCCCGAATAATTATTTAAGCATTAAGTACAAAGTAATTATTCAGCAGCTTTTGTTGTTTCGGCTGTGGTTGCAGCCTTATCAAGAGCGGCAGCTGTTGTACTTTTACCCTGCTGAGAAGCCGATGTAGTAGTTGTAGTTTCGGCAAGGTTCTTGATACCCTTCATTCCAAGAGAAAGAAGCGAGTCAACACCGTAAATAGCCAAGCCTGCAATAATAACTACAACAAGAACAATAATGGTGTTTTTAAGGACGTCCTTTGCAGGTGCCCAAACAACCTTTTTGCCCTCTGCCTTAACACTTTTGAAGAATGACGCAATGGATTTAAAAGGATTTTTCTTTGACTTCTTCTTGTCCTTAGACTTAGCGGCTTTTGCTGTCTTTTCAGATTTAGCGTCAGCCTTAGTTGAAGTCTTCTTTTCTTCAGCCATTCGGTCTTCCTCCAATCACTTTGTCTCTCTGTGGAGAGTGTGTTTCTTACAGAATGGACAATACTTGTTCATTTCCAACCTGTCAGGTGTGTTTTTCTTGTTTTTCATTGTGTTGTAATTGCGCTGTTTGCATTCAGTGCAAGCTAAGGTAATCTTAACTCTCATAAAATAGCACCTCCATTAATATTTCGATAAAATAATCTCCCTCGTTCGCCACGCAAAGCGAAGCAGGCAAAAAAATAACGCCTATCGGCATTTCACCTACTACGAGGTAAGCACTACTATATCACAGAAAGTAAACTAAGTCAAGTATTTTCAACAAAAAGTTTGCAATTGGCGAAGTTTTATATTATTATATAACAAAATCAATGATAAGGCAATGAATAATATGACTGAAATTATAATCGGCGCAGGTGCAAGCGGTCTTGCCTGTGCAATAAGATTAAAACAGAATATGCCAAATGATGAGGTTATACTTCTTGAAAGGCTTGATACGCTCGGCAAAAAAATTCTTGCCACGGGAAACGGCAGATGCAACCTTTCAAACGAGCATGCAAAGCATTATAAAGAGGTAATAAATTTCTTTAATAATATAGGGCTTAAAACAAAAAGCGACAGCGAGGGCAGAATTTATCCTTATTCAAATCAAGCCGCAACCGTCAGAGATATGCTTGAGAAAGAATGTATCAGGCTCAAAGTGCAAATCATTACCGACTGCACGGTTAAAAGCGTTGACAGGGATTTAATTGTATCAACCGACTGCGGTATGTTTTACGCAGACAGCGTTATTATTGCCGCCGGAGGCATGGCTCAAAGCTCCCTCGGCTCAAACGGCAGCGGATATGAGATACTGAAAAATCTCGGTCACAGGATAACACCGCTGTCCCCTGCTCTTGTTCAACTTGTATCATCAAGTAAATATCCGAGGCAGTTAAAAGGGCAAAGAGTTAAAGGAAATATGAAAATACTTCTTGACGGCGAATGTGTAAAACAAGAATACGGAGAAATTCTTTTTACAGATTACGGCTTATCCGGAATTGTGAGTATGAATTTAAGCGAAGCCGTAAGCAAAAATTTTGAATGCAAAACTCCTAAAAAATGCCATGCGGTAATTGACCTTGCAAATGATTTCAGTGAAGACGAATTACTTGAACACATTAACAAATTTGGCTCACTTGAGGGAATACTCGGTGAAAAAATTTCATCTCTGCTTGAAAAGCAAGCAAACGGCGACAAGAAAAAGATTTGCAAATATGCTAAAAATTGGCAATTGATTATCACCGGCACAAAAGGATATAATTTTGCACAAATTACGAGCGGCGGCGCAGACTTGACCGAATTTAATAATTTTGAATCTAAACTTATTGAAAATCTATATGCC
>ENA-OUQN01000774-OUQN01000774.1-human-gut-metagenome-genome-assembly--contig:-NODE-774-length-23017-cov-4.404451_pt1 | contig 23017 bp, 18 predicted proteins | sample MGYA00237950_ERZ548832 | MGnify/ENA primary metagenome ERZ548832 (study PRJEB26490, sample SAMN05194703) | human gut metagenome | biome: terrestrial biome; feature: human-associated habitat; material... | reverse complement strand
AGCGTGAAACTGACATCAGTCAGTATAAGAAGGATATTCAGCAAAATGAATTATCCGAAAAAGCTGACGGAGGTGTAAAAAGATTTTTCAGGGGTTTTGGCAAGTTCCTGATTACCGTTTGTTCGGTATGCCTGGTTGCTCTGCTTATTACGGGCATTTCACTTGCTGTCTACATTTTCACCATTGCGTCCGAGCCTACGGGCATCGACCTCAAGGCAAAGTCTATGAACCAGACAAGCCGAATATATATTCAGAATGAGGATACAAAGGAATTTAAGGAGTATCAGAAACTATACGATACCGAGAACAGAATCTGGGTTGACAATCAGGATATTCCTCAGGCAATGAAAGATGCGGTAGTCGCAATTGAGGACAAGCGTTTCTTTGACCACAACGGTGTTGACTGGGGCAGAACACTTTCCGCCGTTGCAAATCTTGCAACCGGTTCGGACTCATACGGCGGTTCAACAATCACCCAACAGCTCATTAAGAACATTACAGATGACAACGAGGTTTCAATTACAAGAAAGCTTCGTGAAATCACAAAGGCACTAAAGCTTGAGCAGGAATATACAAAGGATCAGATTCTTGAAGCCTACCTCAATGTTGTAAACTTCGGCAATAACTGTCAGGGCGTTGAATCTGCGGCTCAGCTTTACTTCGGCAAGAGCATAAAGGACTGTTCAATTGCGGAATGTGCGGCAATTGCGGGAATTACACAAAACCCGTCAAGATGGAATCCGCTTGTTTTCCCCGAAAACAACAAGGAGCGCCGTGAAATCGTTCTCAATGAAATGTATGATCAGAAAAAAATTACCAAAGACGAATTTGATGCGGCTATGAAAGAAAGTGCCACAATGACATTTGTCGGCTGGCAGGCGTCCGATGACGATGACGACGATGACGAGGCAGATGTTCAGAACTGGTATATTGATCAGCTCTTTCGTGATCTTCAAAAGGACATTGCGGAATATTACAACATAAGCGAAACTGCGGCATCTTCAAAGCTTTACACAGAGGGACTTAAAATCTACTGTGCTATGGATGAAAATGCTCAAACCTACCTTGAAAATGCGGCACTCAATATTGATAAATCAAATGATTCCGACCTTCAGATTGCGTCAACAATTATGGGATATGACGGCAGAGTAATTGCAACAGTCGGTTCTTCAACAAAGAAAGAAGGCGCTCTCGGCTGGGACAGATCCTACAACTCCGTACTTCAGCCGGGTTCTTCAATCAAGCCTGTTGTTGTTTACCCTTATGCAATCGAATCAAAGAAGCTTTATTTCTCATCAATGGTTCTCGATGAACCGCTTGACAACTATCGTACAAATGAAAGCGGTCAGCTTGTTTCGGGTCCTAACAACGCATATGGCTACTACAACGGCAATATGAGTCTTCCCGATGCAATTGAGTGGTCCTCAAACGCAACAGCCGCTCAGACCATGGAGCTTATCGGCGGTCCGAGCGTTGCATATCAGCAGGTTGTTACAAAAATGGGATTCCAGAATCTTACGGAACAGGATGCACAGAATACGGGTGCTCTTTCAATCGGCGGTATGAACGGCGGTGTTACAGTAAGAGAAATGGCGGCTGCTTACACATATCTCGGCAACGGCGGTCTTTACTACAAACCGTACACATACTACTATGTAACCGACTCAGAGGACAACATAATCATTGATAACCGTGACGCAGTTCCGAAACAGGCTTATTCAGCCGAAACAGCAGGAATCATGAACAGACTGCTTCACTACAATGTTACAAACAGTGCTCACACAAACGCACATTACGCTCAAATTTCAGGCTGGGACATTATCGGCAAAACAGGTACAACCGATGACGATAAGGATTCATGGTTCTGCGGATGTTCGCCATATGCCGTAATGGCTACATGGTGCGGTTTTGATAAGCCTAAAACCATTTCCTACAGCGGAAGAACAACGGCAACAAAATTCTTTGCAAATGTTATGGGCAAGTACCTTAAAGGCAAAGAAAACAAGGAATATAAGATATCCGATAACCTGATTGAGGCAACATATAATCCTACAACGGGACTTATTGTTTCAACAGATAATATTTCGGGACGGTATGTGGGCTACTACACCGAGGACAATATGCCGAGTTCGGGAGGTGCATATTACAGCGGTAACTATGAATACGGCTCAGATGTCTCAGACTCCTCAAGCTACTACAATCCCAATTACGGCGGCGACACAAGCAACAGCGGAGGAGATAATTCAGGCGGCGACACCTCCGGCGGAGGAGATAATTCAGGCGGAGAACCTTCAGGCGGAGGAGATAATTCAGGCGGAGAACCTTCCGGCGGAGGAGAATCCTCAGGCGGAGGCGAAAGCTCCGGAGGCGGTGAATCGTCAGGCGGCGGTGAGGAAGCTCCCCCTGCCGCAGAATAAAATAACAGGTTAAAACCAAAAACTCGAAAGGAAAGGTTTTTAGATATGGTTTCAATAGCAATTATGGGTCACGGTGTTGTAGGTTCGGGCGTTGCCGAAATCTTTACAACACACAAACAGAAGCTTTATGCAAGCATCGGTGAAGAGGTTTATGTCAAGAAGATTCTTGACCTTCGTGAATTTCCCGACAGCCCGCTTGCAGACAGATTCACAAAAAACTTTGAAGATATCATCAACGACCTCGAAATAAGAGTTGTTGTTGAAGTTATGGGCGGTCTTAATCCTGCTTATGACTTCGTAAAGAGATGTCTTAAAGCAGGTAAGAGTGTTGTTACTTCAAACAAGGAGCTTGTTGCCGCTCACGGTGCAGAACTCCTTGAAATTTCTAAGGAAACAAACACAAACTTCCTCTTTGAAGCATCGGTAGGCGGCGGTATTCCGATTATCCGCCCGATGAGCCAGTGTCTTGTTGCAAACAATGTTGACGAGATTGCCGGTATTCTTAACGGTACAACAAACTTTATCCTTACAAAGATGATTGAAGACGGTATGCAGTTTGACGATGCGCTCAAGCTTGCTCAGGAGCTTGGCTTTGCCGAGAGAAATCCTGCCGCTGATATCGAAGGTCACGATGCTTGCCGTAAGATTTGTATTCTTGCATCTCTTGCATACGGAAAGCATGTTTATCCCGACTCTGTACATACAGAGGGCATTACAAAAATTACACTTGAAGATGTAAGATACGCTGAGGCTTTCCATTGCGTAATTAAACTTATCGGCAGTGTTAAGCGTCTTGCGGACGGTAAGATTGACATTATCGTTGCTCCTATGCTCGTTCCGAACAAGAGCCAGCTTGCTAACATTGACTATGAGTTCAACGGCATTATGGTAAGAGGCGACTGCACAGGCGATGTAGTATTCTACGGCAAGGGTGCAGGCAAGCTTCCTACAGCAAGCGCAGTTGTAGCCGATGTAATCGACTGCTGTAAGCACCTCAAGACAAGAAAGTTCCTTTACTGGGCAGACGGCAACGGCAAAAACATTCTTCCTTGGGAGGAGTCAAGTCGTGCCATGTATGTTCGTGCAAACGGCAGTAATGTTGCAGAAAAGGCAGAAAAATTATTCGGTGAGGTAACAGTAATCAATAAGGCTGACGCACCTGCCAACGAAAAAGCATTTGTTGTCAAGGCTATGCCGTACAACGAATTTGCCGAGAAGATTGCTCAGCTTGAGGCTGACGGTGTTTCGGTACTTTCAAGTATCCGTGTGGCTGATTTATAATTTTACAGAGGGAGTATTAAGTACATGAGTTTGATAGTTCAGAAATTTGGCGGCAGCTCTGTTGCCAATGCCGAAAGAGTAATGAATGTTGCATCAATCGTAACAGACACTTACGCAAAGGGCAATGATGTTGTAGTTGTTGTATCCGCTCAGGGCGACACAACAGACGATCTCATTGAAAAGGCAAACGAAATCAATCCAAAGGCTTCAAAAAGAGAAAAGGATATGCTTCTTGCCGCAGGCGAGCAGATTTCTATTTCACTTCTTGCAATGGCAATCGAAAAGCTCGGTTACCACGCTGTTTCTCTTCTTGGCTGGCAGGCAGGTTTCAATACCACTTCTGCTCACACAAGCGCAAGAATCAGAAAAGTTGAGCCTGACAGAATTAAGAAAGAGCTTGACAAGAAGAACATTGTAATCGTTGCAGGCTTCCAGGGCATTTCAAAATACGGCGATATTACAACACTCGGCAGAGGCGGTTCAGACACAAGTGCCGTAGCTATTGCGGCTGCAATGCACGCTGATCTCTGTCAGATTTTCACCGATGTTGAGGGTGTTTACACAGCTGATCCGAGAAAGGTTAAGAACGCTAAGAAGCTTCAGGAAATCTCTTATGACGAAATGCTTGAGCTTGCTACACTCGGTGCTCAGGTTCTTAACAACCGTTCGGTTGAAATGGCTAAAAAATATAATATCGAGCTTGAAGTGCTTTCAAGTATGACAAAGGCTTCGGGTACAATTGTAAAGGAGAAAACTAAAATGGAAAAAATGTTAATCAGCGGTGTTGCTAAAGATACAGATGTTGCAAGAATTTCTGTTATGGGTGTTCCGAATATCCCCGGTCTTGCTTTTAAGATGTTCTCAAAGCTTTCTGCTAAAGATATCAATGTTGACATTATTCTTCAGTCAATCGGTCATGACGGCAAGAAGGACATCAGCTTTACAGTTGCCAAGAACAGAGGCGAAGAGGCTGTTGCTCTTATGAAGGAATACACAGAGAACCTCGGTGCAGAGGAAATCCTCTATGACGATAAGGTAGCTAAGATTTCAATTGTCGGTGCAGGTATGGAAAGCCACGCAGGCGTTGCTACAAAGATGTTTGAGGCTCTTTATGACGCTCAGGTCAACATCCAGATGATCAGCACAAGCGAAATCAAAGTTTCGGTTCTTATTGATTCAGCAGACGCTGACAAGGCTGTAAGCGCTATCCACAGCAAGTTTTTTGATTAATAATTAATTTCGGTTAATACAAAAATCCCTGTCCACAATGGACAGGGATTTTTTCGTAGCGGCGAACCGGGTTCGCCGTTACTGCAAATAATAATAAATATGGTCGGGAACAATAAGATTTGCACTTAACAAAACTTTATTCCCGACCACAATTTTCAATTTTCCATTTTCAACTTTCAATTTTAAAAAATTTCCGTTCTGGCATGATATGTTTTTGTTATATCATACTTTCTTCACGAACGAAAAATGCTTAATGATAGTAATATCCTGAATTGGAAAATTCGTTGAAGATACTGATACCGCAAACTGCAAGTATAATTGAAACAACTACCACAAGCACAACTCCGATAAGAGCCAGGATAAGAGCGGCTCTTGCGTAGTTTTTGAGTGACTTCTTTGTTGATGAGCTGAATGCCCAAACAAAGAGCATAATGAGGTTTACAATCGGCAGACAGGTTAAAAGCATAACGCCGATCCAACCGCCTATGCTTACAGGCTGAGTATCCGGAGTACCGTATGGCGGTGCAACGGGCGGTACAGGCTGTGAGTTGTATGTCTGCTGATACTGCGTGTTGTACTGCTGATTATAGCCGTTGTTGTAGCTCTGATATTGATTGCCGTACTTGCTTTGATTTGCGCCGTAATCATTGTTCGGTGAGTTTGTAAACTGCTGACCGTATGAAGTTTTGTTAGGCTGTGGTTGCTGATAATAAGTTTGATTTGGCTGACCGTACTGCTGAGAATACGGATTCTGCTGTGGCTGACTGTCGGCAGTCGGCTGTGCGTTATCAACCTCAGGCTGTGCAGTCTGCACATTCTCGTAAGGGTTCTGTGCAGCATCTTCGGTTGAAGCATTTTCAACAGGCTGTGTTTCAGGCTCTGGAGTCTGCTCAACAGGTGTTCCGCAGTAAGTACAGAACATTGCTCCGTTGTCAATTTCGTGATTGCAATTTTTACATACCATATATAATCGCTCCTTGCATAATATTCTATAAATAGTATGCTATCATTTTACACTATTTGCCTTACAAAATCAACAACATTCCACGCAATAATTCAATAATATTACAAAAAGCGACAGTTTTACGGCTGTCGCTTTTTATTACACTCCCCTTTTCATAAGCTTGTGGGGAATTATTTTATTTTCTTTGAGTGACGCTTTTACATCTATAATACGCTGATTTGACGAGCCTCTGAACGCAAGGCTTATATCGTGAAGAGCCTCAACAAATTCACCGTCAACAAGCACATCAATCATTGAAAGCATTTCATCCGTACATTCACACCTTGCTCTGCTGTCGGAAAGAAGCTCCTTGTCAAACAAATAGCCCGAATAACACCAAATTGTTTTGTCGGAATATTTTTCTCTGACACGCTTTAAAAACGGCACTAAGGCTCTTTGATTTGAAGGTTCAAAGGGTTCTCCGCCGAGCAATGACAAGCCGTCAATATATGACGGTTCAAGCTCTTTGAGAATTTTATCCTCAACCTCTTTTGTAAAAGGTTCGCCGTAATCAAAACTCCATGTCTGCGGATTAAAGCAGTTTTTGCAATGATGCGTACAGCCGGATACAAAGAGCGATACTCTTACTCCCTCACCGTTTGCAATATCGCAGAGTTTAATTTCTCCGTAATTCATCAAAGGTGAAGCACCCTTTCCTCAATTTCCTGAGTTCTGCCCTGATTCCAGAACTGAGTTCCGATATATCCACAGGTTCTTCTTGCAACATTCATCTTATCCTGATCACGGTTGCCGCAGTTAGGACACTCCCACACAAGCTTGCCGTCATCGTGAACGATCTTGATTTCTCCGTCATAACCGCAAACCTGACAGTAGTCGCTCTTTGTGTTAAGCTCTGCATACATAATGTTATCGTAAATGAACTTGATAACCTGTAAAACAGCGGGAATGTTATCCTGCATATTCGGAACTTCAACATAGCTGATTGCACCGCCCGGTGACAAAGCCTGAAATTCGGATTCAAGCTTCAGCTTGCTGAATGCGTCAATATTCTCGGTAACATGAACATGATAGCTATTAGTGATGTAGTTCTTGTCTGTTACCCCCTTGATAATGCCGAAACGCTTTTGAAGACACTTTGCAAACTTATATGTTGTGCTTTCAAGAGGAGTACCGTAGATGCTGTAATCGATGTTTTCCTCTTTTTTCCACTTTGCACAATAGTCGTTTAGCTTCTGCATAATTTTAAGACCGAGTTCTTTGCCCTCTTTTTCTGTGAGCTTTTTGCCGATAAGGCTGTAAACGCACTCCCAAAGACCTGCATAACCGAGTGAAAGCGTTGAATAACCGCCGTGGAGAAGCTTGTCAATCTTCTCACCCTTTTTAAGTCTTGCCAAAGCACCGTACTGCCACAAAATAGGAGCGGCATCCGAAAGAGTGCCTGTAAGACGCTCGTGACGGCACTGCAATGCTCTGTGGCAAAGTTCCATTCTCTCGTCAAAAATCTTCCAGAATTTATCAAGATCCTTGCCTGCGCTGAGTCCGATATCAATAAGATTTACAGTCACAACGCCCTGATTGAATCTGCCGTAATATTTCGGCTTGCCGTTTTCGTCAACATAAGGAGTAAGGAAGCTTCTGCAACCCATACATGTAAAGCAATGACCCTCACCGTTTTTATCAATTTTGCTCTGGAGCATAACCTTCTCCGAGATATAGTCGGGAACCATTCTCTTTGCGGTACATTTTGCAGCAAGCTCCGTAAGATACCAATACTTGCTGTCCTCTGTTATGTTATCCTCCTCAAGCACATAAATAAGCTTTGGAAACGCAGGTGTAATCCACACACCCTTTTCATTTTTTACGCCCTTGTGACGCTGTTTGAGAGTTTCTTCGATAATCATGGCGAGGTCGTGCTTTTCCTGCTCGTTTTTAGCCTCGTTAAGATACATAAACACGGTTACAAACGGAGCCTGACCGTTTGTTGTGAGCAAAGTAACAACCTGATACTGAATGGTCTGAACACCACGGTTTACTTCTTTGCGAAGTCTTTGCTCAACGATATCGTTGATTTTCTCTTCTGTGGGATGAACACCGAGTTCTTCGATTTCCGCAAGAGTTTCTCTGCGGATTTTCTCACGGGAAACCTGAACAAACGGTGCAAGATGAGCAAGGCTTATGCTCTGACCGCCGTACTGGTTACTTGCAACCTGTGCAATAATCTGAGTTGCAATGTTACACGCCGTTGAAAAGCTGTGCGGTCTTTCAATAAGCGTATCGCTGATAACGGTACCGTTCTGCAACATATCCTCAAGGTTTACAAGGTCGCAGTTGTGCATATGCTGTGCAAAATAGTCCGAATCGTGGAAGTGAATAATACCTTCCTTATCAGCCTCAACAATATCAGCCGGCAAAAGCATTCTTCTTGTAAGGTCACGACTGACCTCACCTGCCATATAGTCACGCTGAACGCTGTTGACGGTAGGGTTCTTATTTGAATTTTCCTGCTTTACTTCCTCGTTATTGCACTCAATAAGCGAAAGAATCCTGTTATCGGTAGTGTTTGCCTTACGAACAAGCGAGCGGTTGTAGCGGTAACGCACATATCTTCTTGCGAGCTCAAACGCACCCTTTGCCATGAGCTGATCCTCAACCATATCCTGAATTTCTTCAACGGACACTGCTCTCCTGATTTTGTTGCACTTATATTCAACATAGTCGGCAACATCCTCAATCTGTTCGTCTGTAAGGAACTTGTGTTCCCCCGAACCGTTTGCTTTTTTAACGGCATTAATAATTTTTTCAATGTTAAAATCTTCTTCTGAGCCGTTACGCTTAATAATTCTCATAATCCTTCCCCTTTTTATTATTTTGCGGTACTTCCTTGGTAAAAATATCCTATATCTGTTAATCCGAATAAAAAAATAAATTTTTCAATAATGCCGTTTAAAAAATGCGTCATGTAATAAAATTGCAAGGAACCAAACTATCCCTGCAATGCAAGACCAATTATACAATAATTGCAATATAAATACTGTTGCACAGGCAACAATTATGTGATATACTATACTATATCTTGTGGCAAGGCAAAAAACGCCACACATTATGGAGTGTTGCAAATGATAGAAGAAATAGGCGGTGCAAAGCTTAAAAAATCAGATTTCATCGGGATAAACGAGTGTTTTAAACCTATTGAAAGAGAGTATAAAAGGGGTGAAATCATAACTACATATTCACCCGAAAATGACACAATTTGCATCATAAAAGAAGGAACTGTTTATCTGACAACCGACAATGCCGAAAATCAGCGGAGAATTATTTCTTTTTATGAAAAGGGCGACATAATCGTCACCTGCATTGTACCCGAATCAGACAACAGAATTTTTTATCTGAGTGCCAAAACAAACTGCAAAATTGATTTCGTGAAATACTCAAAATTTACAGCCTGTTGTGAAAAGCATTGCAGTAAACACCAGCGGATTATAAGTGCATACATCAAAAAATCTCATAAAAAAAGTCTTGCTCACACAGACATTCTCTGTCAGCAGACGCTGAGGAGCAAGCTTTTGACTTTTTTTGAATACATTAAAACCGAAAAAGGAAAAAACACCTTTTATCTTCCTCTCCCTCTTTCCGACCTTGCAGATTACCTTTCTGTTGACCGAAGTGCAATGATGCGTGAAATAAAAAAGATGAATGAGGAAAATATTATAATCTCCGAAAAGCGAAAAATCACAGTCATTGAAGATTTGTCAGAATGACATATAACATATATATGTATAAAAAAACATAAAAAACAAAAAATATAAATGCGTGATTTCGCCATTTTGAGCCTGCAAAAAACTTGCAGGCTTTTTTTGTACACAACGATTAATATTGTAGTATAAAAACACCTTGCAGTCAACACGCTAAAAGAATTATAGGCAAAATAATTAATTTGACTGATTTTGAATGGAGATAATCAAAAACACCAATTTTAATTGCAAAAACGGTAAAATTATACTGTTTTTAAATAACGCTCGACACTTTTTTTGTTAGCTAATTTTGCCGTCTTTAAATTTTTTTGAATTTTTTTGACCGATTTTGCTTGACTTTTAAAAAACGGGTGTTATAATATAAGTCAAGAGGTGAGGATAATGCTTACACAGGACAGGTATCGTGCAATACTTGATTTGCTCGAAGAAAAAAATTCGGTCACGGTGTCGGAATTAACAAAGTTGCTTGACTCATCCGAGTCAACAATAAGAAGAGATCTTTCCGCTCTTGATGAGATGGGAAAGCTCACAAAGGTTTTCGGCGGTGCAACTTCAATCACCAGAAACGAGGGTGTTTTTGAAGATGCGGTAAGCAATCGTGAAACCGTTATGAGCGATGAAAAAGATGCGGTTGCAGAATACTGTGCAAAGCTTATCCATGACTCTGACTTTGTTTATATTGACGCAGGAACAACAACATTAAAGCTTGTTGACCACATTACAAATACAAACGCAACATATGTTACAAACGGCATAACACACGCCAGAATGCTTATTCACAAGGGTATGCAGACATATATAGTAGGCGGAAAAATAAAACCGCTTACCGAGGCTGTTGTGGGTGCCGAAGCAATAAAAAGCATAAACTGCTTTAACTTTACAAAAGCTTTTATGGGAGCAAACGGAATTGACATCGGTTCGGGATTCACAACCCCCGACATTGAAGAAGGTCTTATAAAAGAAACGGCAATCAACAAATCTTATATGGCATTTGTTCTTGCAGACCATTCAAAATTTCGCAGGGTGTATTCCGTAACATTTGCCCCTCTGCAAAAATGTTGTATAATCACCGACAAACTGCCTACGCCGGACTTTTCGCAGGTAACGGTGATAAAGGAGGTAAAAAATGATTTACACCGTAACGCTTAATCCGTCAATTGACTACATTGTCAGACTTGATTCACTTGTTCCGGGAATAACAAACCGAACAACCGCCGAAGAATATTACTACGGAGGTAAGGGAATCAATGTTTCATGCGTACTTGCAGAGCTTGACCTTGAAAGTACGGCATTCGGATTTGTTGCAGGCTTTACGGGTGACGCCATTGAAAAGGGTATTCGCAACGACAGGATTATCACCGACTTTATTAAGCTTGAAAGTGGAATTTCAAGAATCAACATAAAAATCAAAGCCGGCGTTGAAACAGAAATCAATTGTCAGGGACCTCACATAAGTGAAGGCGAACTTGAAAGGCTGTTTTCAAAAATTGACAGAATATCCGACGGCGACACAATCGTAATTGCAGGAAACATTCCGAATACGATGCCTGATGATGTTTACGAAAGAATCCTTGAAAGAATCAAGGGCAAGGATGTACGAATTGTAGTTGACGCAACAAAAAAACTTTTACTCAACGCACTCAAGTACAAGCCGTTCCTCATCAAGCCGAACAGACAGGAACTTTCCGAAATGTTCGGAGTTGAAATCAACACCGAGGATGATATTGAAAAGTATGCAAAAGAGTTGCAGAAACTCGGTGCAAAAAATGTTTTGATTTCACTCGGCGGTGACGGAGCAATGCTCATTGACGAATTTGGAAAAAGACACAAAGCAGGAGTCCTCAAAGAAAAGGTAATTAACACAGTCGGTTCGGGAGACTCAATGGTAGCAGGCTTTGTGGCAGGATATGAAAAAACAAAAAGCTACCCCTATGCGCTGAAATTGGGCAGTGTGTGCGGAAATGCGACGGCATTTCTTGACGGACTTGCCACAAAAGAAAAAATAAATGAATTGCTTGCAAAATTTTAATTAAAAAGGAGAGAAAAATATGCGTATCACAGATTTATTAAAAAAATCGGGTATTGCTCTCGGCGTTAAAGTTGCCGACAAGAGCGAAGCAATTGACAAACTTGTTTCATTACATGAAAAGTGCGGAAACCTCAAGGATGTTAAAGCCTACAAAGAGGGAATCCTCAACCGTGAAGAACTCGGCACAACAGCCGTAGGTATGGAGGTTGCAATTCCCCATGCCAAGAGCGAAGCTGTAAAAGCTCCCGCCCTCACAGCTATCACAGTCCCCGACGGTGTAGATTATGACTCGCCCGACGGTAAGCCCTGTAAGCTGCTCTTTATGATTGCCGCAACAACAGACGGTGATGTTCATCTTGAAGTACTTGCAAGACTTATGCAGCTTTTGATGCATGAAGATTTTACCGCAAAGCTTAAAGCCGCAAAAACTCCGGAAGAATTCATCTCGATTATTGACGCAAGAGAAACAGAGAAGTTCCCCGATGAACCAAAGGCAGAAGTTCCTGCAAAGAAGGGTTACAGAGTTCTTGCTATCACAGCTTGTCCAACAGGTATTGCTCATACTTATATGGCTGCCGAGGCACTCGAAAAAGCAGGCGAAAAAATGGGCTATCCGCTTAAGGCTGAAACTAACGGCTCAGGCGGCGCAAAGAATATTTTAACGAAAAAAGAAATTGAGGAATGTGACGGCATCATTATTGCGGCTGACAAAAATGTTGAAATGGCACGTTTTGACGGCAAGCCTGTTATCAAAACCTCAGTTACAAACGGTATTAATAAACCTGAGGAGCTTATTCAAAAAATTGTTGACGGCAAAGCTTCTGTTTATCACGCAAATGACGAAGAAAAAAGCGCTGTAGATGATGACGAAAAGGAAAGCTTCGGCCATAAGGTTTATAAGCATCTTATGAACGGTGTATCTCATATGCTCCCGTTCGTAGTAGGCGGCGGTGTGCTTATTGCATTCGGTTTCCTTATTGATACAATCGCAGGCAATGCAAACGCCGGCGGAACATTCGGTTTCACAAGCCCTGTTGCATCGGTTGTTTTCTGGATAGGTAAAGCGGCATTTGCACTTATGCTTCCTGTTTTGTCGGCATATATCGCTCAGTCTATTGCAGACCGTCCGGGCTTACTTCCGGGCTTTGTAGGCGGTGTGTTTGCGGCAAGCGGCCATACAATTCAAAGTATGGTTGACGGCGTTAATTCGGGCAACGGACTTGCCGGAGATTCAAAAGCAGTATCAGGTTTCCTCGGCGCATTGTTTGCCGGCTTTATAGCAGGTATAGTTGTTCAACTTATTAAAAAAGCATTTTCTTGGATGCCTAAGGCAATGGACGGTATTAAACCGGTATTCATTTATCCGCTTTTGGGTACGCTTCTTATGGGCTTAATTATGGCAGGCGTAAACCCGATTATCGGTCAACTCAATACACTTCTTTCAAACGGACTTGAAAGTCTTGGTTCAACAAGCAGACTTCTTCTTTCAATTGTTCTTGCTACTATGATGGCAACAGATATGGGCGGTCCTTTCAACAAGGCAGCTTATGTATTCGGTACAGCAGCAATTGCAGACGGCAACACTTGGATTATGGCTGCTGTTATGATTGGCGGTATGGTTCCTCCTATCGCAATCGCTCTTTCAACAACATTTAACAAGAAAAAGTGGAATAAGGAAGAACTTAAGAGCGGTCCTGTAAACTATCTTATGGGTCTTTGCTTCGTCACCGAGGGTGCAATTCCTTACGCAGCTTCTGACCCAATTCGTGTAATTCCGTCTTGTATGGTCGGTTCTGCTGTAGCAGGTGCTCTTACATCACTCTTTAATGTAACTTGTCCTGCTCCTCACGGCGGTATGTTCACATTCATTGTATGCGACCATCCTCTTCTTTATGTTGTAGCTCTTGTTGCAGGCTCGATTGTAGGTGCATTAATGCTTGCACTTTTAAAGAAAAATGTAAACAATGAGGTTAAAGCAAAATAAGATAGAATTAGGAGAAATATTATGGTTTCAAAGCTTACTAAGGTTACTAACGAAATGGGATTTCATATGAGACCTGCAAACGTTTTTGTAACAGCAATGACTAAATATGCATCAAATATTAATATTATTGTCGGCGATAAAAAAATCAACGGCAAAAGCATTATGAATATTATGGCGGCTTGCATTAAGTGTGGCACAGATATTACTGTTGAATGTGACGGTGCAGATGAGCAGGCTATGCTTGATGAAGCAATTGCTCTTATTGAATCAGGTTTCGGCGAATAAAAATTATAAAAGGTGCAATGCTTAATTACATTGCACCTTTTTGTGCAGCAAGGGGGAAGTGTTATGCTTAAGGGAATAGGAGCAAGTCAGGGCTACGGTATCGGCAATGCAGTTGTTATAAGCGACGCAAAGCTTGATTATAATCATGTTGAATTTACAACGGCTCAAAATGAAAAGGAAAGACTTCAAAAAGCAGTTGATACTTTTATTAAGGAAACGAGGAAGCTTGCAGATGACGTAAAAAATTCGGCAGGCGACAAGGAAGCGGAAATTTTAGAGGGTCATATTGTTATGCTTTCAGACCCGTTTATGCTTTCTCAAATGCAGGATAATATTGACGCAGGCTCGGTGGCAGAAAAGGCTGTTGATACGGTTTGCTCAATGTTTATTGATATGTTTTCGGGTGTTGACGATGAGCTTACTCAGCAAAGAGCAAGCGACGTTAAGGATATCAAAGACAGCCTTTTGAGTATCTTGCTCGGCGTAAATAACGTCGATATTTCTAAGGTGAAAAAAGGTTCTGTTTTGATAGCAAAGGATTTTACTCCGTCTATGACGGGTCAAATTAACAAGGACAATGTCAGCGCAATACTTACAGAGGTGGGCGGTATCACAAGCCACAGTGCAATTTTGGCAAGGGCTATGGGTATTCCTGCCGTGCTTTCGATACCTAATGTTTGCAATGAGGTGAAAAACGGCGATTTGGTTGCTGTTGACGGATTTAAAGGAAATGTTATTGTAAGTCCGAGTAATGATGATATAAAGGAATTTGAAAATAAACAAGAGGCATATCTAAAAGATAAAGAAAGCTTAAAGCAATATTTCGGCAAGCCGACTGTTACTAAATCGGGCATTAAAAAACTTGTTTACGGCAATATCGGCAAAGCTGAGGATGTTCAAAGCGTTATTCAAAACAGCGGAGAAGGTATCGGTCTTTTCAGAACGGAATTTCTTTTTATGGACCGTCAAAGCGAGCCAAGCGAGGAAGAACAGTTTGAGGCATATTCCACCGTTGCAAAGGCAATGGACGGCAAAGAAGTAATCATTCGTACCCTTGATGTAGGCGGTGATAAGGATATTCCTTATCTTAATATTGAAAAAGAAGAAAATCCTTTCTTGGGCCACAGAGCAATTCGCTACTGCCTTGATAATAAGGAACTTTTTAAAAAGCAACTTCGTGCGCTTTTGCGTGCAAGTGTTTATGGAAATATAAAAATTATGCTTCCTCTTGTTACCTGTGTTGAAGAGGTAAGGCAGGCAAAAGCCCTGATTGAGGAATGCAAGGAAGAACTTAAAAGTGAGGGCAAGGAATACAGAAGCGTAGATGTCGGCATTATGGTTGAAACTCCGGCGGCAGTATTTATTTCGGATATTCTGGCTCGTGAAGTTAAGTTTTTCTCTATCGGCACAAACGACCTTACAGGCTACACAATGGCAGTGGATAGAGGCAATGCAAAGGTTGAAAGGCTTTATGATGTGTTTCAACCGTCAGTTTTACGTGCTATTGAAACAACTATTAAAAATGCCAAGGCAGCAGGTATTCAGGTTGGTATGTGCGGTGAAGCGGCAGCGGATACCAAGCTTATCCCTTATCTTATTGAATGGGGACTTGATGAATTTTCTGTTTCGTCAGGAAGTATTTTGCAAACCCGAAAGACAATTTGTGAATATGACAAATAACTTTTATATATGACAGCTTGTTATAACTGTCAATAATAAATATGAAAACGAGCATTGACAAAATATCGTCAATGCTCGTTTATCTTTTGTATTAATTATTTCTTTTGTGGGCCGTTGTAGCCGTTTTTCTCTTGGAATTTGGCAATCTTGTCAATTACGGAAAGAATAACATCGAAGCCGTCACCGACTGTTTCCATTTCGAAGCGCTCAGGCATATCACGCCATGTGTGATAATAGTATGTGAGCATAGGGTTTTGAGCGGCAAATGTAACTGACTTAATTCCTGCCCTTGTCATAGGAGTTGAGTCGCAACCGCCTACAGGGTTGTGAATGCAACCGTTAGTAAGCGACTTGATGCCCATTTCGTTAAAAGTATCCTTAAACATTTTTTCCATATCGGTATCAAATCTGACGCCCTGCCAATCGTCTTTAATAACTACCTCAAAGTACTCTTTATCGGCAACAGAGTCAATGTTGATATTCCAAGCATTTTTTGTTAAATCGTCAAATCTGTGTTCCTGAGCAAAGTGCATTGAGCCTCTCAAGCCTGCTTCCTCAGAGCCGATATTTGCATCAACAATACGGCAATTCTTAGGCATTTTATCAGGATTTTCCTTGAAATATTTAATTACAGCATAACTTAAGCCGATGCCTGTTGCGTTGTCCATAGCACCACGAGAAGCATTCCTCGGATTAGGGTCACCCCACATAACAACGAATAATGAGCCTATTGCTGTTACGATAGGAACAAAGTTCATTATAAACATAAATACTTCCCATCCGTGAGATGCAAGCATTGTCTGTGTCCAAGCGGCACCTGCAAATTGGCAAATATCAACAATTGCCATAAATACAGAGAAAAGTGCGATAAAGAAGAAGCAAACTGCGCCGAAACCTACCTTGCCGTATGTAGCAATAAGACCCATTACCGGCTTAGTGTCCTTATACTTATAAGCGTGTTCGCTGTGTCTCCAGCACCAAGAGGTGTCTGTATGACCTGAAAGGATAATTGTGTAGTCGTATTTTCCGTCCTCAGGCTCTAAAACGCCGAGAGTGTTGCGGCTGATTTCCTGTGGGAAAAACATATCAAACCATGTTTTGTAGAAAAAGCAACTCATTACAAGCCAAAAGATTGTAAGAAGTCCAAGTGCGCCGAGCACATACCAAAGCTTGTTAAATCCGCAAGCAATTGCAATAATAGCACCGATGCTGATGATTACACCCGACCAGCCTGCATAACCAAGACCGCCGATACCCGAACGAGGAGATACTGCAAATTCCTCTGTTTTTGGCTCAATACCGATTTCACGGAGTTTTTCACCCATATATTTATGTAATTTGATTTCTCCGTCAGAGCCAGGCAAACGTGAGCCTATTTTATGCGCTGCGTGTTCAACAATGTCCATTGCTTCACGAGCATATTTTCTGTTTTCTTCTTTCATCACACAACCTCCAAAGCAAAATTTATAATAAAACAAAAAAACAACAGTTATATTTTACTAAAAAATTTTGATAAATGCAAGAGTGTTGGATTTTTTTGGTTGATAAATATACAATAGTTAATAATTATACAAATCATCAAGTCAAGTGATGAATAAATATACCCGATAAAAGCTTTGGTTCAAACCAAGTTGACTTTGGCGGCATAATTAAATTTGCATCTGCGATTGACATAAGGTCGCCTATCGAGGTTGGATACATTGCAAATGCAAGCTTCATATCTTCTTTGCATCTTCTTTCAAGTTCACCCAGTCCTCTTATTCCGCCGATAAAATCAATTCTGTCATTTGTTTTAGGGTCGTCAATGTCGAGGATGGGGGAAAGGAGATTGTCCTGAAGGATTGAAACGTCAAGCCTTTTAACAGGGTCGCTCTCGTCGATAATCTGCTCTTTTGCCGAAAGCTTATACCAATCATTTTCAATAAGCATTCCGAATGTATGGCGCTTTGTCGGTTTATATTGAGCTTCAACCTTTTCTACCTCAAAGCTATGCGATAATGAGCTTAAAAATTCCTCTCGGCTCATACCGTTTAGGTCTTTAACTACTCTGTTGTAATCCATAATTTCAAGCTCGTCATCAGGAAAAGCAACGGATAAGAAGAAATTAAATTCCTCATCACCTGTGTAATCCGGCTTTTTTTTTTTCTTCTTTTTTGACCGACCTTTACCGCAGACGCACATCTGTGGTGACCGTCGGCAATGTATAAAGCATCAATTTTTGCAAATTCGGTTGAAATGGTATTGATAATATCCTCGTCATCAATTACCCAAACTGTTTGATTAACACCGTCTGCCACAAAATCATAAACACTCTCGTGAGCGCTTGCCCAAGAATTAACGGTATTGCTGATAATGTCGTTTTTGCGATATGTTAAGAAAATCGGGCCTGTGTTTGCATTGCAGGTATCAACGTGACGAATACGGTCCTCTTCTTTTTTAGCAAGAGTGTGTTCGTGCTTTTTGATAACGTTGTTCATATAATCATCAATAGATGCACAGCCTACAATTCCCGTCTGGCTTCTGCCGTTCATAATCTGCCTGTAAATATAAAAGCAAGGCTTTTTATCCTGAATAAGTGCGCCTGTTTTTTCAAGATTTTCAAGGTTTTCCTTTGCCTTTCGGTAAACCTCGTCGCTGTAAATATCAGTACCTTTTGGCAAATCAATCTCCGCCTTGTCAATATGCAAAAACGAATAAGGGTTATCCTTAACCATCTCTTTTGCCTCATCACTGTTCATAACATCATAAGGAAGAGCCGGGATAAGCGCTTGCTTCGACTTTTCGGGTCTGAATGCCTGAAATGCACGGTATAAAGCCATAATATTTATTTCCTCTCTTGTGTGTTTTTATCATAAATCAAGCGAAGTCCGTCGATAACCAAATTTTTATCAACAATTGCCTTTGTTTCACAGTATTTTGCGATAACGCCGCCAAGACCTCCCGTAATAATTACCGTTGCCTCTTGACCAAGCTCTTTTTCAAATCTTTTCACTAAGCCGTCAATCATTGCCGCAGTGCCGTAAACAGTACCGCTTCTCATACAGTCGATAGTGTTTGTGCAAATTGCATTTTTTGGGGCAACAATGTCAATTTGAGGAAGCTGAGCCGTGCCTGATGCTAATGCATTGAGCGCAGTCTTAACTCCGCATAAAATCGAACAGCCGATAAAACAGCCGTTTTTATCAATAACCGAAGCTGTAGTTGCAGTACCCAAATCGAAAATAATTTGCGGGCAAGGATATTTTTCAATGCTTGCAACTGCACCTGCTACCATATCTGCGCCAAGCTCGGCAGGATTGTTTGTCTTAATATTAAGACCTGTTTTAACTCCCGGGCCGATTACTATTGATTTCTTACCCGTGATAAGCATAATTGCCTTTGAAACCGTTCTGATAAGCGGAGGCACAACTGAGGAAATAACGCTTCCCTCAATATCTTCGGGATTTATTTTGCAAATTTCAAGAATACTGTTAAGTTTTATTGCGTATTCCTCCGCCGAGTCATTAACTGCGGTCGAAAGGCGACACTCGTTAATAAGCGTATCGCCGTCAAGAATACCTAAAACTATATTTGTATTGCCGATATCTACAGCTAAAATCATTATTATTTTTCCTTTCTGCCAAGTTTTGTAAGCTTAACAATAGTAGGTGAAAGAATTATGTTTAAACCAAGTTCAAATAAGAAGTTGAAGCCTACAAGTCCTGTAATCATATAAACGAATACGTTTGTTCCCGCCGCCCAGGTTTTGATTGTGTCAAAGAAGAATAGGCGACAGCCGATTAAAAATATACCTGTATTTACTACAGGGCAAATGATTGCGGCAACGATTGTTGCAATAACCTTGTTTTTCTTTTCAATTGCTTTGTATACTGCACCTGCCAAAAGACCTGCAAGTGCACCTTTTAGAAGGACCGTAATTACAGTTCCGCCCGGATTAACGGCTAAAAAAGCCGCAGCATTGCCTGAAATTAAAACAGTAATTCCAAATGCAAGACCGAGCCACGCACCCGATAATACGCCGTAAAGCGAAGCGCCTACAACGATAGGGATAAGTACAAGCGAAATTGAGAACGGACCAAAGTGGATAAAACTACCGAGTAGCTGAAGCACAACTACTACTGCCGTGAGAAGTCCTACTCCGGCAATCTTTCTTGTGTTTGTTTTCATATTTAATTTCCTTTCTGCTACTGTTCCTAAGCCCTTGCGCAAAACACACAAACGCTCAAGCTTTGGCAAGTTATTTTGCCGGCGGATACAATGCGAGTACATTATATATTATTTTACTTTATAAGTAAACATTTTTTGCAAAAAATAAAGCCGCAGACAACCGTTATCGGTATCTGCGACTGAAAATTTGTGTTTTGGTCACTTCCTTTTGGGAAGCGACTTGTTTACATTTACATTTTCTTAGATAAGAATTCCACGAGCCTTTTTGCAGGAGCAAACGCAAAACCGTTATCTAATACATTGAAAAATGACTTCATAAAAATTCCTTCTTTCTATTAAATTAAATTTCGTAAATGCTGCGACCGAGTGCCGCTTTTTAAGCGTGTGCTTATCTGTTATATGCCTTGTCTATCTCGGCAAGGATTTTTGCACACTTGATAAGTTGTTTAAGCATACATAAAACCTCCTTCGCTTTTGTGCCTTCATTATAGCACAAAGTTTTTATTTGTCAAGCATATTGCACAAAAAAGATGCTCAATATTTGTATATAATGCCGAAAACATTGTATTAAATTACCAAAACAAAACTCAAATTATTGTATACTATGCACAACAAAAAGACTTGCTACATTCAAAATGCAACAAGTCTTTAACAGTTTTATTTAACGCTTATATTTACTTTTTGTATAAAACGACAAAATATAAAATAATTTATTTTGTATGCTCGTCGAGTGTTAAATAGTACGAATCAAGAAAATGCTCACGGAAATATTTAACCTCGTCGAGATTAATTTCTTCAATTTTCTTTTGCTGAGCCTCAAGCGCTTTTTCAAATTCACGGTTGCCCATTCTGTATTCTTCAATACATTTGATAAGTGCGCTTATTTTATCAGCCGCCTTTACAAGCTTCCAAAGCTCTTTATCCTCGTCCTTTTTTTCAAAGAACGACTCATAATCACTTCTGAATTCTTCGGGAAGCATATCAAGAAGTCTTTTGCCTGCTATGCACTCAATGTTTTTATATACATTTTTGATATCATCATTATAATACTTAACGGGAGTAGGCATATCACCTGTTATGACCTCTGTAGTATCGTGATAAAGCGCAAGCAAAGCCGCACGCTCGGCATTATAGCTTTTGCCGAATTTCTTGTTGCCGATTAATGCAAGTGCGTGTGCGATTACTGCAACCGAATGGCTGTGTTCGGCAATGTTTTCTTTAGTCGAATTATTCATTAAAGCCCATCTGTCGATAAGCTTCATTCTGTTTACCATTGCAAAGAAATTACTGCTCATCTTTTTCTTCCTTTGTAATGTTTATTCCAAGTTCGTCAAGCTGAATATCGTCAATGTAGCTTGGTGCACCGCTCATAAGCTCACTTGCGTTTTGAACCTTAGGGAATGCGGTTACGTCACGTAAACTGTCTGCACCGCAGATAAGCATTGCAAGCCTGTCAAGACCGATGCCCATACCACCGTGTGGCGGAGCGGCATATTTATATGCTTCAACAAGGAAGCCGAACTTTGCGTCAATTTCTTCTTGCTCCATACCGAGAAGTTCAAACATTTTGTTTTGAAGTTCGCAGTCAGTAATTCTCATTGAGCCTGAAGAAAGTTCTGTTCCGTTTAATACAAGGTCAAATGCCTTAGCTCTAACCTTGCCCTTGTCTGTATCAAGATATTCAATGCATTCCTCCATAGGCATTGTAAAAGGATGGTGCATTGCAAGCCATTCTCCTGTTTCTTCATCATATTCAAAGAATGGCATTTCAGTAATCCAAAGGAAGTTCCACTTTCCTTCGGGGATAATGTCAAGCTCTTTGGCAACGATAAGGCGAAGTGCGCCGAGAATTGAAAGGGTGTCGCTTGTTTTGCCCGATACGATAAATACGCAGTCGCCCTTTTCAACATTAAGAGCGCTTGTAAGCTCGTCAAGCTCACCGTCTTTTAAGAATTTGTTGAACGAGCAGGTAGGCGCTTCGTCAGCCCATCTGATATATGCAAGACCTTTTGCGCCGATACCCTTTGCATGCTCGGTAAGCTTGTCAATCTTCTTTCTTGTATATGTTGAAGCGGCATTTTTGGCAACAATTGCTCTTACTGTTCCGCCGGTTTCAACAGCGTTTTTAAATACAACAAAATCAGTTTTTTCAGCCCAAGCGGTAATATCCTCAATAAGCATACCAAAGCGTGTATCAGGTTTGTCTGAACCGTACTTTTCCTGCGCTTTGGCAAAGGTCATACGTGGGAGAGGAAAGTCGATGTCAACGTCGATAGTTTCTTTCATAAGCTTTTTGATAAAGCCCTCTGCCATTTCCATAATATCGTCTGTATCAACAAATGACATTTCAAGGTCGATTTGTGTAAATTCAGGCTGCCTGTCTGCTCTTAAATCTTCATCTCTGAAGCAGCGAGCAAGCTGAATGTATCTGTCAAAGCCTGCAATCATACAAAGCTGCTTGTAAATCTGCGGAGATTGAGGAAGAGCATAGAATTTGCCGTTGTGAACACGTGACGGCACAACATAGTCCCTTGCGCCCTCAGGTGTTGACTTAATCATCATCGGAGTTTCGATTTCAATGAAATCATTGTCATAAAAATATTCTCTTGCAATTTTTGCAATCTTATGGCGCATTAAAATATTTTGTGTAAGCTTTTCGTTTCTAAGGTTTAAGTAACGGTACTTAAGTGTGGTTTCGTCGCCGACCTTTTCGCTCTTTGCAATTTCAAAAGGCGGTGTTTCAGCCTTTGAAATGATACGAAATTCTTTAACGTTAATTTCAATGTCACCTGTTGCAATCTTGTTTGTTTTGCTTTCACGCTCGCAAACAGTGCCGACAGCGGCAACAACATATTCTGCTCTTACGCTTTGCGCCTTGGCAAAAACCTCTCTGTCGGTAGTGTCGTTAAATGAAAGCTGAACAAGACCTGTCCTGTCCCTTAAATCAATAAATATAAGATTACCGAGGTCACGCTGCCTTTGGCACCAACCGAAAAGAGTAACCTCCTTGCCTGCGTCCTCAATTCTAAGCTCGCCGCAATAATTTGTTCTTTTAAGTCCCTTGATTGTTTCCATTATATTATGCCTTTCACAAATTTATTTATAATCTGTAATTAATTATTATTCATCATCGCTCTTATTGCCAAGACCGAAAAGTGAATTGAAATCAAATTCCTCACCGTTAATTTCCAAATCGGCAAGCTGCTCGTTTAACGATATGCTGTAAAA
>ENA-OUQN01000762-OUQN01000762.1-human-gut-metagenome-genome-assembly--contig:-NODE-762-length-23313-cov-7.193740_pt1 | contig 23313 bp, 18 predicted proteins | sample MGYA00237950_ERZ548832 | MGnify/ENA primary metagenome ERZ548832 (study PRJEB26490, sample SAMN05194703) | human gut metagenome | biome: terrestrial biome; feature: human-associated habitat; material... | reverse complement strand
CGTTTGCGCAGTCATCGCAGAAGCCGCAGGAGTCGCAGATGGTTATGGAGCAGCAGGGACCCTTATGGCATTCGCCGCACAGCTGGTCATCCTCGCCGATGTAGCACTTGGCGCAGGTGGAGCAGTGCGTATCCTCCATGCAGTCGGCGCATTTAAAGCACTCCTCGCACCAGTAGGGCGTGTCGCCCAGGCACAGACCACAGTCGTTGCAATGGGTCTCAACCCAGCAATCGTAGTTGCAGTCAATGGTGCAAAACTGGCAGTCGCAGCAATTCTCAGCCCAGTGGTAGTGGTCGCAGTTGGGGCAATCTCCGCCGGTGTCGTAGTCGTCCCAAAAGGCGTGAGCATGAAGCTCCAGACTCGGCATCAGCGAGAGCAGCATCATAAGTACCAGCAGGACGCTGACGATGCGACTTCGTGTCTTCGTTTTTGTCATACTATCATTTCCTCCCTCAAAATCATTTTGAAGATTTGTCTATGCGTTTTGTGTTGCCTGATTTAAACACTGTCGATGACCGAAGCAAAATAGTTTTCGGATACCGAACCGAAGAGAAAAGCGTCTATCCGACCCTCGCGCTTTGCCTGCCGCACCTGCTCGGTCAACTCTCCGTCTGTATCATCATCCACAAAGAGAATGACACGGCAGTTTTCCGTGTTTCGTTTTACCTTGTCACAGATTGCCATTCGTTCTTTGAACATCCATGGTGAATACGCCTTGACCTCCATTAAGAGCACGTCCGGTCGATGTGTTTTGCACCACTCGGCGGTCGTGTCAGGCGATTCGGAGATCACGACCTGACAATCGTCCAGCTTCTGCATCAGCATTCGCTCCATGGTTTGCGCATGGATATCGCTCTGAATATCCAGCACGATCTTTTTCATCCTTCACCACCGCCTTGTCTATACACAACGATATTTATACACATTTTATTCTACGGATTTTTTAAGGCTTGTCACTGGCACAAGTGCCAGTAACGGAGCGAAAAAATGTTTTTTCAAAATAATTCTGCCTTTTTTGCGCAAAGTACCCCTTGACCTGCTCGGTCAAGGGGTACTTTGCATTTATTCGTCCTTCAAAGTCGTTACCATGAGCTTATTTTCAATTGCGGTCGCAACGAGCGCCTCTCGGTTTTCGAACCCGCCTTTTCCCACCATATCGTCCAAATTCCAGCGAACGCCGTTTTTGGAGATGCCCAATTTATCGGCTATCTCCTGATAGGTGAAGCCCTTTATATAAAGGCGCAGTATGTCCAATTGCCGCGGCGAAAATTTATCGGACATTGTGCCCTCCATCTCGATGGCGGGTGAGGAATCGGGAAAGACCTTTTCGCCTGCCAGGGTGCGCTTTACCACGCTCATCAATTCCTCTGTACCGTGGTCTTTATACCACAGGCTGTCGGCTGCGCCCGCTTTCGCTCTTTGCAGCACCTGCGGATCGACAAGCGAGGTCACGGCTACTATCTTGATTTGCGGAAAAGCCTTTTTGATGCGCTCCGCGGCGGCAAGACCGGAGTGCTTGTGCTGCGTCTGCACATCCATAATGACGAGCTTTACGGTGGCGTCGCAGTGCTTTTCCGCTTCAAAGGCGTCACGGAAAACGCCGACGAGGTTAAACCCGCCGTCTGCGGCAAGACGATCGACAAAGTGCTTTTGGATGTACAGATCGTCCTCTACAAGTATGGTGCTTATCATAGCTCATTCTCCTTTTCGGGAATCGTGATGAGAAGCGCAAAGCGCGGCTCATGGGAAATATGCATCTCGCCGCCGTGGCTTTCAATGCTGTGGCGAAGCGCGGAAAGTCCGCTTCCCTCTCTGATCGGTCCCGTGGGCACTCTGCCGTTATTGGTTATGGTAATGTCGTGGCAATGATTGCGCTCGGCAATGCGGATATATACCTCATTCCCGTCTGCGTGCTTGATGCAGTTGGTCACGCACTCCTTGGCGGCAGCAACGGTCAGCTCCTCGGCTGTGGTATCACGGGGCAGGTAGCCGTCGATTTTTACAGCCACGCCAAGCTGCTGTGCGGTTCTTTTTACCTCGTCCATTGTGCTGACAGAGGTGACACGGTTGCTTGCCAGCATACCGATGGCATTTTGCAGTGCCTCAAGCTTTCGCTCGGTATCCTCTCCGCTGTCTATGATATCACGGATGGTCAGGAGGCTTCGCCCGATGGTATCGTGAATATAGACCTTTAGGTCAAGGCTTTCCTTCTCTTTGACATCGTTCTCCATGCGAGCGTACATCTTCCTGAGCTTTCGATTGACTTCTGCCAGTTCTTTATTTATTTCCTCTTGCTTTTGGTAGCCGTTATACAGCTCGGTTACATTGTGCGCCGTTATCTGCTGCCAGCGGTCATCGCTGTCCACGGTGATATTTTGTGTGCGAAACTGCCAGACGGTCTTGTCGGGCAGGATGTAGCAATCATCCTTGACGGTTACGGATCTGTCCGGCACGCTCAGGGCATTTTCCATATCGCTTTTGATTTGCAGCTCGTGGCCGCAAAGGGCAAAGGAGAGCCTGCGCATACGGTTGTTGCACAGGATGATCCTGCCGTTCGGGTCGGCAAAGCAGATGCCCATAGGCAGCTTATCGGTTGCTTCCTTAATGGAGAACGGCGAGAGCTCGTTCTTTTTACGGCGGTATTCCCGCGGAAGAGCAATGGCAAAGTGAACTGCCGCAAGGAAAATGGCAGCGGCAAATATCAGCCACGGTGCGTCCAGCAGAAATGCGTCCCCGATATTATCGGGATCTGCCTGAGAAACGGAGAATAGCAGCGGGATCATCACCGCCATGACCGCCAGACTCAGCAGGCTGCGCACCGGCTTATTGCTGCGAAGAAGCTGATACATAAACAGCCCGATTTCAAGGACGATCTCCACAAGCATGATAAACGGCAGCATAGTCTGCCAAAATTCAGAAAGGGAAGAAAATGCACTCATTTCCTGTCACCTTCTTTCGCTTCAAATACAAGGCGCTGGTATTCCTCGTCATCCTCTTTTTCACAGCGGATACTGTCTCCGCTTACCAAAGCGGAAAGGTCAGCCTTGCAGCACACATTCAGTGACAAGCGCAAGCCGTTTGCCTTTATGAGGCTTACCTGTATGCCTGTTAAATTCAAAATATCGGCTTCAATAACCGATTCGTAAAAATCAAATACAGCAGTCGCCGTTTTTCCGGAGAGCATGGAAAGAGACTCGTCCACATAGAGCGAGCTGCGGACGCCCAACAGCTTCAGCGTTTGGAGGGACTCATTGAAGGCACGGTGGAGTTCCGTTGCCGCTATTTTAATATCTCGGTCGGTAAGGAGCGTCAGATGCTTGCGGCGTTTAATATAGCTGCACAGCACGGCAATCTCGGCAAGGAGCGTTTTGGCGCTGTCGGGATCGGTGCTTGAGATTCGGCGGTATTCCTTAGTGAGCTCCGCAATGCGGTCGATCTGCGTCTGCGTAGCGGAACGCAGGAGATCATACAGGCGGTTTTGCTCCTCCACCTTGCGGCGCTTGGCTTCACGCTTGTATTCATAACGGAGTATTTCGTTCCTGTCGGCAAGCTCGTCTGCAAGAAGCTCGGAGTCCTCCTTGATGTCACGCAAAGCCGACACATCCTCTGTCCATACGGCATAGCCGCCGTCAACGGGCATGGTGTGAACGGTCAAGCCGCCCATCGTGACCGGGCTTTGCTCGGCTTTTTTCATCGTTTCCTTTGAGATAGGCGCAGTGTTTACAGCTGCATACCGAACGGTAAAGTCCTTGTCGGTGATCTCTGCCGATGTGCCGACAGAGGAGGCAAACAAGTCCACATAACGGCTGTTTGAATGTATATATCCGCAGGCGATGCAAAACTCAAAGGTCAGAATATACATCACACTTTGGAATGCGGCAATATCGCCGAACAAGTGGAGCAGCCAATCCGCACCCGCATAGTAAAGTGCGCTGTAAACAATCGCCAGCAGCATAGGAACAATGGGAAGAAAGTGGAGCCTTCCTTTTTGCACACGGCATTTGAAAAACATAATTACGAGTGCGGCAACGGCACACAGCACCTGCCAGCCTGCAATCATGAAGTAGCCTATCGAGTAACCGTTGTTTTTGTCTGTCCACACGGCGGCGTCCTTCGGAAAGGTAAATACGAATTGGTGCATGTCATTTGTGAGCACGAGCAGAAGCAATACGCCGGAGATGATCCACAGAACCGACATTCCCTTGGGGAATTTGTATTCGTCCGGCTTTCCCAATGACATGGCAATCAGCAGTGCCAGCATAGGCACAAACAGCATGGGCAGATAGAACAGATACCACAGGTAACGGACGGCATCCGGCTGCCAGAATATAAAATACTTTGCCGAACGGACTACCATCCATATGATGAGCAGTACTGCGGTGACCGTCATAAACCTGCACACCTGCTTTTGCACGATCCGCTGACGGACGGAGAGCCCCCAGGCAGCGAATAGGCCAATATAGATAAAGCTGCGCAGATAGGAAAACAGCATCGGGTAGAAGCTGCCCCTGCCTACAATTCGGAAGCAATATGCCAGTATCACGGCAAGTACAGCGATGCCGCTTGTTATGATCGTATTCTTTTTCTGTTCGGTCATAAACAGACCCCATTTCGCCTTCATTCGTTTTTGTTTTTCATTGGGTATACCTTTTCAAATTAATCTATAGCATAAATCCGTCTGTTTCTCAACTGCTTCTTACGAGGCTTTGCACAAAAGCCACACTTTTGCTCTTGATGTTGTTGAGTTTGTAGATATGAGCAATCAGCGTTATCGCACCGAGGACGGCAAACATAACTGCGGCAACGGTGATTAAAACTGCAATGTTTGGCATTCGGTTTCCTCCTGTTCGTCACATAATAAGTCCTCGTTCCAATCTTTGAATTCGGGAACGAGGATTTCGTGTTTTATGCCCTGTATAAAGAGTTTGTCGGATATTCTTTTGTTCGCCGCCTGACCTGCGGCATCGTTGTCCATGCAGAGACAGACGGTGTCGATATTGGAATTCGCTTTCAGCATTTGAAACAGCACCTGATCCCCGACACAGCGGGCGGCAGCGTAGCTGTGACTGCGCCAATTTTCCTTGTGCAGAAAAATAAAGGACAGCATATCTGATTTCTCCTTTTTAGGGTAATAAAAAAGGCAGATAGATTTTTGCTTTCTATCTGCCTGTGTATCTGATATTTACTTTTCGGGAGTTCAAGTCTATCCACAAAGGGAAAACGGCGATTTTACATCTGTGTTTTGGTACAGAGAAAAATCGCCGTTTGGGTAGCAAAAAAGCCCGATATATTCAGGCTTTTCGCAGGAGACATCTTTTTTGCCTCCACATTATGGAAAAGCGCAACCATTTTGATAGAATACGCCCGGTTTTGCCGGGCGCATTTTGAATTACTCCTTAAGAGAAGCAATCACTTTTCCCACAGTGCCTATACGTTTTTTGTACTCCGTCCCTTCTGTATCTGAGGCGTATACATATACGTTTGTGCTTTTGTCCTCTCTGGATAAGCCTTTGATGATCTCGGCTTTACTAAACTGAACATCGTGCATTTCAGACGGATCAAGCGTTGCTGTACTGTCAAATGGCCTATCAACAGGGTACATTTTGTTGAGTTTTCCGTCTTTCTTTATTGCAAATCCCAAATACGTAAGGCTGATTGTTCTGTTACCGACGTTCGTTGCTGTGGAAGACATCCCCACCAAACTTATCTCAGTTCCTCGTAGGGGAATTTGGCTGACGCCAAGCAGAAGAGACGACCCAAGGAGTAGTTTCTTTTTATAAGGCAGACGCGCTGTGTGAATGGAGATAACAATTGCAATAATACTGAGTAGAAGTCCAATGATTGACAGAATGGCAGATATAAAACCATTGTTTTGGTTGCACCATTCAATAAAGCACATCAAACAAGCCCTCCCATCTGTATGGTAGGATTATCCTCCAGCACATGGGAACTCATGATCCTGCTTCCGGCATACATCAGATATTGGACTCCACTGGCCACAGCCATTTCTTCGGCTGCGGCCTGTTTAGCTTTTACGACCACATCGTCGATCTTGTTGTCACCCTTGACCTCGATCAGCTGATAGGACCCATCGGCCATCTTTGCAAGGAAGTCCGGGTAATACTGGCGTATCCGGCCAGACTCGGGATCGTAGTAATGCACAGAGAGATCGCCCTGATTGGACGTAAACATACCCGTAAAGTATACCTCCTGCACCTTCGCGCTGGTGATGTACTGCATAAAGCATTCCTTCTCCGGCGCGGAGTCAAAGCAATAGGTATCCGCATGGAAGCTCTTTTTGATCTGCTCCGGTGTAAAGCCCGGATAGCGATCCGTCAGGACAAGATCATCCTTCGCGGAGAATTCATAGTATCCAGCATCCTCCGGCTCGCGGAGAAGCACCAGTTCCTTGTCCTCGGTCCGCAGCTCAGATGTCACATCAAAGAGCGCATGGAAAACGGCGGGAATGATGTAGTCATCCAGAACGGCGTTATAGCGATTCATTGCTTCAAGGATCACATCGATCCCATCAACAGACTCACGAAGAATCCGCGCCGCAAGTATGCAGGAGATGTTCAGATACCGCGCCACTTCTCCGGCCAGAGAGAATTCACTGTACCGCATATTGTCTTGCAGGTAATCAACGGTTTTCTCCTTTACCGTTGTATCACGGGCAAGGCTGTCGCCCTCATAAACGACGCTCCGATATTTAGAGAGATCCGCGCCCACCAGTTTGAAATCAACAGGGTCGGTATATTCTTTCTCATGGAGCGTGTACTCATGCCAGATCCTTTTGAGCGTGATTGTCCTCGGAGGAGGCAGTACACGGACCTTATACTTATGCCGATCATCACTGGACGGGGCTTTGATATCCTTGATCTCCATATTGAAGTTCTTGTGGAGCTCATCATTCAGCGTGTCAAAGTTCTCCTTTGACAGAAACACCGTAGCGGTCAGCCGCTCATTTGTGATGGAACGGAGGCAACGCATGGTGGCCTGCAGGACAAAAATTTTAGACTTCGGACTGCGGAACAGGGCAACACCGAACAGAGAACGGCAGTTCCAGCCCTCTTTGCCCTTCTCCACGAGAATGATGAATTGCTTATCGTTGCCCTCGGAGCCGGGAACATCCAGATTGTTGAAATGCCGGATATCCTCGTCTTTGGTGTACTTCGGATCACCAACATTCAGAAGGATGCTGGTGGCCGGGATGCCAAGGTCGGCAAGGATTTTTTCCAGCGCAGGGCGTACTTCTGTTGCGGCTTCTTCCACTCCGGCTGCGTAGATTGCCAGCTTGGGCTTCAGGCCCTCATAGGTCTTGCCGCCATAACGCTCCCAAAACGTGGTGACGACCGCTTTCAGGAACTCCTCGCTCTTTACATTCTCATAGCCGAGCGGGTCTGCATCTTTCAGAAATCCGTTCCAGATGGATTCACGCAGGCCATAGGCATAGACGACTTCCGGGAGAAGCTGATTTTTCACATACGGCGTACCCGTATAGTTATAGCAGGCCACGATGGAGGTGTTTTCCGCAAGCAGATTGATGGTGTCTCGCAGGCTGGTCTTATTGGCACCGCTCGACCTAATCTGTTTTTCCAGATCTGCACCGAAAAGGTGGTGTGCCTCATCGACATAGACGCCGAGCTGCGGCAGACGGCAGAGCTTCTTGAAACGCTGGTTATCCATCAGGGTGGTGTCGTCCCATACGTCATCCTCGTCACCCTCGCCATCGCCATAAACGGCGGAGAGCAGAGAGCTGGTGCCACTGAAGAGAGCCTGCGCTGCCGTCTCCTCCTTGCGTTTTTTCTTTACGATAATCTTTTGCGTGTTGGAGATAATGATATTGAAATCGGAATCGTCAATGGTATGCAGGACCGCACCCGTCTCGTCCAGAAAATGGAACTTGATATTGGCATCCAGCACCCGGGCATATTCAGGCGGCACAACCTTCGTTTTGTCAAAGGTCATGATCTCCCGCAGGGACTGCAGGACAGTCTTATCCGGGGCGAACACCAGCGCATTATGGCAGAAACGCTTGTCCTTCGGGTACTTTTTGGCCAGCAGAAACTCATAGAAGATGCAAGTCGCCATGAGGATCGTTTTACCCAAGCCCATCGTCAGAGCATAGATATAATTGGGGTACGCCTCCCGGTACTTCTTCATCTGCTTGAAAAGAGTATCTGTAATCTTTTCTGTGGGCGCATCAAAAATTGTAATCTGACCGCTCTTTGAAAGAGAATAATAAGATGCGTCAGAGAAGTTTCCGCGCTTGTTCCGCCAGTCATCAAACATCTGATAGACCTGCGGATTGCCCATGAACTCCTTGACAAAAACATACATCTCCAGCGCCTCGAACTGCGGCCTGCGGAGAAAAGCATGGGGATTCTCCTCGCTGTCGTTATAAGCGAGGAATTTTCGGGTCAGGTCATTATAGCGGGAGCGAATCTTTCCACGGTTAGAAGTGTAGTAATACCACAACTGCTCATGGAAGGAAAAGTTGGAATCATAATTGGTGGCCATTATCGGACCTCCACTTCCAGCGACTCCGAAAGCAGATCGGTGATCTTAACTTTGATGGTGCCGCAATCCTCCGGGATATCATAGACTCCGCTGACAAGCTCGTCCTTGCCGGGAACATCTGTCACGGCCGGCTGCATCACGACACCGTCGTAGTTCCAGTCGATCATGATGGAGTCTACGAGCTGCCGCCAATCCGCTACATACTCCTTCTGGAGAGAGAGCTTCTGCATCAGATTCATCGGATAGAAGGCCCGGATGATCAGCTTGCCGCCCTCACGGACGATCTCTGCCTCCGCATCCCGCTTGAGCTGCAGATCGGCCTTGTCGCGGAGGATATCTACGATCTGGATATCGACCTTATAGTCCACCAGTTCCTGCTCCAGCGCACCCTTCAGGTCCGGTTCATGCCCCATGCAGACGATAGTGATTCGCTCCACGGGCTGTCCGGGATTCTCCTCTTTCCGCTTCTCGTAGGTCTTATAAGGCAGGTTAGCGATCAGTTCCTTTAGATCGGCTTTGGTGGCGATCCGGTTGACGGGCATGATCTTCACCATCCTGCCGTCCAGTTCGCCGTCCCAGGCATCACTCTGCGGGAACGGCTGGATTTCCAGCGCGGCAATCAGCAGATCGCGGGCTTCCACGGGGTTGCGGAAGAAGTCATAGTTGTTGACATTGTAGACCTCGAAACCGGTGTATTTTGTGTCATCGGCCGATCCCATACTGGTCTGGCTTTCTTCCAGTTCTTTTGCTACAGAAAGCAGACGCTTGGTGGTAGTCTGGATCGCACCGAGGTTAATATCTGCGCCGATAAAGCGTCGACCAAGCTTCATGGCAACTGCCTGCGTGGTTCCGCTGCCCATAAAACAATCAAGAACTAAATCGCCCTCTCTTGTCGCACACTTGATAATTCTTTCAATTAACGCTTCTGGCTTTTGTGTTGGATATCCAGTTCGTTGACTATCACGATTAGCTAAAAGAATTTCCCACACATCTTCAACCGGTTTCCCCTGAGGATTCATATAATACTTTTTCCCATTTACCAATTGATATGGGCCTTTTTCATCCCTTTGAAATCGTTTTATTACTTTTTCATCATGCGGCACATAGATAGGATAAAACACGCGATCAGCCGTTTTGGAATAATAAAAGATATTGTCATGCTTCCTGGGGAAAGTGCTCGTTGACATACCAGCGCTTTTATAGCTCCAGATAATTTCATTTCTAAAGTTTTCAGGACCAAATATCTCGTCCAACAAGCAGCGCAAATGAGGGGCTTTATGCCAATCGCAATGCAAAAAGATTGATCCAGTGTCAGATAGGAGCTCTCTCATTATTATTATTAAGCGTTCATACATGAACTGAAGATACTCATCATTTGTCCAAATATCTCCATACTGTTTTTCTTCAAACGAAGTGCTGTCGCTTGCTGCCTTACCGATGCCACACACTTCGATTTTCTTTTTATAGTCTGCCTTGCTGTCGAACGGAGGGTCAATATAGATGAGGTCGATCTTTCCACGATACTCCTTCAGCAGATGGCTCATAACCTGGAGATTATCTCCCCAGAAAATCTTGTTGATCCAGCCGTTCTGCTCCTCGCCGTAGGACTCCCGCAGCTGTGCGGGGTAGTACTGCGTGGAGCGATAGGGCCGCTTGCCCGTCCAGCGGAGTTCGGGGAAGCCTTTGATCGTGGGGCGCTGTGCGAATTCAAACATCATCGTCTGTTCGTCCATGGTTTACTCCTCTCTCCTCATCTCCCGCAGTAATAGCGGAAGTCACACTCTTGGCAGGTCTTTGGAGACTGCGCTGTCTGTGAGAATTCCTTTCTCATGATTTTATGTACAGTATCGTCGAATTCCTGAATGGTGGCATCGATCGCCGCCTTCTGATACGGGAAGCTGATAGTCGGCACGCCGGATTCTTCACCCGTATAGTACAGATGCATTTTGCTGACCTTGTGGCCAGTGCGCTCCTCCACCAGATGGGCATACACCTGAAGCTGCCGCTGATAGCGGTCGATCCGTTCCTTATCCCGGAACAGGTCCGGTTTTTTCTCTGATTTGAAGTCCACCAATTCGACCGTGTCGCCCTCACCCTTGATAAGATCGATCTTGCCTTCGATGATATAATCCGGCTTCACAAGGCTGATATCCACCTCGGCCTCCCGGATAGTATCCCACGAGCCGGCCTGCCGTTCTGCATAGCGAAGCACCTGATTCAATGCGGCTCTCCGCTGCGGCTCAGCCAGATAGGATCGCTCCGACTTGGACAACGAGGTGTAATTCGCGTCAAACCAGCGGGTGATGTTATCGTCGGTGATCGTGCTCTCCTCATGCCGCAGCGCCGCTTTGTGGATATCCTCAATAGTCTGATGCACGAGCATACCGAAGAGCAGGGCGCTCACACGCGCAGGCGTAAACTGCAGTTCTTTATACAGCTTATACTGCACAGCACAGGTCTCATATACGCTGATATGGGAGGTAAAGGAGAAGGTGTCCTTCAGATTCACATCCTTCACGGTATTGAATGTGAACTCACTGATATCGAATTCTTCGCTCTCCATATCGGCCAGCTCGAAATACACCTCGCGGAAGTACATGCTCGGCGTCCGTGTGTCCTCGTTGCAGGTGAGCACCAGCAGATCCTGCGCACGAGAAAACGCCGTATAGTACAAGCGCCAGAAATCGAAAAACTTCATGTCCGTATACGGCTCAAAGGCGGGACGTTTGAAGTATCTGCGCTCGACTTCCTCCATCAGATCCGAGGTGTTTTTCCGGGGAATACTGCCGAGAGAGTCCACCACGACAATGGGGAACTCCATGCCCTTCGACTGATGGATCGTCAGGAACGACACGCAGCCGCTGGGAGCGTATTCGGCGTCGTCCTCATATTCGGAGACGCCGCCGTCATACAGGAGACGGAGATACAAGTTGAAAAGGGTCTCCGTGTTTACATCCACGCGCCGTTTTCCCTGATAGAGCGCAGGGTCCAAAACACTGACACGGTGGAGGTACTCGAACTTGTTGATCACCTGCGTGAACATGGCGATGTTCCGCGCTGGCCGGAGATCCACAAGTCCCACGTCCATCTCCGTGGAGAGGATGTCTGAGAACGGTGAAAACTCAAACATCTGATAGATCAGGCCGGAATAGCCATAGTCCGTGGCTTCCCGAAGGCCGAAGTGGAGCTTACCGCGTCTGCGAATCCAGTTGCGGAAATCTGCTGCCTCCGGCGTGGAGAGGTATTTGTTGGCCTCCTCGATGCAGCCGCGATAATAGCGATAGTGCTCCGGCTGCAGATACGGGTACTCCTGATTCTCCAATCCCTGCACGTATTTCGGAAACATGAGCATCAGACACCCAAGCATAAGCCGGATCTCCGGGCGCTGGAAGAACATATCCGAGCGCGGAGAATAGACATTGATTCCGTTGCTTTCCAAATACCGGGCAAGGCTGGTCACGCGCTGATGCTTCACGGAACTGAACAGGAACGCGATCTGGTTATAGTCGGTCAGCTTCCCGGAATCCACGAGGCCCTTGATGAAGGACAGGATCTTCTCATGCCACTCGTCTTCATCGTTCACGCTGGCCAGCTTTACGACAGCCGGGCTCTTCAGAGTGGATTTCTCATGGGGCTCGATGGTCTTATCATAGCGGAAATTGCGCCAGCGGAAGCGGAATCGCGCTCCGTCCGTTGTGATCATCCACTGGTTATAAAAATCGACAATATCGCTGTTGGAGCGATAATTGATAACCAAGGGTATGATCCTGCACACTCCGTCAGGAAACTTATGCGGAAATTCCAGTATATTTCGGATCGTCGCGCCACGGAAGCGGTACAGGCCCTGATCGTCGTCTCCGACAACACAGATGTTCTGATGCTCTCCGCCGAACAGAAATACGAGCTGCTCCTGAATGTAGTTCGTATCCTGATACTCGTCAATCATGATATAGTGGATCTTCGCGCGGAGCTCGGCAAGTACCTCCGGGTAATTCGTCAGGAGCCAGTACGCCTCGGTCTGAATGGCAGAAAAGTCCATCAGGTTGTTTTCGGTCAGCACTTCCTGATATACTTTCAGAATCTCGCCCAGCGCGGCGATGCGGATATCACCGTCAGCCATAAGCTCAGCCGGGTCGATCAATTCTTCTGAAAGATTGTTTACAAAGCCGCAGATCTCCCCGGCCTGCTTCCACGCGCCCTGACTGGAGACCACGGTGTCGAAATTCTTGATCCCACGGAATCTGTATATGTTCTGAAAAACGGTATAGCTCTGATCAAACTGATCCAGCGTGCGGAAGTTCTTTTTCAGGCGAGTATATTCCAGATGCTCCTTGATAATCCGCAGGCACAGGGAGTGGAAGGTGCCGATATACATCTCATTGATGTTTGCGACGATCCCTCTGGCAGCGAGCTCATTTGTGATTCGGGTGATAAGCTCTTTTGCTGCCTTCTCTGTAAAGGTAGCCAGCATGATCTCCTCTGGCCGGACGCCCTTCTCCTGAATGAGGTAGATCGCACGCTGCACGAGGGTGAAGGTTTTTCCCGTTCCGGGACCCGCCGTAATAAGAACGGGGCCATCTGTGGTTTCTATTGCCCGTCTCTGGCCCTCATTCGCATGCCCAAAATCAAACAAGACACCGCCCCCATAATCTTCTGGTTTATTTGCTCTATACAGTCCGAGAGTTACAAATACCCATTTTCTCTACCATATCAAAATATTATATCACGTTACAAGCCCTTTTTCTACTGCTTCCGCAGCTTTTGCGGAGGCAGTTTTTTCGCTTTTCTGAAAGTTTTTGGAAAGCGGTTAAGTTTTCCCATTTCCCATGGCCGTATATCAGGGAAACAAATCTTTTTGGAGAAAACACCTGATCAAAACAGCATGTTTTTCTCCGTATAGCGGGAAACACCCGCTCAAAACGGCCCATGTTTCTCCGTAAAGCGGGAGAGCAACTTAAAAAAATTTGAAAAGCGCCTAACTCTTGCCCTTTGCCGTGGCCGTATATTGGAGAGTTTTTTGGAGGGAGCGCCTTAACGAAACCGCTGTCTTTTCTCCGTATAGTGAAAAAAGCTGGCAATCCATAAAAGTTTCGTCCTCTCTCGTGGCCGTATATGGCAGAGCAGCACCATTGAGAGCATCCTGACGAACGAGAAGTACAAGGGCTGCGCGATCCTGCAGAAGAAGCTCACCGTGGATTTCCTTTCCAAGAAGATGAAGGTGAACGAGGGCGAGGTCCCGCAGTACATAGTGGAACAGAGCCACCCGGCGGTCATTGATCCTGACCAGTGGGAAAAGGTGCAGACGGAGATGGCAGTCCGTAAATCCAGAGGGCGGCATCACAACTGCCTGAGTCCATTTTCGGCAAAGATCATCTGCGGCGCTTGTGGGGAATACTACGGTCCCAAGGTATGGCACAGCACTGACAAGTACCGCCACGTGATCTGGCAATGCAACGGGAAGTTCAAAGGTGAGCATCGCTGCAGCACACCTCATTTATACGAGGAGGACATCAAGCGCCTGTTCCTGCAGGCTGTGGCGGATCTTACAGAAGCACGGGAAGTCCTGATGGAAACCTGCCAGATGTTGCTGGATGAATACCTGAACACGGAGTCCCTCGATGCAGAGAGTGCCGCATTGGAGACCGAGATGGAGTTCGTCTCGGAGCTCACGCGGAAGCTGATCGCGGAAAACGCCACCACGGTCATACAGCAGGAGGAGTACAATCGGAGATACGATGCGCTGGCCCAGCGGTACCGCGATGCCGAGGATAGAGCGCAGCAGCTTCAGAGCCAAAAGGTCACCCGGCGCTTTCAGGGCGATGTGATCGAGAGCTTTATGAATGAGATCCGGGCCTTTGACGATTCTTTCCCGGTCCAATACAGTGACCGTTTATGGCTCAACCTGATTGACCGGGTGACGGTTTATGAAGATGGGCGGCTGGTCTTCCGATTCAAAAATGGAACAGAGATCACGGAAACTCTTTGACGGCAGATACGATAACAGCCCGTGATGGGGACCGATTGATCCTCATCACGGGCTTTTATCATTGAAACGATTACGGCCGTTTGAAACGGTTGCTTTTCCGGCCAGCGTGCTTGTTTCGGGAAAATACCTTCTGAAAGAAGCTTGATTATGACGGACGCCTGTACAAATGCACCCACTCACAGCAGAAAGCCTTGCTGTAAGCGGCTTTCCGGGCAAAAAGAAACGGACCAAACATCGACACATTGTATCAATGTTTGGTCCAATTATGGTCGGAGTGGCGAGACTTGAACTCGCGGCCTCATGGTCCCGAACCATGCGCGCTACCATCTGCGCTACACCCCGATGCAGCTTTTTCATTATAATGATAACGCACACGGTTGTCAAGTATCAATTTTCATTTTTCGCAGAGAAATATGCGAAATTTGTCGATTCTTGTTTTCGGAAGAAATGTTTCTTTCTGTTATTTTCATCTTGACAGCATTCCGGAATCCCACTATAATAAAACCACTGCGGTCAGCCCTGTCTTGCAAACTTTGCTGACTACATCCTTGGAGACTGTGCACTGCCGCCAGTCTCCTTTTTTCTTTCTTTCAATGCTGCGAAAATATAAAAATGCCGCGACGTTTGTCGCGGCATTTTTATGGTGGACGATACAGGACTCGAACCTGTGACCCTCCGCACGTCAAGCGGATGCTCATACCAGCTGAGCTAATCGTCCGTGTCAGCGTTGGTTATTCTAACGCATCTGCATCCTTTTGTCAACCCCTTTTTTCGACGGCCCCGATTATTTTCGGAGCCGTCGAACATGGGGCGCTTTACTTCGCCGTGATATAGACCGTGCAGTCGGCCTTCACGCCGCCGCACTCGGCCGTGATCGTCGTCGTGCCTTTGCCCACGCCGGTCACGACGCCCTTATCGCTGACAGTGGCAATGGATTCGTCCTTACTCGACCACGTGACAGTCTGATTGCCGCCGGCCGGATAGATCGTCGTGCTCAGCGGCACCTCATCGCCGACCTTGGCCGCGAACTCCGTGCGCTTGCTGCCGAGGAACGTGATGGTGATGCTCGTGACCGACGGAGTCGGCGTCGGAGTCGGGGTCGGCTCCGGTGTGGGTGTCGGCGTGGCGACCGGCGCGGCACTGGAAACCGTCGCCGGCGGGGTCGGCTCGGCAACGCTCGGGGTATTTTGACTGGCGTTCAGGCTCACGGTGATGAGCACGATGACGGCAGCCACGACCGCGAGGAGCAAAATGCCGCCGAACAGCATCTGCCACTTCGTATTGACCGCAGCGTGCTCCGCCGCCGGCGTGCCCGCATTTTCACTGGACGTGCGCAGCGGTATGCGCTCTGCGGATTTGCTGCGTCCCGTACCGCAATATGGACAGCGGCTGCGCAGGCCGGAATACTCGCGCCCGCAGCGCCGGCAGGTGATCTTGGGAATGACGCTCATGAGAAGCCTCCAATATGTGAAGATTTGATACGCATTTGTTTTCCCTATCATACACTGTTCGGTTTTTTTCGTCAAGAGGGAGAGCCTGCCGCTCCCCCCTCTTGCGCGGCGCATCAAAACTGCGTCTGCACCCCGCCGGGCACGTCCGATGTCTGGATGCGTTCCTGCTGCCCGGTGCGGGCATTGACGGCGATGACGCAGCGCTGCCCATCGTCCGTTTCGCACAGATACTCATAGCACAGCGTCTCCCGCGCGCCGTAGAGCCGGAGAAATGCCGTGCGCGTGTCCACGACCTGCAGCGCGCCGGGCACGGCCGCCTGTCCCGCTTCCGCGCCGATCGTATCGGCCGGGAGCGTGCGCGCCCGGTGCGTGTCCAGATACGATGCCGACGAGAAGCCGCAGACCGTCCCGTCGTCGAGCCGGACGCGCACGCGCAGCTGATCCGCCGTGCACAGAACACCGTCCTGCACATAGCAGAACGTGCAGATGAGTGACTGCCCCGCGTCCTCCGTGTCGATCAGGCGCATGCCGTCATAGCCGCGCGCGCGCAAAAACGCCGCGGCCGCTTCTGCCGCCTCATCGGTCGAAAGCGCCGGTTCGCCGCCGGCACAGGAGGAGTAATAGCGCAGCACTTCCCCGCCGGAGACCGTGACCGCGATATAGGACGTATCGTCCCCGTCGTCGATGTCAAAGTTCCAGCACGGTACGGCGCCCTCCGAGCGGCCGGTCGCCTGCAGGCGCGCCGCATCCAGATCCAGAAAGGCCGCGGCCGCAGCCTGCGCCTGCTCCTCCGTGACCTCGTCGCGGCCCGCCAGCATGGCATAGTCCGCCGCCGTGCGCACCTGATAGCTGCCGTCCGCGATCGGGAGCGGCAGCTCCTCAAACGAATCGGCCAGCGCCGCAAGCTCCGCCTCGAGCGTATCGGACAGGTCCGCCTCCGATCCCAGGTTTTCCAGTGACTCCGTGCTGCGCACGTGCGCCGTCGTCGTGACCGCGCCGTCATAAAGCGACTGGCCAAGCGCCGCGAGCTGTGTGCTCAGCTGCTTTGTTGCATCGGAAAAGGCGCGCAGATGCTCCAGCTCCTCGGATGTGAACGTTCTGCCCTCCGCCGCATTGCGCGAGAGCGTGCGCGCGTAGTCCCCGGCAAGGGCGATGTTGCGCGCGATGCGCTCGAGCGCATGCGAATTGACCGGCAGCACGCCAAGCGCCATCTCCGCCGTCTGCGCATTGCTATAGATATCCGTGCAGACCGTGCACTCCATGGCCGCCGTCGTTGCATACAGGCTCTTTTGCAGCGAGCTGTCGAGCTCCTGCACGGCGTTGAGCACCTCGCCGTAAGCGTGGCGGTAGTTGGCATCCATGGCCGTCTGGCGGCGGTTGGCATCCGTGCGGCAGGCGATCAGGCCGATCGCAAGCGCCGCGACGAGCGCCGCCGCGTAGGAAATGATGAGCACGCGCGTTTTTTTCTTCATAGCAAAACACCCCTTCCGGACTAGTGTTGCCGGAAAGGGTGGTTTTGATGTGCAATTTTTCTCAGTCGGCGATCTGCAGCGTCTGCGCCGAGGCAAGCAGGCTCTCATACCAGCCCGCCGGCGCCGTGCCTGCCCGGCAGAGCACGACCGAAATGCAGCCATACGCCGTCGGGATCAGGTATGCCTCGAGCTGCCTTTGCACCGTGGCGCCGTTGACGCCGTAGGCATTCAGATCTCCAAGCTTGACCTGACCAAGCGACTCCGTCGTTGCGATCGTGCCGTAGTCATTGAGAATCGTACCCGCAAGCGTCTGTGCGTCCGCGCCCGGGTGATAACCGATCTCCAGATAGGCGTCCATGCTCGCATCATCCGCGCGGGCAAAGCAGCACTTGCCGTCCATTTCCGTGCTCAGAAACACGGAAGTATCCAGATACAGCGAGAAATCCGGGCCGCCACGCTGGGCAAACGAGCCGGTCACGAGCTGCATAGTCTTATCCTCGCCGCCGACGGAAACTGCCTGCTGGGCGTCCCGCGACGGGGTCTGTCCACTGCCAAGGATCAGCTCCGGCTCGTCGGAAAACGGAAACTGCGGCAGATTTGTCGCGGCCGGGGCCTCCGGTGCAGACTTGTGGATGCGGATGCCGGCTGCGTTGACCACGATCAGCGCGATCGCAAGCAGCACGACCACGACGGCCATGACGATGACCGCCCGCTCCACGCCCGTGCGTTTTTTCATGCCGCTCACCCTTCCAGTTTGGCGATGCCGGCGTCGATCCGGCGCAGGGTCTCGTCCCGGCCGAGGATGCGGCAGATCTCCACCGCGCCGCCTGGCGTCACCGCGCGGCCGGACACCGCAATGCGCACCGGCCACATTACCTTCGCGTTTTTTACTTCCAGCCGCTCGGCCAGATCCTTCATGGCCGCAAGCAACGTCTCATCATCCCACGCCGGGAGCTCGGCGAGCAGCGGGCGCACCGTTTTGAGCATCTCGAGCGAGACGTCGGGGTCGGTCTTGGACTTCTTATTGGTATAGAGCGCGATGTCATACTCCGGCAGCGCGTCGAAGAAATCCACCTTCTCCGGAATGTCCGTGAGCACCTCGCAGCGCTGCTGCAGCAGCGGCGCGATCTGCGCGGGGTCGATGGTGGGGTTTTTCACCGTCTGGCGGATATAGGGCGCGGCCACGGCGGCGAACTGCTCCGGCGTCATGGCGCGGATATACGCGCTGTTGAAGTACTTGAGCTTGTCGATATCGAAGATGGCCGGAGATTTGGAGATACCCTTGACGTCGAACGCCTCCACGAGCTCGGGCAGTGAATAGATCTCCCGCTCGCCGCCGGGGGCCCAGCCGAGCAGCGCCACATAGTTGACCACAGCCTCCGACAGGTAGCCCTGCGCGATCAGATCCTCATACGACGGGTCGCCGTGGCGCTTGGACATCTTGTTGTGCTGGTCGCGCATGACCGGCGAGCAGTGGATATACTTCGGGATCTCCCAGCCGAAGCCCTCATAGAGCAGGTTATATTTCGGCGTGGACGACAGGTACTCCGACCCGCGCACAACGTGCGTGATGCCCATGAGATGGTCGTCGATGACGTTGGCAAAGTTATACGTCGGCAGACCGTCGCGCTTGATGAGCACCTGATCGTCGAGCGTGTCGTTATCGACCGTGATGTCGCCGAAGATCTCATCATGGAACGTGGTCTTGCCCTCGCGCGGGATCTTCTGACGGATGACATAGGGCTTGCCGGCCGCGAGATTGGCCGCGATCTCTTCCTCGCTCAGGCGCGAGCAGCGGCCGTCATATTTGTGGATGACCGTGCCGTCGGAAACATTTTCTTCGGCGGCATCGTCCTTATCGCAGAAACAGCGGTAGGCGTGGCCGCGCGCGATGAGCAGCTCGGCGTATTCCTTATAGAGTCCCCGCCGCTCGGTCTGGACATACGGGCCGACCGGGCCGCCGACATCCGGGCCTTCGTCATGCGTCAGGCCGCAGGCGCGCATGGTGCTGTAAATGACATCGACCGCGCCCTCGACATAGCGCCCCTGATCGGTGTCCTCAATGCGCAGGATGAACTTACCGCCGGCGTGCCGCGCGATCAGGTACGTATACAGCGCCGTGCGCAGATTGCCGACGTGCATATAGCCCGTCGGGCTCGGTGCAAAACGGGTGCGCACCTCGCCGTGCGGGATGCGCTGCTCCATGTCTTCAAACCACTTTTGATCTTTCATATTCTCTGTATCCTCCGGATAGACGATTCCTAAATTATTTATATCTTATTTTACATCGCATGGATTGTCAAGGAACTTTCTGTGTTGTATTCCACCACAGGTTGTGGTACAATATTCGAACAAATACGAATTTTCAGCACAACAGTTAAGGAAGTAATCAAAATGGAAGAAAAAACAGCAAAAAAAGTGATGCTCTCCGGCATCCAGCCCTCCGGTGATCTGACGCTCGGGTCTTATCTGGGCGCGATCAAAAACTGGAGCGAGCGCGCCGAGATCTTTGACTGCTATTATTTCATGGCCGACCTGCACTCGATCACCGTGCGGCAGAACCCCGCCGACCTGCGCCGCCGCACCATCGAGCAGCTCGCGCAATACATCGCCTGCGGTCTCGACCCGGAAAAGAACACGCTCTTCATCCAGAGCCATGTGCCCGCGCACACCCAGCTCGGCTGGGTGCTCAACTGCTACACCATGTTCGGCGAGCTCTCACGCATGACGCAGTTTAAGGACAAGAGCGCCAAAAACGCCGAGAACATCAACGGCGGCCTGTTCACCTACCCCGCCCTGATGGCGGCGGACATTCTGCTCTATCAGCCGGACTACGTTCCCGTCGGCAGCGACCAGAAGCAGCACGTCGAGCTCTGCCGCGACGTGGCCACCCGCTTCAACAACATCTACGGCGACGTGTTCAAGATCCCCGAGCCGTACATTCCGAAGATCGGCGCGCGCGTCATGAGTCTTGTATCACCGGAAAACAAAATGTCCAAATCTGACAAAGACCCCAACGGTACCGTGTACCTGCTTGATCAGCCAGACGTGATTATGCGCAAGTTCAAAAAGGCCGTCACGGACTCCGACACCGAGCGCTGCGTGCGCTATGACCTGGCGAACAAGCCCGGCGTGTCCAACCTCATGAGCATCTACTCCGCCTGCACCGGCAAGACCTTCGAGGAGATCGAGGCGGAATTTGACGGCAAGGGCTACGGCGCGTTCAAGCCCGCCGTCGGCGAGGCAGTCGTCGAGACGCTGCGCCCCATCCGCGAGGAGAGCGAGCGCCTGCTCAAGGACAAGGCCTACCTCGAGAGCGTCTACAAGGCCGGCGCGGAAAAGGCGTCCTACATTGCCAACAAAACGCTGCGCAAAGTCTATAAGAAGGTCGGCTTCGTCGCCAAATAATACTTACATTATTGGAGATCAGTTCTCATGTTTCTTAACACTGCTGTCTGGATCAAAGTCATGCTTGCGATCCTCATCGCGTTCGTGGTCAGCTTTGCGCTGACGCCGGTCGTCAAGATCCTGGCGCAAAAAGTCGGCGCCATGGATGTACCGGGCGAGGCCCGGCGCGTGCACGATCACCCCATCCCCCGCATGGGCGGTCTGGCCATCTTTCTGGGCTTCATCGTGTCGATGCTCCTGTTCGTGGACATCACGCAGGAGGTGCGCGGCATTCTGCTCGGGTCGATCATCATCGTCATCACCGGCGTGATCGACGACATCATCTCCCTGCGTGCGTGGACGAAGTTTCTGATCCAGATCCTCTCCGCCGTCATCGCCGTGCTGCACGGCGTGGTCATCAACGTCGTGTCGAACCCGAACGTGTTCAGCAGTCAGGAGGCCATCGTCCTTGGATGGCTCGCCATTCCGCTGACCGTGCTGTGGATCGTCGGCATCACGAACTCCGTCAACCTGATCGACGGGCTGGACGGTCTGGCCGTCGGCGTGTCGACCATCAGCTGCGTGACCATTCTGGTCGTGGCGCTGCTCGTGTCTGAGCCGAACGTGGCGCTCATCGTCGCGGCGCTCGCCGGCGCGTGCATCGGCTTCATGCCCTACAACCTCAACCCCGCCCGCATTTTCATGGGCGACACCGGTTCCCTGCTGCTTGGCTACGTGCTGGCAACGGTGTCGGTGCTCGGGTTGTTCAAGTTCTACGCAATCGTCACGTTTGTCGTGCCCGTGCTCGCACTGGCCGTGCCGCTGTCGGACACGCTCTTCGCGTTCTGCCGCCGCATCCTGCACGGACAGAGCCCGTTTCACGCCGACCGCGGCCATTTTCACCACAAGCTCATGGATCTCGGCCTGAACCAGAAGCAGGCCGTTGCGATCCTCTATGCCATCAGCGCCACGCTCGGCCTCGCCGCCGTCGTGCTCACGACAAAGGGATCCATCCGCATCGCGCTGCTCATCCTCGCACTGCTGATCGGCTTTGTCGTGTGCGCCTTCATCCGCAAGAGCGTGCACAAGCACCACATTGACGTGGAGCTGCAGGAGGCGAAGGAAGCGGCCGAAGCAGCCGAACAGGCAAACGACGCCGCTGCCGCCGAAGCACCTGCACAGGAGGTCAACGATGAGCAAACGCATTAAAGTCATGTCCGTTTTCGGCACGCGGCCGGAAGCGATCAAAATGGCTCCGCTCGTGCTGGAGCTGCAAAAGCATCCCGAGATCGAGAGCATCGTGTGCATCACGGCGCAGCACCGGGAAATGCTCGACTCCGTCATGGACTGTTTCGGCATTCGTGCCGACTACGATCTCAACATCATGCAGCAGGGACAGGATCTGACCGCGATCACAACGCGCGTGCTTGAGCGGATGCGCGAAGTGCTCGGTGAGGTGCAGCCGGACATCGTGCTTGTCCATGGCGACACCACGACGACGTTTGCCGGCGCGCTCGCCGCGTTTTACGCCAAGATCCCCGTCGGCCATGTCGAGGCCGGTCTGCGCACGTACGACCGCTGGTCTCCCTTCCCGGAGGAGATGAACCGCTCGCTCGTCGGCCGCATTGCCACGCTGCACTTCGCACCGACCGCAAACAACGCCCACAACCTCGAGCGCGAGGCCGTGGAGGGCGACATTTTTGTCACCGGCAACACCGTGATCGACGCCATGGCCTACACCGTCCGCGGGGAGCAGTTCGTCTCGGACGAGCTGCGGCAGGTCGATTTTTCGCGCCGGATCATCGCCATGACCTGCCATCGGCGCGAGAACTACGGCCAGCCCATGCGCAACATCTTCACCGCCGTGCGCCGCCTGGCGCTCAACTATCCGGATGTCGAGATCGTCTATCCCGTGCACCTGAGCCCGGTCGTGCGCAGCACGGCGGAGGAGCTGCTCGGCGGCGTGCCGAACATCCGGCTCATCGCGCCGCTTGACGCCGTGGACATGCACCGGCTCATGGCGCGCAGTTACATGGTCATGACCGATTCCGGCGGCATTCAGGAGGAAGCACCCGCACTCGGAAAACCCGTGCTCGTGCTCCGGCGCGAGACGGAGCGGCCGGAGGCCGTCACTGCCGGCACCGTCAAGCTCGCCGGCACGGACACGGAGGAGATCTACCGTCTGGCTGCCGAGCTGCTGGACAATCCGGCCGCCTATGACCGGATGGCCAAGGCCGTCAACCCCTATGGCGACGGGCGGGCCTGCCCGCGCATCGCGCAGGCGATCCTGAGCCATTGTCTCGGCGCACAGCCGCCCGAGCCGTTTGTGCCCGCGCACTAAAGAAACAGCATCCCGCCGAGGATGAACAGCAGCTCCTTGTCGCCGCTCTCGCGGTACATGAGGTATAACACCAGGATCAGCAGCAGATCCTCGCTTTCGAGGTCTGCGAGCGAAAATTTCTGCAGCAACTGCTGCAAGCCGCCGCCGGGCAAGCCC
>ENA-OUQN01000761-OUQN01000761.1-human-gut-metagenome-genome-assembly--contig:-NODE-761-length-23313-cov-10.823029_pt1 | contig 23313 bp, 19 predicted proteins | sample MGYA00237950_ERZ548832 | MGnify/ENA primary metagenome ERZ548832 (study PRJEB26490, sample SAMN05194703) | human gut metagenome | biome: terrestrial biome; feature: human-associated habitat; material... | reverse complement strand
GCCAGAGGCTCCCCTCGCTAGGGGAGCTGTCGAGCGATAGCGAGACTGAGAGGTTGTTCCTACGCTGAAAGGTACCTACGGAATAAGGGAAATGGAGAGTTTTGCTATGACTGAGTTCAAGCCCATCAAGGAAGGCAAGGTCCGCGAGATCTACGACAACGGCGACAGCCTCATCATGGTCGCCACCGACCGCATCTCTGCATTCGATGTTATCTTAAAGAATAAAGTCACCAACAAGGGCAAAGTGCTGACCCAGATGAGCAAGTTCTGGTTCGACTACACCCGCGACCTGCTGCCCAACCATATGCTGAGCGTGGACGTGAAGGAGATGCCCGAGTTCTTCCAGCAGCCCCAGTACGAGGGCCGCAGCATGATGTGCCGCAAGCTGACCATGCTGCCCGTCGAGTGCATCGTCCGCGGCTACATCACCGGAAGCGGCTGGGCCAGCTACCAGAAGACCGGCAAGGTCTGCGGCATCCAGCTGCCCGAGGGCCTGAAGGAGTCTGAGAAGCTGCCCGAGCCCATCTACACCCCCTCCACCAAGGCTGAGATCGGCGACCACGACGAGAACATCTCCTACGAGCAGAGCATCGACGTGCTGGAAAAGCTGTTCCCCGGCAAGGGTGAGGAGTACGCCACCAAGCTGCGTGACTACACCATCGCTCTGTATAAGAAGTGCGCTGAGTATGCCCTCTCCCGCGGCATCATCATCGCCGACACCAAGTTTGAGTTCGGTCTGGATGAGGAGGGCAACGTCATCCTCGGCGACGAGATGCTGACCCCCGATTCCTCCCGCTTCTGGCCGCTGGAGGGCTACGAGGCCGGCCACGGTCAGCCCTCTTTTGATAAGCAGTTCGTCCGCAACTGGCTGCTGGCCAACCCCGACAGTGACTATGACCTGCCGCAGGACGTCATCGACAAGACCATCGCCAAGTATGAGGAAGCTTACGAGATGCTGACCGGCAAGAAGCTGTAAGCACTTCCATAAATTCAACATCTGCCGCCCGCTTTGTGGAAAACGAAGCGGGCGGTTTTTGTGCGGAAAAGTTTTTCCTCTTGAACGGCGCGGTGGGCAGTGTTACAATAACACAAGTAATGGGCGGAGAAACGGCCCTTCGTGTGAGAAGAGAGTGCCGCGCGGACGGCGAAAGGAAACAGTCAAATGGAGATCAGCACGCGGGAAAAGACCTTGCAGATCGTCAGCCGATACGTTATCATCACCCTGAGTATCAGCATCATGACCATCGGCGTATACTTCTTCAAATTCCCCAACAACTTCGTCTTTGGCGGCGTGACCGGCGGCGCGGCCCTTGTGGCAAAGCTCACGCCCCTGTCGGCCTCAGCTTTTTCGTCCTGTGCCAATATCCTCCTGCTCATTCTGGGCTGGATATTCCTCGGCAGGGATTTTGCCATCAGCACCGGCTGGGCTACCGTCGTCATGACGGCAGAGCTGGCTCTTTTTGAAAAATATGTCCCCCTCAGCGGCCCCCTGTCCGACCAGCCCATGCTGGACCTGGTCTTCGCCATCGCCCTGCCCGCCATTGCGTCGGCTCTGCTCTTCAACGTGGGCGCGTCTTCCGGCGGCACCGATGTCGTCGCCCTCATCCTGAAAAAATACACCCATATGAAGAACACCGGCGAGGCGCTTTTTATCACCGACCTCGCCATGGTGCTGGCAGCCTGCTTCGTCTTCGACCTCTACACTGCTCTCTACTCTTTCGTGGGTCTGACGGTCAAGAGCCTCGTCGTCGATGCCGTTCTCGAGCAGATGAAGATGTGCAAAGCTATCCTCATCATCTGCGACGACAAAGACCCCATCTGTGACTTCGTCATGCGCAAGCTGGTGCGCGGCGCGACCTATACGCCCTGCTACGGTGCCTACACCGACAGGCCCCACTACATGATCTATACGACCCTCACCCACCGCGAGGCATTGCAGTTGCAGGCATTTATCCATAAGGAAAACCTCAACGCCTTTATCTCGATGCTCAGCACCACCGAGGTCTTCGGCAAGGGCTTCAACCACGCATAAACAGAATCGAACCTTACAGGGCACTTTCGTTGATCTGATTGGACGGCGAGGGTGTCTTTTTATCTGCGTTTTTGCCACTCAGCTCTTCGCGGAGCAGCTTGGTCAGGGCCAGCGTCGCCTTGGAGCGGTAGTCGGTGGTGGGGGAGAGCAGGGCCAGCCGGAGGTAAAGCCCCTGCGATTCCAGCGAGAGATAGACGACATCCGGCTCTTCGACGATGCAGGAGCGGTAGGTGAAAGCCAGAGCAAGGCCAACCCGTGCCATGGATGCGGCAAATGCGGCGGTGATGTTGTCGTGCTTCGATTTCAGTCGCAGGCCGTAGGCTTCGAACGCACTTCGGATCAGGTGACCCAGCATGGTATCCTTGCCGCTGAGGATGCACTCATGGCGGGTGACTTCCTCCATCGAGACGCGGAGCCGCCCGGTCTCGTCCATGCGGGCCTGCCGTAAGATCGGGTGGTCTTTGGTGGCGACCAGCAGCACCTCGTCCCGGTAGAGGTATTCCATCTGGATGCCCTCGGTGCTGACGATGGGGTAGGCGGAGAGCGCAAGGTCCAGCTCGCCCTCCCGGATCTTCTCCACCAGATTCATGCTGTTGCCCTCGTAGATGTTGATGGTGGCCCGAGGGTTCTGGTCGTAGAATTTTTTCAGGATGGGCGGGATGACATAGCTGCCGCGGAAGGAGCTGACCCCGAAGAACACGGTGCCGCCGACGGTGTTCTCGTTGTCCCAGAACTCCTGCTGGGCCTGCTGGTACTCTTTTAAGATGTGCTTAGCGTGACTCAGAAAAACCTTGCCGGAAGGGGTGGGGCGGATCCCCTTGTTGGTGCGCACGAAGATGGGGGAGCCAAGCTGCGCCTCGAACTGGCGCAGGAATTGGCTCAGGCTGGCCTGCGCGATGTACAGCCGCTCGGCGGCTTTCGAGATGCTTTGCTCTTCGGCAAGGGCGTTCAGATAGTATAGTTCGCGGAGATCCATGACAATTCCTCCAAAAACGACAGAAATTTCTTTTTTTCTATCGGTTTTGCCTATAGGGGCTATTATAAAAACAGGACTTTTCCAATCACAGAAATGATTATATACTAAAATCACCAGAACTTCAACTGCAGATGAGGATTCTTTTGTACAGGATCATGATGGAAAAGAGGTAAAACATGAGCGTATATCCAATGAAGGGCGTTATTGATATGCACGTCCACACCAATCCGGATCTTCGACTGAGAGCGTATGACGATCTGGAGCTGACGGATGCCGCGGTCAAGGTGGGCGCAAGAGCCATTGTCATCAAGACCCATCAGGGTACGACGATGGATCGGGCTTATCTGTGCAACCGTTATAACAAGATCGTCCATGGCGACAACGACTTTACCATGTTCGGCAGCATCACCCTGAACCATCCGGTCGGCGGCCTGAATCCGGCGGCGGTCGAGGTCGCGCTGAAGCTGGGAGCCAAAGTGGTCTGGCTGCCGACCCAGCACGCCCAGAACCATCTGGCAAAGTTCGGCAAGAACCCGGACGATGGCGTGAAGGTGACCGAGAATGGAAAAATTGTTCCCGAGATGAAGGACATCTTCCAGCTGGTCAAGGATTATGACGCAGTACTCGGCACGGCGCATATTTCCCCCGAAGAGAGCTTCATCGTCTGCGATGCAGCCCGCGCTGCCGGTGTCAAGAAGCTGGTCGTCACCCATCCGGAATGGTGGGTCGTCGACATGAGCATCGAAGACCAGAAACGGATCGTCAAGGATTACGATGTTCTGCTGGAACGCTGCTATGCACAGAACATGGGCGGCGGCAAGTACAAGAGCAATCTGCCCGAAAACCTCGAGGTCATCCGTGAGGTCGGCTATAAGAACGTGCTCATCAGCACAGACGGCGGTCAGACCGAGAATCCTCACTGGGAGATCGCGATGCAGCAGTATCTCCAATATCTGTCGGATCATGGTGTGCCGGACGAGCAGATCTATTATATGTCGCACACCATTGCGGCAGGCTTGCTCGGCATCGAGTAACGCCGAAGAAGTGGAATAAGGAGGATGTTCCATGCAAAGTGCTGTTATTATCGCTGCCATCGCACTGGCAGTCTTTCTTGGCTATAAAACCAAGATCAATACGGGTTTCTTCTGCATTGTATTTGCATATTTTATCGGCTGTTTCTGGCTGGATCTCAAGCCGAAAGCTCTGATTGCATTCTGGCCGACGAACACGATGTTCGTCATCATCTCCGTTTCGTTGTTCTATAATGTTGCAGCAGCCAATGGCACGCTGGAAAAGATTTCCCGCTCGCTGCTGTATGCCTGCCGTAAATTCCCGGGAATGCTGCCATATGCACTGTTCGCCGTTGCTGTCATCCTGTCGGTCATGGGTGCAGCATACTTCACGGTTCTGGCATTCCTCGCTCCCATCACGCTGCTCATCTGCGAAGAGTCCAAGATGGACAAGCTGACCGGTGCAGTCGCCATCAACTGCGGCGCATTGGCGGGCGGTGATTTCCCGACGGCTGCGCTTGGCGTTATCTTCCGTGGTCTGATGGACAGCTCCTATGAGGCAGCTCCCGAACTGGAAGCCATTGATTCTTTCGTGACCTGCCTGAAAATGTTCGGTCTGGCAGTCCTGTTCTCTCTGATCCTCGTTACGATTTTCCGTTTTGCACTGCCTGCAAACCGCAACATCGGCAAAGATATCAAGTTTGAAAAACCGGAAGCATACACCACCGCACAGAAGCAGACGCTCTATCTCATGGTCGCGATGATGGCAGTCGTTCTGGTTTTCCCGCTGCTCAAGCTGCTGATCCCCGGCAATGCGGTCATCAAGCTGGTTGCAGGAAAGATCGACGTCGGCTTGGTCGCATTCGTCTTCGCTGTCATTGCGCTGCTGATGAAGCTTGCTCCGCAGAAGGAGATCATCGCTCGTGTTCCTTGGAATACTATCCTGATGATCGCCGGAGCTGGTATGCTGATCGCCGTTGCAGTTGAGGCTGGAACCATTGACCTGCTGTCCAACTGGATCGGCAGCAACGTTCCGACCTTCCTGGTTCCGATCGCATTCAGTCTGGTCGGCGCAATCATGAGCTTCTTCAGCTCTACCACCGGTGTTGTCTGCCCGGCTCTGTTCCCGCTGATCCCCGGTCTGTCCGCAACGACGGGTCTGGGCGCGGCCAATCTGTTCACCTGCACGGTTCTCGGCGCGCAGAGCAGTGCAATCAGCCCCTTCTCTTCCGGCGGTTCCCTGATTCTGGGTTCCTGTGGCAATGAGGAAGAGCGCAGCAGCCTGTTCAACCGTCTGCTGTTCGTCGCAACGCCTATCAGCATCGGTGTTGCAGCTATATTCAACCTCATCGTTTCTATGGTTCTGTAAAAGTCTGATTCACTCCGGGGAGGGGAGGCTCCCCTTTTCCGGAGTGCCTTTTTGAGAGAGTATAAGAACGCAAATGTGTGAAATGTGAAAAATGGAGAGTATCATGCTGAAATTATACGATAACGGGATCTACCTCGTAAACGGCGAGACCATCTGCTCCTGCCCTGAGGAAGTGGCCCAGAAGACCGGCCGCACCGTGGACGCAAAGGAAGCTGAGAAAGGCACTATGGCCTACGGTATCCTGCAGGCCCACAACAAGAGCGGTGATCCTGACCAGCTGCAACTGAAGTTCGACTCGATGACCAGCCACGACATCACCTATGTCGGCATCATCCAGACGGCCCGCGCTTCCGGTATGAAGCAGTTCCCGCTGCCCTACGTCCTGACCAACTGCCACAACAGCCTCTGCGCTGTCGGCGGCACCATCAACGAGGACGACCACAAATTCGCCCTGTCCGCCGCTCATAAATACGGCGGCATCTACGTCCCTACCAACATGGCCAACATCCACAGCTACAACCGTGAGACCATGGCCGGCGGCGGCAAGATGATCCTCGGCTCCGACTCCCACACCCGCTACGGTGCACTGGGCACCATGGCGGTCGGCGAGGGCGGCGGCGAGCTGGCCAAGCAGCTTCTGGGCCGCACCTATGACTTCGCTCGTCCGCAGGTCATCGCCATCTACCTGACCGGCAAGCCCCGCCCGGGAATCGGTCCCCACGACGTGGCTCTGAGCATCTGCGGTGCCGTCTATAAGAAGGGCTATGTCAAGAACAAGGTCATGGAGTTCGTCGGCCCCGGCATTGCCGGCCTGCCCATCGAGTATCGCAATGCCATCGACGTCATGACCACCGAGACCACCTGCTGGTCCTCCATCTGGGTCACCGATGAGGAGACCCAGCGTTACTACACCATCCACGGCCGTCCGCAGGACTTCAAGAAGCTGCAGCCTGCGGAGGTGGCCTACTACGATGGCTGCGTCTACATCGACCTGAGCACCATTGAGTCCACCATCGCTATGCCGATGCACCCCTCCAACACCTACACCATCCACGAGCTGCAGGCCAACGCTGCCGATATCCTGCACGCTGTACAGGAAGAGGCCAACAAGCAGATCAAGGGTGCCAAGATGAATCTGGACAGCAAGTTCCACGATGGTGCCATCTGGGTCGATCAGGGCGAGATCGCAGGCTGCGCCGGCGGCACCTTCGACAACATCTGCGCCGCTGCCGACATCCTGCGGGGTCAGAGCTGCGGCAACGGTGCCTTCACCCTGAGCATCTATCCGGGTTCTATGCCCGCCCTGAGCGAACTGCTCAAGAATGGCCGTGCCAACGATCTGGTCAACGCCGGTGCCATCATGCGCGAGTGCTTCTGCGGCCCCTGCTTCGGTGCAGGCGACTGCCCGGCCAACGGCGAGTTCTCCATCCGCCACACCACCCGCAACTTCCCGAACCGCGAGGGTTCCAAGCCGGGCGAGGGTCAGATGGCTGCCGTTGCCCTGATGGACGCCCGGTCCATCGCGGCCACCGCAGCCAACGGCGGCAAGCTGACCGCTGCCACCGATCTGGACGTGGAGTATACGAACCCTGAGTACCACTACAACGCCTCCCTGTACGAGAAGCGCGTTTACAACGGCTGGGGCCATGCCGAACCGGATGCCGAGCTGCGCTTCGGCCCGAACATCAAGGACTGGCCCGAGATGCCTGCCCTGACCGACGATCTGCTGGTCAAGGTCTGCTCCTACATCACCGACCCCGTCACCACCACCGACGAGCTGATCCCCTCCGGTGAGACTTCTTCCTATCGCTCCAACCCCGAACGTCTGTCGGAGTTTGCTCTGAGCCGCCGCGATCCCCAGTACGTCTCCCGTAGTAAGGTCATGCGCCAGATCGAGCGCGACCGTGAGGCTGGCAAGGCTCTGCCCGAGGAGGTCATGAAGGTCTATGAGGCCCTGACCAAGGCCGGCATCGCCAACGACCCCGCCAATACCGACATCGGCTCCACCATCTTCGCCAACATGCCCGGCGACGGCTCCGCTCGTGAGCAGGCCGCTTCCTGCCAGCGTGTCATGGGTGCATCCGCTAACTTTGCCAAGCAGTACGCCACCAAGCGTTACCGCTCCAACTGCATCAACTGGGGCATGACGCCCTTCCTCGTAGAGAACCCCGAGGTGTTTGAACTGGGCGATTACATCTTTGTGCCCGGTATCCGTGAGGCCGTTCTCGAGAACAAGGCCAGTTTTACTGCTTACGCCGTCAAACCGGACGGCACCGTGACCGCCTTCCCGGTCTCCACCGGTGCCCTCACCGAGCCGGAGCGTCAGATCATCGCCGACGGCTGCCTCATCAACTACTATCGGAACAACCAGTAAGCAACCATTCTCCCAGAGAATGGTTCAAGATCGGATCTGACGATTTTACAAACGGCCGGTCTTAAGGTATCATAGTTTCAGAGTCGGTCTGCTGCTCTCCGAAACCGGGGAACGGTGGATCGGCATTGTGATGGCTCGGAAACTATGCCAAAATGGAATATGTCTTGTGTACAAGAGAAATTTTTGGCGATTCTTAACGAATATTAAGACTGACGCTATGCCTTTTGTAAGATTGTCCGATTATGATAGAACCATCAGGAGCGGCGCAGTGAGGCGCTGCCCCGCAAGTACGGTATAACGATTGAAGAAACCACCTGCCAAGGAGGAAAAAAGCATGGAGATCAAGAAAGCAGCCACGGCTGGCACTCTGGAATCCAGCGACTGCATGGTGACCGTCGAGCCGGGTGAGGGTAAGATCGATTTCTCCCTCGAAAGCTCTGTCATCCATCAGTACGGCAACCAGCTGCGCAAGGTCGCACTGGAGACCCTGAAGAATCTGGACATCGACAACGTCCGCATCACCATCGTGGACAAGGGCGCACTGGACTGTACCCTGAAGGCCCGCATCGAGGGCGCGGTGTTCCGCTCTGTTGACCAGTATGAGAATCTGCCTTGGGGAGGTGCCATTCGATGAATAATCCGAACAAGAAGCGCCTGCGCCGCACGATGATGTTCCTGAATGCGCAGAAGCCCGGCCTCATCAAGGACCCGTACATCTATAAGGCCGACTCCCTGATGCTGGACCTCGAGGACGCTGTCGCCGAGAACCAGAAGGATGTCGCCCGTTTCAGCCTGTATCACGCCCTGAAGACCGTGGATTACCGCGGTGCAGAGCGCGTCGTCCGTATCAACGGTCTGGACACTCCCTACTGGCGTGAAGACATCCGTGCCTGCGTGGCCGGCGGCTGCGACTCCATCCGCATCCCCAAGACCGAGCACGCCGAGGACGTCCACCGCGTGGCTGATGCCATCGCCGAGGACGAGAAGACCTATGGCCGCCCCGAGGGCGAGGTGCTGATCATCGCTGCGCTGGAGTCTGCCCGCGGCGTCATGAACGCTCTGGAAATCTGCGAGTCTGACGAGCGCCTGTTCGGCATCGCTCTGTCCGGCGGCGACTACACCAAGGATCTGCAGACCCACATCACCGGCACTGGCATTGAGCTGATGGGTGCCCGCCAGCAGATGATCATTGCCGCCCGTGCAGCAGGCGTGCAGTGCTTCGACACCGTTTACACCGACCTGAAGGATATGGACGGCTTCCGCAAGGACGTGGAGAACATCCACCTGATGGGCTTCGACGGCAAGTCCATCATCAATCCTCGTCAGATCCCCATCGTCCACGAGATCTTTACTCCCACCCAGAAGGACATCATCTTCGCTGAGAAGGTCGTCAAGGAGATCGACTCCAAGAAGGCACTGGGCATCGGCGTCTTCACCGTTGACGGTAAGATGATCGACATCGCCTTCTACGACGGTGCAAAGCGCACCATCGATCTGGCAAAGGCATCCGGCGTGTATAAGGGGGATTTGTAATTATGTTGAACGCAGTCGGCAGAGAAATTCCCGAAGAGATCCTCGAGCGCACCGGCAAAGAGGTCTTCCAGGGCAACAACTATAAGGACGGCAAGGCCTTCCAGAAGGCCAGCCCGAAGGTCACCCCCGTGATGCGCAATGACCACGACAAGATGGTCAAGGACATCCACGAGGCTCTGGTCAAGTGCAATGCCCACGACGGCATGACCGTCTCCTTCCACCACCACTTCCGCGAGGGCGACCTCGTGGTCTGCATGGTCATGGAAGAGATCCACAAGATGGGCTTCAAGAACATCACCCTGAGCGCAAGCTCTCTGGGCAAGGCTCATGACGCCCTCGTCCCCATGATCGAGGACGGCACCATCGTCAACATCGAGTCCTCCGGCGTCCGCGGCAAGATCGGCGATGCTATCTCCCACGGCAAGCTGAAGGGCCTGGCCACCATGCGCAGCCACGGCGGCCGTGTCCGCGCCATCGAGACCGGCGAGACCCATGTGGACATCGCCTTCATCGGCGCACCCTCCTGCGACGAGTACGGCAACTGCTCCGGTATGGGCGGCAAGACCAACTGCGGCGTCCTGAGCTATGCTTACGTGGACGCTGAGATGGCTGACTATGTCGTCGCTGTCACCGATTGCCTCGTGGACTACCCCAACTACCCCGCAGAGATCAACCAGACCAAGGTGGATTACGTCTGCGTCGTGGACCAGATCGGCATCCCCGAGAAGATCGCTACCGGCGCTGCTAAGCCCACCACCGACCAGCGCAAGATCCTGATGGCCGAGTACTGCACTCAGGTCGTTGCAAACACCCCGTACTTCAAGGACGGCTTCTCTTATCAGACCGGCGTCGGCGGCGCATCCATCGCCTCCACCATCTCTCTGTCCAAGATCATGGAAGAGAAGAACATCCACATGGGTCTGGGCGTCGGTGGTCTGACCAAGCCCATGTGCGAGCTGCTGGACCGCGGTCTGGCCCGCAAGCTGGTGGATACGCAGGACTTTGACCTCGACGCGGTCAACAATGTCCGCACCAACCCCAACCACTTCCCCATCTCTGCTGGCGAGTACGCAAGCCCGATGAACAAGGGCGCTTTCGTCAACAAGCTGGATTACGTCATCCTGGCCTCTCTGGAAGTTGATACCCACTTCAACTGCAACGTCGTTGTCGGCTCCGATGGCATCATCACCGGCGCACAGGGCGGCCATCCCGATACTGCACAGGGTGCAAAGTGTACCATCGTCATCGCCCCTCTGCTGCAGGGCCGCATCCCGGCCATCTGCACCGACGTGACCACCGTCACCACCCCGGGCGAGAGCGTGGACATCGTCGTTACCGATTACGGCGTGGCCGTCAACCCCAAGCGTCCTGACCTGTTGAAGGCCCTGCAGGACGCTGACTGCGTGCCTCTGAAGACCATCGAGGAGCTGCGCGACATCGCCTACTCCATCGTCGGCGAGCCGGAGAAGGTCCAGTTCGGCGACCGCATCGTGGGCATCATCGAGGCCCGCGACGGCACTGTCATGGACGTCGTCCGCGAAGTCAAGCCTTTCTCTTTCCGCGAAGATTGAGTGATATAGCGTAAAAGCGGGAATGTGGCTTGCCAACCACGCTTCGGAATGGATTCACGGAGATTCCTTCGCTCTTCTCACCCCCGCTTTTGCGGCTAAATATGCACACAAACTTCATGCGATTCTCCTTTTTCAAGGTTTTGTGTTTTATACCGGCATAAAACCAGAGAGCAGCCAACTGCACCGCGCGCAGTTGACTGCTCTTCTTTGTTTCTATGAAAAAATAAATGACGCTCTTACGGCACGAACCGGTAGCCGACGCCGCGGATGGTGATGATGTGCTGGGGCGTGCGGGCGTTGTCCTCGATCTTGCTGCGCAGGCGGTTGATGTAGACCATGATGGCGTTGTCGTCCACAGCGATGAGGTTGCCCCATATCTGCTCGTAGATCATGTCCTTGGTGAACACCTGCTGCGGGTGGCGCACAAAGAGCAGCAGCAGGCTGCGCTCTTTCTCGGAGAGGTTCAGCTCCACATTGTTTTTATAAAAGCGCATGGTGGTGGTGTCGCAGAGGAAAGGCCCGCAGCTGATCTGCTGGTTGTTCTCCTGCGAGAAGCTCTTGCTGCGGCGGATGAGGGCCTTGACCTTTGCGCCCAAAATCTGGGGACGGAAGGGCTTGGTGACATAGTCGTCGGCGCCCAGCGAGAGGCCGTACATGAAATCGTAGTCCTCGTTGCGGCCGCTGATGATGATGACCGGCGTGGTGACGCCGTTGCGCCGGATGGTCTGGATGACATCGAATCCCTCCATGTCGCCCAGCGTGATGTCCATCAGGATCATATCCAGCGTGCTGCTCTGCCGCGCGATGAGGTCCAGCGCCGCCGCGCCGCTGTTGACGACGAGAGGGTCCATCTCATTGCTTATCATAACTTTCGATAAAAGTTTGCAAATCGCTGGATCATCGTCTACAATAAGAACATGATACGACATGATAACTCCCTGCACTTTTCTGACCGGAAAATTTGTTTCACTTGCGATAAATAAAATTATAACATTTTTAGACAGGAAGAGCAAGACCGCCCCAAAGGAGGACTCGATATGAAGGAGAACGCCCCGAAAAAGACATGGTTCCAGACGCTGCGCACCCTGTGGGCGCCGCTGGCCATCGGCGTCGTCACGGTAGCCGCACTGGCTGTCGTGGTGGGTATGGTGTGGAAGGACTACCGCACCGCCATGATGGACAGCCAGACGAGGCAGATGGAGCTGGTGGTGCAGAGCACCGCCGACAGCATCCGCGTCCTGCTGGAAGAATACGCCGACCGGCTGGACTCCATCGCCGGAAAAGCGGAGGCCAGCAAAGCGTTCCGCCCCACGGTGGCCCGGAGCGATACCATCCGGGACGTCTGGCTGGAAAACAGCAACGGCGAGGTCATCTACAGCTGCTACGGCCTCAGCGCCGTCTGCGATGTCCTCATCACCCGGACGGAGGACATCTCCTACTGGCAGTACCACAGCGGTGACGAGCACTATCTTGTGATGAAGAAGAAGGCCGGGGGTGAGACAGCCTGCCTCGTGGTAGACTCCACGGTCATGTATCAGCAGCTCATCTCGGAGATCCATGTCGGCAGGAACGGCTACATCATGATAAAGAATGACGATAACCTTGTGGTCATGCACCCCGAAGCCGTTCAGTGGGGCATCAAAGTCGTGGAGGGCCGCCAGCGCATCTATCAGGGGAAGGAACTGGACATGAGCAGTCTGAGTGAGCTGCTGCGCGCTCAGCAGGAAGAGGAATCCGGCACGCTGGACTACTACTCCTACTGGTGGGCCGACCCGGATCTGCCCCGGGTGCATAAGATCAGCGCCTTTCGTCATCTGGACGTGGGGGGCAGTTTCTGGATCGTCAGCGCTGTGGTGGACTACGACGATTTCTACGAGCCGGTACAGCAGAGCTTCGTGAAGGTGGCCCTCATCTTCGGCGGCGTGGCGCTGGTGCTGGTGCTCTTCATGTTCCAGATGTTCCGACTGCAGGAGCGTGACCGCCGCAGCGCGACCGAGATCAGCGACCTGAAGACCCTGAACCAGACCCTCGAAGAGCTCCACCGCAGCGAAGAGTCGCTGGCCCACGGCCAGCGGCTGCAGATGATGGGGACTCTCACCGGCGGCATCGCCCATGAGTTCAATAACTTCCTGACCCCCATCACCGGCTATGCCGACCTCATCATGGCCGACGCCGACCCGGGCAGCGAGATCTATGACAACGCGATGGAGATCAGCGAGGCGGCGCAGAAAGCACAGGAGGTCGTGAAACAAATTTCCTCCATGAGCCGGAAAAACGTGGAGACGGTCTACGACGCCGTGTCGGTGGAGGGACTGCTCCATCGGACCCGGAAACTGGTGGAGACGAACTGCCCGAAGAACGTGGAGCTGAAGGAAGAAAATGAGCTCAGCGGCGAATGCGTTCTGGGCAATGCGACCCAGCTGCAGCAGGTGCTGCTGAACATCAGCATCAACGCCATCCACGCCATCGGCACCGAGGGCGGAAAGCTGACCATCCGGGGCAGTGTCGTGCCGCGCAGTGAGCTGGCGGCGCTCTTCCCGGAAGAGAAGATTTCCGAGGAATGGTCGAGCTACGTCTGCCTGAGCGTCACCGACACCGGCTGCGGCATGGACAAGGAGACGATGCAGCACATCTTCGAGCCCTTCTTCACCACAAAGAAGACCGGCGAAGGCACCGGCCTCGGCCTTGCCCTGGCGGACCAGATCATCCGCACCCACCGGGGCCGTATCCGGGCGGAGAGCACCATCGGCAGAGGCACGACCTTCTATGTCTATCTGCCGGTGCTGGAACAGCAGCAGGAGCGCGAACAGCTGCAGTGGGGCGTGGACAGCAAGCTGCGCATCCTTGCGGCGGACGACAACAACAAGGTCCTCGACCTGCTGGACAAAGACCTCAGTGCGCTGGGCCTGAGCGTGTCCACCTGCTCCCGCCGGGGCGAGCTGCGCCAGCTGCTGGAGCAGCAGCCCTTCGACGTCCTTGCCATCGACGAGAGCCTGATGAGCAGCAGCGGCGTGGATCTCTGCATGGCAATCCGGGGCCGCTACCCGGGCATGACCCGCATCGTGATGACCAATGCCCCCACAAGGGAGATCGTGGACGCCCGCAGCCACGGCGTCATCGACGGCTATGTGGTAAAACCGGTGTCGGCGTCTACGCTTCTGGCCCAGATAAGGAGCAGCCGGAAAGAATAAACAACGCAAAAGGCGTCCGAAAGGACGCCTTTTGCGTTGCACTCTATTGTATCCAACCTTCCATACGCAATCTTACAGGATATTAAGGAATTTCTTAACAAACCGTAACGAGAAGGGCTTTGGGCTGTAAGTTTGAGTCTGTATACTGGAACCATAACGAACGGGAATGATTCTGGATGATAAAACGGAATGCATCCCCGGTATATGAAAAAAGGAAAGGAAGTACAAACCCATGAGTGACACTATCCTCGCTCTGCTCGGCTTTGCAACGGTGATTGCGGTCATCGTCCTGCTGCTGCGCAATGTCACGGTCCCTGCACTGGCATTCGTCAGCGTCTCGACCATCACCGCAGCCATTCTGGTGGCTACCGGTGCTTTCACCCTGGATGAAATGGCTGGCTTTATCAAGGAGGGCGTCAAGGGCGTCCACGGTACGGCTGTCCTGTTCATCTTCTCCGTCCTGTTCTTCGGCGTCATGACCGATGCAGGCATGTTCGACAAGATCATCGGTGCGCTGATGAAGAAGGTCGGCAACAACGTCGTCGGCGTTGCTCTGATGACCTGCCTCATCGCCATCATCGGCCATCTGGACGGCGGCGGCGCTTCCACCTTCCTCATCACCATCCCCGCCATGCTGCCCGTCTACAAGCGCCTGCACATGCGCCGTGAGACCCTGCTGCTCATCTGCGTCACCGCAATGGGCGTCATGAACCTGATGCCCTGGGGCGGCCCCACCATGCGCGCTGCAAGCGTCATCGAGATGGAACCCAACGACCTGTGGTTCCAGCTCATGCCCATGCAGATCGTCGGCCTGGTGCTGGCTGTCGGCACCGCCATCTTCTGGGGCCTGCAGGAGAAGAAGCGCATCGCAAAGCTCGGCGATGCCATCGTTGCTGAGGACGCTGGCAAATACGACGACTCCGACGACGGCAAGAAGGATGAGGCTCTGGCTCGCCCCCAGAACTTCATCTTCAACGTCATCCTGACTCTGGCCGTCATCATCGTGCTGGTCCTGGACATCTTCCCCTCTTACTACGTCTTCATGGTCGGCTGCGCTCTGGGCATTCTGGTCAACTACCGCGGCAAGAAGCTGCACAACTCCATCATCAAGAGCCACGCTTCCGCTGGCCTGAGCATGGCTTCCACCATCCTGTGTGCCGGTGTCTTCCTCGGTGTCCTGAGCAAGAGCGGCATCATGGAGAAGATGGCAGTCGTCATGGCAAGCTTCATCCCGACCTCTCTGGGCCGTTTCCTGCCCATCATCATCGGCATCCTGAGCGTGCCTCTGGCTCTGCTGTTCGATACCGACTCCTACTTCTACGGCCTGCTGCCCGTTCTGGTCAGCGTTGGCAACCAGTTCGGCGTCAACCCGGCTCACATCGCCATCGCAATGGTCGTCTGCCGCAACTGCGCTACCTTCATCAGCCCGGTGGCTCCCGCTACCTATCTGGGCATCGGTCTGGCCGGTGTCGAGATCAAGGACCACATCAAGTACTGCTTCGGCTGGCAGTGGGGTGTTTCCATCGTCTGCCTCGTCGCTGGTCTGATCCTCGGCGTCATCCACTTCTGATAAACTGAGCTCCCGCCCGGCTGCCCTTCGTTGGACGGCCGGGCATTTTTGTAGGATACTTTTTACCACTTTTTTCCAAGGAGGCTGCTGCAATGCGTGAGACCCCAGTCTGCACCGCGGCCGATGCCATCTACAAGCTGGCGGCGGGCAATCTGAAATACCTGAATGCGGAAAACGGGAGCGGCGATATTTCCCGCCGTATCCGGATGTCCACCTGGGCGAAGGGCCAGTCGCCCTACGCCATCATCGTCACCTGTTCGGATTCCCGGGTCATCCCGGAGAACATCTTCTCGGCGGGCATCGGTGAGCTGTTCGTCATCCGGCTGGCGGGCAACATTATCGATGACCACCAGCTGGGCAGCATCGAGTACGCTGCCGGCCATCTGGGCTGTCGGCTGGTGGTGGTGCTGGGCCACACCCACTGCGGTGCGGTGGATGCCGCCATCAACCACGAGTCCTCCGGCTATATCCGCTACATCACGAACGAGATAAAGAAGGCCATCGGGGACGAAACAGACCCCTACAAGGCCAGCTGTCTCAATGTCCGGCACAGTGTGCAGGAGATCGAAAAGAGCCTGTGCATCCATAACATCGAGGAGGAAACGGGCCTGCGGGTCGTCGGTGCGATGTATCACATCGAGGACGGCAGCGTCGAATTCCTGTAAGGAACTCCCAGCATTGCGGCGGAACGTCCCTTTCCCAGACCGGGAAAGGGACGTTTCTTGTGTTTGACAATCGACGGCTGTCAGTTTATACTAACGCTGAAAAAGCTGATACAACAGGAGGACAGGACAATGGTTCAGGTAGACCTTATCACAGGATTTCTCGGGGCAGGGAAGACCACCTTCCTGCGCAGATACGCGGCATGGTGGGCCGGGCAGGGCGTCAAAGTCTGTGTGCTGGAAAACGACTTCGGCGCGGTGAACGTGGACGCCATGCTCCTGCAGGACCTCGAGGCGCAGGGCGTGGAGCTGGGGACCATCAGCGGCGGCTGCGACTGCGACACCCACCAGCGCCGGATGCGGACAAAGCTCATCTCCATGGCCATGCGGGGCTTTGAGCGGGTCATCGTGGAGCCCAGCGGCATCTTTGACGTGGACGAGTTCTTCGACGTGCTGCGGGACGAGCCGCTGGACCGCTGGTATCAGCTGGGCAATGTCATCGCCATCGTGGATGCCCTTCTGCCAGAAGAACTTTCCCCGCAGGCAGAATATATCCTCGCTTCCGAGAGTGCATGGGCGGGCAGTGTCCTCCTGAGCCGCTGTCAGCTGGCCTCTGACGCGCAGAAGCAGGGGGCAGAAGCCCATCTGGCCCGTGCGCTGGAAGCCTGCAAGTGCTCCCGGAAGTTCGGCCCGAAGGAAATTATTGCGAAGGACTGGGCCGATTTGACCGGCGACGATATGGCCCGCATCGCAAAGTGCGGCTGCCGGCAGGCCAGCTGCGAAAAGCTCCACTTCGACGCGCATGATGCTTTTACCTCGGCCTACTTCCTCGAGCTGGGCCTGCCCCGTGCTCAGCTGGAAAAGAACATCCCGTCCCTCTTCACCGACCCCGCCTGCGGAAATGTCCTCCGGGTGAAAGGCTTCGTGGAGGATGATGGCCAGTGGTATGAGCTGAATGCTGCCGCCGCCGGTCTGACGGCGGCCCCCATCCCGCAGGGACAGCAGGTGCTCATCGTCATCGGCGAGGGGCTGGACAAGGCCCGGCTGGAAAAAGACTTGAGACAATGAGTTTTCCACAATGAAACAGATCATTGTGCAATATTGATTGCGCCGACCCTCCTGCAGCGTTATAATAGAGAAAAATAAATCAGGAGGCCGTTTCATGAGCACTTCGACCACCCAAAAGCCGACCACCCGCCGCATCGTGGGCATGGTGGTGGGCATTGTCATTATTGGTCTGGGCATCGCCCTCTTCAAGCAGTCCCATCTCGGCAACGACTCTATCAGCGCGCTGAATATGCGCCTCGCCGAACTGCTGGGCATCTCGCTGGGCGTGCAGAACGTCGCCACCAACATCCTCTTCTTTGCGCTGGAATTCTGGTTCGGGCGCAAGTACATCGGCCTTGGCACCTTTGTCAACGGCATCGGCATGGGGTTCATCATAACCTTCTTCTACGACCCCATTGCCGCGGCCTTCGGCCCGGCAGCGTCCCTGCCGGAACAGTTGGTGTGGGTGGTGCTGGCCGTCCTTGTGACGGCACTGGGCGCGTCCCTCTACCAGACGGCTGACCTCGGCATTGCGCCCTACGATTACCTCTCGCTGGGTCTGCGGGACTACACGCACTTCCAGTACTTCGGCTGCCGCGTCTTCACCGACGCCTTCTGCGCCCTGCTCTGCTGGCTCCTGGGCGGTCTTGTGGGTCTGGGTACCCTCATCTGCGCGTTCTGCCTCGGACCCTTCATCCAGTTCTTCAACGGCCTCGTCTCCGAGCGGGTCCTGCAGTATAAGCCCGAAAAAGCATGAGCATAACGAAAAAGACATCTGCCGACGGCAGATGTCTTTTTTGTATCCTACTCGAATTTGAACAGCGGCGTGCCGGTGGAGACGATGCCGCCCGCGATGATATGGAGCTTTGGCAGGTCGTCGGCGTTGGTCACGATGACGGCGCTCTCGGTGGAGAGCCCGGCGGCGCGGATGGCGTCGAGGTCCACGTTCAGCAGGGGCGTTCCGGCTTTGACGGCCTGTCCTTCCCTGACCAGCGGGGTGAAGCTGCTGCCCCGCAGGGCGATGGTGTCCATCCCGATGTGGATGAGCAGCTCGATGCCCTCGGCGCTTTCCAGCCCCACAGCGTGGAGGGTGGGGACGATGGAAGTGACCTTCCCGTCGAAGGGAGCGTAGACCGTGCCGCCGGTGGGCTCGATGCCGCAGCCCGGGCCGAGGATGGCTGCGGCGAACGTCTCGTCCGGGAGCTGTTCCAGCGGGAGAACGATGCCGTCCATGGGAGCTTTGACGACCATCTTTTCACCGGGGAACCGCGTCTCTTCCGCAGTCTTTGCCCTGCCGCCGAAGAGCCTGTCCAAAAAGCCCATAGAGAAAACCTTCCTTCCACTCATGTTTCTTTCAAAGATAGCATACTGACGCCTCAAAAGCAACCGGCGTTTCGCATAAAATGGAGGGAAAAGTTTTGGCAGTTACATCAGAGCGATGAGCTGCTCGATCTCTTCCATCTTAGTGGCCCAGCTGGTGGCGATGCGGACGACGGTGTGGCTGTCGTCGAACTTCTCCCAGAAGCCGAACTTTGCCTTGCCTTCCAGCGCGGCCAGCTGGGCGTTTTCCAGCACGACGAAGAGCTGGTTGGTGGAGGAGTCCATAAAGAAGCGGTAGCCCTTGGCGGCGAGGCCCTTCTTGAGGGCGTTGGCCGTCTCGATAGCGTTGCGGCTGATGCGGGTGTAGAGACCGTCGGTGAAGAGGACGTCGAACTGGATACCCATCAGGCGGCCCTTGGCCAGCAGAGCGCCCTGCTGCTTGACCATCGTCATGAAGTGGGCCGGTGCGCCGTGGGGGAAGACCACGGCCTCGCCGCAGAGTGCGCCCACCTTGGTGCCTCCGATGTAAAAGACGTCGGTGAGCCTGGCGAGGTCGGCCAGGGTCACATCGGTGCCTTCGCTCACCAGAGCATAGCCCAGACGTGCGCCGTCCACGAAGAGGGGCATATGGTAGGTGTGGCAGACGGCGGACAGGGCCTCGAGCTCAGCCTTGCTGTACAGGGTGCCGTACTCGGTGGGGTGGGAGATATACACCATGCCGGGGAAGACCATGTGGTCGTGGTTCGAGTCGGCGTAGAAGGTCTTGCAGAAATCCTCCACCGTGGCGGCATCCAGCTTGCCGTTCTTCTGGGGCAGGCCGATGACCTTGTGGCCGGTGAACTCGATGGCACCCGCCTCATGACCGGCCACATGGCCGGTGGCGGCGGCGATGACGCCCTCCCAGCGGCGGAGCATGGAGGCGATGACGATGGAGTTGGCCTGGGTGCCGCCGGAGATGAAGAAGACGTCTGCCTCGGGGCAGGCGCAGGCGGCGCGTATCTTCTCTTTTGCGCTGGCGCAGTAGGGGTCGGTGCCGTAGCCGGACACCTTCTCGAAGTTCGTTTCCGTCAGCTTCTGCAGGATGGCGGGATGCGCACCCTCGCAGTAGTCGTTCTCAAAATACAGCATATTCTTTCCCTTTCCTTTATTACGATAAAGAAGATGATTCTATTGTGAGCCAGAAACGCACTTTTGTCAACCCTTTGAAACCATGGAAAAATACCCACCCTTTGCTGTATCTTTAATTTATTTGTGGTATACTTTTACAGTATAACCGAATATATATTGGGAGGGACAGCAAATGAAGCAGATGCTCCGGAAAAAGGACGTCTGGGTACTTTTGGCGGCGCTCATCGGGGCGTTCGCCTGTGTGACGCTCATCCAATTCATCAGCGGCCGCATCGACGGTGTGGCCTCGATGGTGTTCCTGCTGGCGGTGTTTTTTGTTTCCATGTACACCGACGGCTACTGGTGGGGCGTGGCCGGTTCTGTCATCAGCGTGCTGGCGGTCAACTTCGCGTTCCGCGCACCCTACTTTGCCTTCAACTTCACCATCCCGGAGAACATCTTCTCCGGCGTGGTGATGCTGGTGGTCTCCTTCATGACGAGTACCCTGACCACCCGCATCAAAAAGCAGGAGCAGCTGCGGATGGAGAGCGAGACAGAGAAAATGCGGGCCAACCTCCTGCGGGCTGTCTCCCACGACCTGCGCACCCCGCTGACGTCCATCTACGGGGCCTGCTCTACGGTCATCGACAACTACGACTCGCTGGGCCGGGAGCAGAAGATAAAGCTCCTTTCCGAGGCTTGTGCCGACGCCCAGTGGCTCAACCGGATGGTGGAGAATCTGCTCTCCGTCACCCGCATCGACGCCGACGGCGTCGCCATCCAGAAGACGCCCACCGTGCTGGAAGAGCTGGTGGATACGGTGCTGGTGCGGTTCCAGAAGCTCCACCCCAGCGTACCGGTGGAAGTAAAGCTTCCGGATGACTTCATCGTCATCCCGATGGACTCCATGCTCATCCAGCAGGTGCTGACGAACCTTTTGGAAAACGCGGTGCTCCACGCCAAGGGGATGACCTGCCTGACGCTGCGGGTGTTCACGCTGGGGCAGCGGGCGGTGTTTGAAGTCATTGACAACGGCTGCGGCATCCCGAAAGAGCGGCTCAAGACCCTCTTCACCGGCACGACCCTGACGCAGGATACCTCGTCGGGCGGCAAGCACGGCATGGGCATCGGGCTGTCGGTGTGCGCGGCCATCATCAAAGCCCACGGCGGCGAGATAAAGGCCGAGAGCACGCCCGGCGAGGGGACGACCATCCGGTTCTGGCTGGAGACCGAAGAAGTGGATACGGAGGAAACAGAGGATGAGCAATAATAAATTCAAGGTACTTATCATCGAGGATGAGGCGAACATCTGCAGCTTCATCCAGACCCTGCTGGAGACCAACGGCTATCAGGCGCTGGTGGCCCAGACCTGCGTGATGGGCATGACCATGTTCATCTCCTATAACCCGGACCTCGTCATCCTGGACCTCGGCCTGCCCGACCGGGACGGTCTGGACGCGATCCGCTCCATCCGGCAGAAGTATCTGACCCCCATCATCGTCCTGTCGGCCCGCACCACCGAGCAGGATAAGATCGAGGCCCTCGACCTTGGTGCCAACGACTATATCACCAAGCCCTTCGGCACCGGTGAGCTGCTGGCCCGGGTGCGGGCTGCGTTGCGGGTGAACCGCTATGGCGGCGGGAGCTTGCCCGGCGGGGTGTTCAGCGCACAGGGCCTCACCATCAACTACGAGCGCCGCAAGGTGTTCGTGGACGGGCAGGAGGTGCGCCTGACCCAGACGGAATACAACATCGTGGCTTTCCTGTCCGAGCACGCCGGGCGCGTGATGACCTATGCGGCCATCGTCCGGGCCATCTGGGGCGACACGGACGCCAGCAGTACCAAGAAGCTGCAGGTGAATATGGCCAATATCCGCAAAAAGCTGGGCAGCCGCCCGGGCAGCAATACTTATATCCTCAACGAGCTTGGCGTCGGCTATCGGATGATAGAAGAAGACGCAAAGCCTCTGGAACCTGCGGAGGAGACGAAATGACACTGGCGCTGAGCCTGTTTGTCCTGTTTTATATTTTGATGCTGGCGGTGCAGCAGTACCGCCCCTGGGTCGCGCTGGGCGGGGCCGGGGCGTTCCTGCTGCTGGGAAAGCTGGGCGTGTATGATTTCACGCTGGCGGACGCCGCCCGGGCCGTAGACTTCAATGTCCTGCTGATGATGGCGGGAATGATGGGTACGGTCTTTCTTTTTATCCAGAGCAAGATGCCCGCCCGGCTGGCTGAGGAGCTCATTGCCCATGTGCCGGATGTCCGGTGGGCTGTGTCGGTGCTGGCTTTGCTGGCGGGGTTCATCAGTGCCTTTGTGGACAATGTGGCCACCGTGCTGATGGTGGCTCCGGTAGGGCTTGCCATCGCCCGGCGGCTGAAACTGTCGCCGGTGCCGGTGCTCATCGCCATTGCGGTATCGTCCAATTTACAGGGCGCGGCAACGCTGGTGGGGGACACCACGAGCATCCTGCTGGGCGGCTTTGCGGGGATGAATTTCTTCGATTTCTTCTGGATGGAGGGCCGGCCCGGCATTTTCTGGAGCGTGGAGCTGGGAGCGCTGGCCTCACTGGGGGTGCTGTTCTGGCTGTTCCGGGACCAGCGCCAGCCTGTCCATGTCACGGTGGAAACGGAGGTGGAGGACGACGTCCCCACGGCGCTTCTCCTGCTGACGGTAGGTCTGCTCATCGCGGCGTCCTTCCTGCCTGAGCCTTCTGGCAGCGTGCTGCATCTGCTCTATACCTTGCGCAGCGGGCTCGTCTGCATGGGGCTGTGCCTCTTCGGTGCCGCCCGCGCCTGCTGGCGCAGCCGCTCCCTGGAGCCGCTGGCCGAGACGTTCCGGGCGCTGGATTATGACACCCTGCTGCTGCTCTTCAGCCTCTTTATTCTGCTGGAAGGAGTGAGCAGGGCGGGAGTCATCGACGCGGCGGCGCAGCTGTTCCACTCCGCAGCCGGAGACGAGCCGCTGCATCTTTATCTGCTGCTGGTGGCTGCGTCGGTGGGGCTGTCGGCCTTCATCGACAACATCCCCTATGTGGCGGCTATGCTGCCGGTGGTGCAGGGCGTCGCCGCCCTCATGAACGGCGGCGCGGGCATTGAGCCGGAGCTGTTCTACTTCGGTCTGCTTACCGGCGCGACGCTGGGCGGCAACCTGACCCCCATCGGCGCGTCAGCCAACATCGCGGCCATCGGTATTCTCCGCAAGAACGGTGAGACTGTTCGTACCCGGGACTTCCTGCGCATCGGTGTGCCGTTCACGTTGGCAGCGGTCCTCGTGGGGGCGGGGAGCCTCTGGCTGTTCTGGGGCATCTGAGAAAATTCAGGAAAAACTGCAAAATAAGAAGCGTGGTCTGGCAGGCATCTGCCCCGGCAGTAGGCATCACCGGGGCAGATGCCTGTGTTTTTGCGCGCAGGGACGCAAGATAAAATATGCGGAAAAGAATGCAAAAACTTTTTTGAAAAAACGCTTGACTTTCCCGCTTTCCGTGGTATAATAATTATCGTTCCGAGCCGAACGGCAGCGAACAAAACAGAATATGCGGATATGGCGGAAT
>ENA-OUQN01000749-OUQN01000749.1-human-gut-metagenome-genome-assembly--contig:-NODE-749-length-23812-cov-6.055352_pt1 | contig 23812 bp, 16 predicted proteins | sample MGYA00237950_ERZ548832 | MGnify/ENA primary metagenome ERZ548832 (study PRJEB26490, sample SAMN05194703) | human gut metagenome | biome: terrestrial biome; feature: human-associated habitat; material... | reverse complement strand
CCAAGCGGTATTTTCTCCGCCGCACATGTCGCCGGAGAAAATGATTGAGATCCGATTCGCCGCCTGCGGGTGCAAACTCTGCGAGACTTTTTTGATCGTCTGTATCGCCCGCCGGAAATCCGGCGGGCGATTCTTTATCATTTGTTTACAATTCCGGCCCTCCGGACGGCCCGGACACATTGACCATTGCGGCACTTGATGCTATAATACACTGTCTAAGTATCACCATTCCGGCGCACACTGGAACTGCACGGTTCTCTCCGCCGGACAAGAGGAGCAGCTATGTGGATTTCGGATTCTTGGCAGGACTTTGCGGTGCTCGACTGTTCACGCGGTGAAAAGCTCGAGCGCTGGGGCAAATATACCCTCGTGCGCCCGGACCCCCAGGCCATCTGGGACACGCCGCGCACCGACCCCCGCTGGCGCACGGCCGACGGGCGCTACAGCCGCAGCCACACCGGCGGCGGCAGCTGGGACAAGCGCACCCTCCCGCCGAGCTGGGACATCCGCTACCGGGACCTGACGTTCCGCGTCAAGCCCATGAACTTCAAGCACACGGGCATCTTCCCCGAGCAGGCCGCCAACTGGGATTACGCCATGGCGAAGATCCGCGCGGCCGGCCGCCCGGTCTCGGTGCTCAATCTCTTCGGCTACACGGGCGCGGCCACGGTCGCGTGCGCGTCCGCCGGGGCGAGCGTGTGCCATGTGGACGCGGCGAAGGGCATGGTCGCCTGGGGCAAGGAAAACGCCGCCGCCTCCGGCGTGGCCGACCGGCCCATCCGCTGGATCGTGGACGACTGCGGCAAGTTCGTCGAGCGGGAGATCCGCCGCGGCCACCGCTATGACGCCGTCATCATGGACCCGCCGAGCTACGGCCGCGGCCCGGGCGGCGAGGTCTGGAAGCTCGAGACGAACCTCTGGCCGTTGGTGGAGCTGGTGTCCGGCGTGCTGTCGGACGATCCACTCTTTGTCATCATCAATTCCTACACTACGGGTCTGAGCCCGTCGGTGCTCACGTATCTCTCGGAGAGCATTTTCACCCGGCGCTTCGGCGGCCGCAGTGAATCGCAGGAGCTGGGCCTGCCGGTCGCGGCGTCCGGTCTCGTGCTGCCGTGCGGGGCGGCCTGCCGCTGGGAGCGCTGAGCGGAAAGGAACACCATGGAACCGATCTTACGAACCGAACATCTGACCTTTACCTACCCCGGCGAGGAGCGGCCCGCGCTCGGCGACCTCTCGCTCGAGATCGCGCGCGGCTCGTTCGTGGCCGTGCTGGGGCACAACGGCTCCGGCAAGAGCACGCTCGCCAAGCACTTCAACGCCATCCTGCTGCCGACCGGCGGCAAGGTGTACGTCGACGGCATGGACACGTCCGACGAGAACAATCTCCTGTCCGTGCGCGCCACGGTGGGCATGGTCTTTCAGAATCCCGATAACCAGATCGTCGCCAACGTCGTCGAGGACGACGTGGCCTTCGCGCCCGAGAACCTCGGCGTCCCGCCGCAGGAAATACGCGCGCGGGTGGATGCCGCGCTCAAGCAGGTCGGCATGTATGATTTTCGCCTGCACGCGCCGCACTTGCTCTCCGGCGGGCAAAAGCAGCGCGTGGCCATCGCGGGCGTCATCGCCATGCAGCCCAAGTGCATCGTGCTCGACGAGCCGACGGCCATGCTCGACCCGGCCGGCCGGCGCGAGGTCATCGACACGGCCACGAAGCTCTGCCGCGAGCAGGGCATCACGGTCGTGCTCATCACGCACCATATGGAAGAGTGCATCGGCGCGGACCGCGTCATCGTGCTCTCGAACGGCGCCGTCGTTGCCGACGGTGCGCCGAAGCAGGTCTTCTCGCAGGTCGATCTGCTGAAACGGGAGGGCCTGACCGCGCCCGTCACCGTCCGGCTGCTGCATGCGCTGCGCGCGCACGGCATGGACGTGCCGCTCGACGCGCTCACGGTGTCCGACTGTGCGGACGCCGTCGCTGCCGCTCTGAAACCGTAACCACCGATCTTCACCGATAGATAAAGGAAACGAAATTATGACGCCAATCATCCGGGCGGATCATCTCCGGCACGTCTACAGCGCCGGAACGCCTTTTGAAAAAGTCGCCATCGACGATATTGATCTCGCCATCCCCGCCGGGCAGTTCGTGGGCATCATCGGCCACACGGGCTCCGGCAAGAGCACGTTCATCCAGCACCTCAACGGCCTGCTCGCGCCCACGTCCGGCACCGTGCTCTTCGACGGGGAGGACATCCACCGCAGCAAGGCCGCCACGCGCGACGTGCGTTTTCAGGTCGGCCTCGTCTTTCAGTATCCCGAGCACCAGCTCTTTGAGGAGACGGTGTATCAGGACATCGCCTTCGGCCCGAAAAACGCCAAACTCTCCACAGAAGAGGTCGATGCGCGCGTGCGCGAGGCCGCGCGCTTTGCCGGTGTGGACGAGTCGCTCTTCGAGCGCTCGCCGCTCGAGCTCTCCGGCGGGCAGAAGCGCCGCATCGCCATCGCCGGCGTGATCGCCATGCGCCCCCAGGTGCTCATCCTCGATGAGCCCACGGCCGGCCTTGACCCCGCGGGCTGCCGCGGCGTGCTCGAAAACATCGCCGCCTACCGGCGCGAGACCGGCTCGGCCGTCCTGCTCGTCACGCACAGCATGGACGACGCCGCGCGCATCGCCGACCGGCTCATCGTTTTTCACGCCGGGCACGTCGCTTTCGACGGCGCGCCGGCGGAGGTCTTTGCCCACACGCAGGAGCTGCTGGATATCGGCCTTGACGTGCCGCAGAGTGCGCGCATCGCGCAGGCGCTGTGCGACCGGGGCGTTGCGCTCCCGCCGTCGATCTATACGCTCGAGCAGCTTACGGACGCGCTGCTCGCCGTCGGGAAGGAGGCGGGCGTATGCTGAAGGACGTCACCCTCGGCCAGTTTTTCCCCGGCAGCAGCATCGTGCACCGGCTCGACCCGCGCTGCAAGCTCCTGCTGACCATCGTCTATATCGCGGCGCTGTTCACGGCCCAAAGCTACGTGTCCTACGCCGTCATGCTCATCGTCACGGGCGTGTGCATCGCGCTCTCGCGCATTCCGCTGAAAGTCATCCTCCGCGGGCTCAAGCCGCTGTGGATCATCATCGCGCTCACGGCCGTGCTCAATATCTTCTTCACGCCCGGGCGTGAGCTCGTGTCCTTCTGGAAGATCACCATCACCTATGAGGGCCTCGTGCGCGCCGTGTTCATGGTCCTGCGCATCACGATGCTCATCGCCGGCACGTTCCTGCTGACGTATACCACGTCGCCCATCGCGCTCACCGACGCGATGGAGATCCTCTTCGGCCCGCTCAAGAAGCTCAAAGTGCCCGTGCACGAGATGAGCATGATGATGTCCATGGCCCTGCGCTTCATCCCCACGCTCATCGAGGAGACCGACAAGATCATGTCCGCGCAGAAAGCGCGCGGCGCCGATTTTGAGACCGGCAACCTCTTTCAGCGCGCCCGGGCGCTGCTGCCGCTGCTCGTGCCGCTGTTCGTGTCGGCATTCCGCCGCGCGGACGAGCTGGCCGTGGCCATGGAGTGCCGCTGCTATCACGGCGACGAGGGCCGCACGCGCATGAAGCAGCTCACCTGGTGCACGCGCGATACGCTTGCCATGGTCTGGAGCGCGCTCGTGCTTGCCGGCGTGATCGTGCTGGCGAGGTTCGGCCTGTGAGACGCAACATCGCCCTGCGCCTGCAGTATGACGGCACGGCCTATCACGGCTGGCAGGTGCAGAAGACGGACGTCACCGTCGCCGAGACCCTCGAGCGCGCGCTCACGAAGGTCTGCGGCGAGCCGATCAAGGTCGTTGGCTGCGGCCGCACGGACGCGGGCGTGCACGCTAAGCGCTACTGCGCCAATTTCCGCACCGACTGCACGATCCCGATCGACCGCGTGCCGCTCGCGGTCAATGCCCGCCTCCCGGCGGACATTGCCGTGGTCGATGCCGTTGCCGCGCCGGAGGACTTCAACGCCATCGGCTCGTGCATCCAGAAAGAATACGTCTATCAGATCTACAATTCCCGCATCCGCGATGCGTTTTTGGAGCACCGCGTCTGCTTTTATCCGCAGCCGCTGGATTTTGCGCGCCTCGCGCGCGCCGGCCGCGCCTTTGAGGGCACGCACGACTTTGCCGCCGTGCGCTCCGTCGGCACCGAGACGCGCACGACCGTGCGCACGGTGCACTGGTGCCGCGCCGAGCGCGACGGCCCGCTCATCTCCATCGCCGTCTGCGCCGACGGCTTCCTGTATAATATGGTGCGTGCCATCGTCGGCACCATGGTCTATGCGTCCTACGGCAAGATCGAGCCGGAGGCCATCCCGGCGCTGCTGGCCACGCGCGACCGGCGGCTCACAGGGCCGACCATGCCCCCGCAGGGGCTGTATCTCAACCGCGTGTGGTACGACGGCGCCGTCGGCGATATGATGAATCAGGCCTGACGCCGCGTCCGCCCGGCGGATAGGGGAGGAATGTCCATGAACGACCACCCAAAACACAATCCCAGGCTGCGGCAGACCGTCATCGTGGCGGTGTGCGTGCTGGCCGTGCTGCTGTTTTTGTATCTGCTGCTGCGCGACCGGCCCGGCTCGGCGAGCGACTATCTGGACGACAGCGCGCCCTACACGTTCGATTCCAGCGCCAGCCGCACCTTCCGCACGGTGGACAGCCGCCTCGCGGTCGTGTCCTCAAGCGGCCTGCAGCTGCTCGATGAAAACGGCAAGACCGTCCTGCACGAGATCTTCACGCTCTCGCAGCCGGGCATCTCCGTCGGCGGCGAGCGCGTGTGCGCCTATGACATCGGCGGCACGACGCTGTGCGTGGCGGACTTCAAGGGCAATAAGACCGATATCGAGCCCGCCGGCGAGATCATCAGCGCCGACCTGAGCGACAGCGGCTATCTCGCCGTCTGCTCGGACGCCGCGGGTTATAAGGGCGCCGTCACGGTGTATGACACCTCCGGCAAGGCCGTCTATGTCTGGTATTCCGGCACGGGCTACCTCGTGCGCGCCGCCGTGAGCCCGGACGGGAAGTATCTCGCCGCGCTCTGCCTGCAGGATTCCGGCAGTGTCGTGCACACGTTCGCGCTCACGAGTGAAGACGAGCGCGGCAGCGCCGCGTGCGCCGATGAACTCTTTGCCGACCTCTTCTGGCGCGGCGGCAAGGTCTGCTGCGTGTCGCAGACGCGCCTGGCCTTTTTTGACGATAACGCAAAGCTCACCGCCGAGTACCCCTTTGGCGACCTGTACCTGTATGACTACGCCGCTGAGGGCGACGGCTTTGTCACCCTCGCGCTCAGCCGCTACCGCTCCGGCAGCGCCGAGCAGCTCGTCACGGTCAATGCCTCCGGCAGCGAACTCGGTAAGTGCGAGACCACCGGCGCCGTCACGAGCCTGTCGGTTAACGGCAAGCAGGTGCTCGTGCAGTACAGCGACCGGCTCACGCTCTATAACCAGCAGCTCGATGAGATCAAGTCCGTCGAGCAGAACCTGCTCGGCGTCCGCCGCTCGGTGCTGCTGCGCCGGGGCGCGGCGCTGCTTCTGAGCGGCTCGAGCGCCGAGGTGCTCGCCTTCTGACCCCCGCAGTCTAGAGAGAAAGAACAGGGATACACCCATGAAGATCGTATTGACAGTGGTGCTTGCCGCCATTTTTCTGGCCGCCGTTTGGGGCGGCTACCGCCGCGGGCTGATCCTCAGTGCCGCGCAGCTGGCCGCCATCGTCGTCGCGCTCTACGGCGCGGCGCTGCTCGCGGGCCTGTTTTCCGACCGGCTCCTGCCGGTGGCGGAGCCGTTTGCCGGCGGGTACTTTGAGGGCCAGCTCGACGTGGTCGCCACGGAGCTGCCGGATAACGACGCCGGCCTCTCGGGCGAGGACTGGGTCGCCGCACACCCCGACACCGCGCAGGAATACGCCGAGCAGTGCTTTGCCGCCGCCGGCGTCACCGGCCGGCCGGCGCGGCGCATGGCCAGCGCCGCGCTCGCCATGCGCGACGAGCAGGACATCACGCTGCGCGCCGCCATGACGCAGGTCTACTGCGCGCGGCTGTGCTACGTGCTCGTCACGTCCGTCGGCTTTTTGCTCATTTTGCTCATTCTGGCCGCGATCGGCAACCTGCCGAACCTGGCCTTTCAGCTCCCGAACCGGGAGAAACTCAACGACATTGGCGGCGCCGCCTTCGGCGCGGTCAACGGCGTGTGCTTCGGCATCCTGCTGTGCTGGGCATTGCAGTTTGCCGGGCCCGTCATCGGCCGCGACACCCTCGCGCACACCGCCCTGGCAAAAGCGCTGCAGGCCATCGACGTGCTCACGCTCGGTGTGGGCGTGTGACCGGCGCGTACGGAATCTATCGAACAGGAGAACCAGTCTATGCAGCCTACACTCTGCTCCCGCTGCAAGAAAAACGTAGCGGTGATCTTTATCACACGAATCGAAAACGGAGAGTCCCACAATGAGGGCCTGTGCCTGCGCTGCGCGCGCGAGCTGCACATCAAGCCCGTCGATGAGATGATGGAAAAGCTCGGCATCTCGGACGCCGATCTCGACAATCTCACCGGCGACGTGGCGGAAATGCTCGGCAGCATGGGCATGCTCGGCGGCGACGGTGCGGCCGATGCGGATGCCGACGCTTCCGATGCCGACACCGACGAGGACGACGGCAAGACCGCGACCTTCCCGTTTCTCAACCGCCTCTTCAACCAGAACCCGCCCCCGGCGCAGGACGCTGCCGCCGCCGCGTCCGAGCCGCCGCACGCCGACGGCAGCGCGGCCGATAAGCGCGGCGCTGCCCCGCGCAAGCTCAAGTTCCTGAATAATTACTGCATCGACCTCACGCAGCGCGCGCGCGACGGCAAGCTCGACGCCATGGTCGGCCGCGCCGAGGAGCTCGAGCGCGTCATCCAGATCCTCAACCGCCGCCAGAAGAATAACCCCTGCCTCATCGGTGAGCCCGGCGTCGGCAAGACGGCCATCGCCGAGGGCCTCGCCGAAAAGATCGCGGCGGGCGACGTGCCGGAGGAGCTTATCGACAAGCGCATCCTGCTGCTCGACCTTTCGGGCATGGTGGCAGGGACAAAGTACCGCGGCGAGTTTGAAGAGCGCATCCGCGCCGTGCTCGACGAGGTGCGGCGCGACGGCAATGTCATTTTGTTCATCGACGAAGTGCACACCATCGTCGGCGCGGGCAGCGCCGAGGGGGCGGTGGACGCGGCGAATATCTTAAAGCCCGCGCTCGGCCGCGGGGAGATCCGCGTCATCGGCGCGACGACGCTCGAGGAGTACCGAAAATTCATCGAAAAGGACGCCGCGCTCGAGCGGCGCTTCCAGAGCGTGCAGGTCGGCGAGCCGGACGAAGGAAAAGCGCTGCAGATCTTACAAGGCCTGCGGCCAAAGTACGAGGCGTATCACGGCCTTTCCATCGAGGACGAGGCCCTGCGCACGGCGGTGACGCTCTCAAAGCGGTATCTGCCCGACCGCTTTTTGCCGGATAAGGCTATCGACCTTATCGACGAGGCGGCGGCAAGCGTGAAACTGTCCGCGCGCAGCGCCTCGCCCGAACTGAAAGCGCTCGAAGAGAAGGCGAGCGCCGCCGCGCGGGACAAGGAGACTGCCATCCGCGCGCAGGACTATGAAAAGGCGGCGCGGCTGCGCGACGCGGAGGAGAGCTTCCGCGCGCAGGCGGCAGCTGAGCGGAAAAAACAGGCGCGCGAGGCGGAAAAGACCGCTGTGCGCGTGACGGCGGAGGACATCGCCGCCGTGGTGTCGAACTGGACGGGCATTCCGGTGACAAGGCTCAATGAGAGCGAAAGCGCGCGGCTTTTGACGCTTGAAGAAACGCTTCATGCGCGCGTTGTGGGGCAGGACGAGGCAGTGTGCGCTGTGGCGCGCGCCATCCGCCGCGGGCGCGTCGGCGTCAAGGACCCGAAACGGCCCGTCGGGTCGTTCCTCTTCTTAGGCCCCACGGGCGTGGGCAAGACGGAGCTCAGCAAAGCGCTTGCCGAGGCGGTGTTTGGCAGCGAGGACGCGATGATCCGCATCGACATGAGCGAGTATATGGAAAAACACACCGTCTCGCGCCTGATCGGCTCGCCGCCGGGCTACGTTGGCTACGACGAGGGCGGGCAGCTGACGGAAAAGGTGCGGCGCAAGCCATACTCCGTTGTGCTTTTCGATGAGATCGAAAAAGCGCATGAGGACGTGTGGAACATCCTGCTGCAAATTTTAGAGGACGGCGTCGTGACGGACGCGCAGGGGCGCAAGGTGGATTTTCGCAACACGGCGGTCATCATGACGTCGAACATCGGGGCAAAGAGCATCACGGCGGCGGGCACGCCGCTCGGCTTTGCGCCGGAGGAGAAGAAAAGCGCCGATGCGCAGTTCGCTGCCGTGAAGGCGGCGGTGATCGCGGAGCTGCGGCGGACGTTCCGGCCGGAATTTTTGAACCGCGTGGACGAGACGATCGTCTTCCGCCGCTTATCGCGCGAGGACTGCGCCGAGATCGCGCGGCGGCTGCTTGCGCAGACCGTTTCCCGCGCCGCGGCGCTCGGCATCACGCTTGAGGCGAACGAGGACTGCGCGGTCTCCCTCGCCGAGCGGGGCTACGATGTTTCCTACGGCGCGCGTCCCCTGCGGCGGCTCATCCGCAGCGAGGTGGAGGACGCGCTCGCGACCTGCCTTTTGGACGGCACGCTCGCAAGCGGCGACACGGCGGTTTTGGCGGCGGAAAACGGCACGCTCTGCGTGCGCCGGCGGGAGAAAGCGGCGGCCGCCGCCCTCGGCGACGTCGGTGCGCAGAAGGCGTGAAAAAAGGGACGCATCAGACAGAAGACCCGACCGATGGATGCTCATCGGTCGGGTCTTCATGCTTGTGTACGGATTTTTTGCGGTCCGAATGGTGCGAGGACTTTTTGCCCTTGAAGGGATGAAGCCGGTTCGGCAAACCGGAAGCTGTCAAAAAGGATGATTCCAATATTCTACAGCATTTCCGTTCACGTCATAAAAAGTAATGCTGCCCGCATTGATCGGCAGGACGATCGCAAAGGGCTGATCGCTGTCGATATCGATCGCTTGTTTGGCGTGGCCATCATCAATTTGAAGCTGCTGCACCTGCTGCTGATTCATGGAAATCAATGCGCGCTCATTAGCACCCTCTGTGGTGAACTCTGCAATTCCTTCCTGGATCTCCGAGAGTTTTCCGCCCGCGCGGAAGAAATATCCGAAGGAAAGTCCCGGGCGATTGACATAGACGGAAAAAGTGTGGTCGCTCATGTCCTGCGGATAAGAAATATATGCAGCCATCGTGTCAGAAACACTTCCATCGATCGCCCAATCCTCCTTGATCTTCTGCGACGAACGAATGTCTGTTTCCAGATTGCCCGACGCTATGCCAATGTCGCTGCTTATATAAAGAAAACCGACAAATAAGCTGCAAGCAAGAAGAATCCCTATCACAGTTTTAAGAACTATCTTTTTCATGGCTATCAAAACTCCTTAGTAGATTCCTGATTTTTTGCCCCGGATGCGCTCCTCCTCATTCAAAGCGCTCAACGGTCGTTGCGAGGTCGTAGCTTGCCTTGAGCGCCTTGAGCTTTGCCATCGGCTTGCCCACGGAGTGCTTGTCGAGCGCGGCGCGGTCGCGCCAGTGCTCCACGAGCAGCACGCAGTTTTCCTCGGCAAGAGGCCGGTAGTAGTCGTACTGCATGCAGCCCTCTTCCGCGAGGACGGCGGCGCGCAGGCCGCTTCGCTCCATCTCCGATGCAAAGTCATTAGCCTTTTCGCCGCGATAGAGAACGTGAAGTAAAATGCCTTCCATAAAGTAAGGCTCCTTTCCTGCTTGTTCGTATTACGATACGTCGATCATTTCGAGGTATTTGTAGCCGTTTTCGGCAATGTGGTCCTTGCGGCCCTGCAAATTGTCGCCGAGCAGCAGATCAAACGAGTGTGCCGTCGCCTCCGCGTCCTCGGGCATGACCTTGATGAGACGGCGCGTCTCGGGGTTCATGGTCGTGAGCCACATCATTTCGGGGTCATTCTCGCCGAGACCTTTCGAGCGGTCGACCTTGTAGCGCTTGCCCTCAAGGGTCTTGACGATGTCGTTTTTCTCCTTGTCCGTGTAGGCGAACCACGTCTTTTCGCCGCAGGTGATCTCAAAAAGCGGGGTCTCGGCGATGTAGACATAGCCCTCGCGGATCAGTGTCGGGCAGAGGCGGTAGATCATCGTCAGGATGAGCGTCCGGATTTGGAAGCCGTCGACATCGGCATCGGTGCAGAGGATGACCTTGTTCCAGCGAAGATTGTTGATATCAAAGGCGTTCAGGTCCTTGACAAACTTGCCCGGCACCTCGACGCCGCAGCCGAGGACCTTCAAAAGGTCGGTGATGATCTCACTCTTGAAAATGCGCGGATAGTCGGCCTTGAGACAGTTTAAGATCTTGCCGCGCACGGGCATGATGCCCTGAAACTCACCGTCGCGCGAGAGCTTGACGCTGCCGAGGGCGCTGTCGCCCTCGACGATGTAGATCTCGCGGCGCGAGACGTCGCGCGTGCGGCAGTCGACAAACTTTTCGACGCGGTTTGAGATGTCGATGCTGCCGGAGAGCTTTTTCTTGATGTTCAGGCGCTGCTTTTCCGCGCTCTCGCGGCTTCTTTTGTTGATGAGCACCTGCTCGGCGATCTTGAGCGCGTCGACGCGGTTTTCGATGAAATAGGTTTCGAGGCGGGACTTCAGAAAGTCCGTCATCGCCTCCTGCACGAACTTGTTCGTGATGGCCTTTTTCGTCTGGTTCTCGTAGCTCGTCTGCGTGGAGAAGTTGTTCGAGACGAGAATGATGCAGTCCTCGATGTCCTGCCAGGCGATGCGCGCCTCGCCCTTCTGGTATTTGTTGTTGTCCTTCAAATACTTGTCGATGGCGTAGACAAAGGCAGTCTTCGACGCCTTTTCGGGGCTGCCGCCGTGCTCGAGCCACGAGGAGTTGTGGTAGTGCTCGATGCGCTGTACCTTATTCGAGAAGCAGCACGCGCAGGAGAGCTTGACCTTGTATTCGGGCTTGTCCTCGCGGTCGCGGCCGCGGCGCTCCGTCTCCCAGAAGACGGGGGTGGTCAGGGCGTCTTCACCCGCGATCTCGGCGACATAGTCGATGATGCCGTTTTCGTAGACGAAGTCCTGCGTCTCGAAGTGGCCGGGGAGGACTTCGTTTTTGAAGCGGAACGTGATGCCCGCGTTGACAACGGCCTGACGGCGCAGCGTTTCGACATAGTAGTCGGCGGGAATGTCGATATCGGTAAACACGTCGAGGTCGGGCAGCCAGCGCGTGCGCGTGCCGGTTTTGCGGCCGCGGTCGGTCGGCTCGATCCTGAGCTCGTCGCCCTTTTTGCCCACGGGCTCGCCGCGTTCAAAGTGCAGGGAGTATTTGTTCCCGTCGCGCCAGACGGTCACGTCCATATAGCGCGAGGAATACTGCGTCGCGCACGCGCCGAGGCCGTTGAGGCCGAGGGAGTATTCGTAGTTGTCGCCGTCCAAGTTGTTGTACTTGCCGCCGGCGTAGAGCTCGCAGTACACGAGCTCCCAGTTGAAGCGCTTTTCCTTGGGGTTATAGTCCACAGGGCAGCCGCGGCCCATGTCCTCTACTTCGATGCTGTGGTCTAAGTAGCGGGTGACGGTGATGAGCTTGCCGTGCCCCTCGCGCGCTTCGTCGATGGAGTTCGAAAGGATCTCGAACACGGCGTGCTCGCAGCCGTCCAGTCCGTCCGAGCCGAAGATGACGCCCGGGCGCTTTCGCACACGGTCCGCGCCCTTGAGGGACGAGATGCTCTCGTTGCCGTAATTCGTTTTTTTTGCTTCTGCCATTGGGGTTTCTCCATTTCGCCGAAATTTACGATTCTGATCTTCAAACACAAAACTTAGTACATTATACGATTTTTTGACCACAATAGCAAGTGGCCGCGGCAGATTTTTGCCTTTGGCGGGAAAATGCAGAAATTCGCGGGAATTTCTGCGCCAATTATGCCGAAAGACGTCGAACATAACAAAGCGTTAACCGGCAGGAACGCACTGGAGCAACAAAGTTATTCACAGTTTCCACAGAGTTTTCCACATCGTTATGTCAACAGAATAACCGCGGATAAACCATGAATGGACATGCTTCCGCTTCCTCCACGCGGTGAAAGAGGGAGAAAGCAAATTTCGTCAATTTGCCCCCTTGACGAAATGGCGCGGACGTGTGCGAAAAAAGAGAGCGCCGCGGCGCTCCTTTTTTTCTCACAGCAGCATCAGAACAACGCCGTACACAACGCTTGCGAGCGTGCCGAACACGATGACCGGTCCCGCGACGACGAACATCTTTGACGCCATACCGGTGATGAAGCCCTCGCTCTTAAAGTCGATGGCGGGGGAGACAACGGAGTTGGCAAAGCCCGTGATCGGCACGAGCGTGCCGGCCCCGGCAAAGCGCGCGATGGAATTGTAAAGGTTTAAGCCTGTTAAAAGTGCGGAGAGGAAGATGAGGCAGATCGAGGTCGCCGTGCCTGCGTCCGCCTTTGCAAGGCCGAGCGAGAGAAAGGCGTTCTGGATGAGCTGGCCGAGCGCGCAGATCGCGCCGCCGATGAAAAAGGCAAAGGCGGTATCCTTGAAAATGGGCGATTTGGGTGCAAGGTGCTTGACATACTCCTGATACTCCTGCGGCGTCATATCCATGAAGAATCACTCCTTTTGTCGTAGTGTTTGCGGGAAATGGACGAAATATCCGCGCGATACCGTCTTGCGCGCGGCGAGGTTTGTGTTACAATGGGCGAGGACATTTTTGCAAAGGAGTTGACGCGATGCGACCGCTGGGACTGTATCTCCATATCCCGTTCTGCAAGGCGAAGTGCATTTACTGCGACTTCTACTCGCTTCCTCATTCGGAGGAGAAAATGGACGCCTACACCGCGGCTTTGCAGCGCGATCTGATCCGCTGGGCGGATCAGGCAAAAGGCCATACCGTTGACACGATCTACTTTGGCGGCGGCACACCGAGCTACCTCGGCGCAGACCGGCTCTGCCGCATTTTAGAGACGGCCTTTGCCCATTACCGCGTGGACAAAAACGCTGAGATCACGACTGAGGCAAACCCCGACAGCGCGCGGGAGGTATTAGCACTGCGGCAACTCAGAGAAGCGGGCTTCAACCGCATTTCACTCGGGATGCAGTCGGCGAGCGACGACGAGCTGCGCCTGATCGGGCGCGTCCACACGCATAAAGAGACGGTTGAGGCCGTACATGCCGCCCGCGCGGCGGGCTTCGACAATGTGAGCCTCGATCTTATCTACGGCCTACCCGAGCAGACAATGGCGCACTGGCGGGAAAACCTGCAAGCGGCCATCGCTCTTGAGCCTGAGCACCTTTCCTGCTACGGGCTCAAGATCGAGGAGGGCACGCCGCTCGACCGCAAAAAAGACGCCCTGCGCATCCCCGACGACGACGAACAGGCGGAGGAGTACCTTGCAACGGTCGAGCTGCTCGAAAAGGCGGGCTACGCGCAGTATGAAATTTCGAACTTCGCACGTCCCGGGCGCGAGTCGCGCCACAACCTCAAATACTGGACGATGCAGGAGTATCTGGGCTTCGGTCCTGGCGCGCATTCGGACTTCGGCGGGCGGCGCTTCGCCTACGCGCGCGACTTGAATGCTTACATCAAGGGTGAGGAGCACCTTTCCGAAAGCGCATGCCCCGCGGAACGCGAGCGCGAAGAAGAACGCGTCATGCTTGCCCTGCGCACCGCGCGGGGGCTCGATCTGTCGGCGCTCAAGGAGGACACGTGGGACGCCGAGGCAGTGCTCGAAGAGTGCGCGCACCACGGCCTTTCCCAAAAGGAAAACGGCCGCTGGCGGCTGACGCCGCAGGGCTTTCTGGTGTCAAACGCCGTCATCGTGCGGGTGCTCGAGGCGCTTTCCCTCTAAATTTTGCGAAAAAAGTGGAAACTTTTTCCGCGTTTTCGCGTCTTTACTTATGGCAGGGCATCTGCTATACTGTGTTATGTTTACCAATTCAAGGCATTTTCGGCAAGGAGGCAAATCGTGAAATCTATCATCCGTAAGTTTTTGTCGCTGTCACTGGCAGTCGTGCTGGCGGCGGCTCCGCTCAACGCCTTCGCGTCTGACGCGCTCGGCGACGATCTGACGAGCTCAAATGTCGAGGTCAATGAGCGCACCGAGCTCAACGCCGGTACGTTCTGGAGCAATACCTACTCCGACCTTCGTCAGGAGAACTACGTCGTCTATGAGCCGAACCGCAGCGTGAAGCCCATTGTGAGTAGCGGCAGCTACAGCACGCAGCTCTCGACCGTCTCGGCAGCAGCGCGCACGCTGGAGGCCGACGGCTACCGCGTGGTCGCGGGCATCAACGGCGATTATTACGACACCGCCAACGGCATCGCGCTCGGCAGCGTGATGAGCGAGGGCGTTTTCCGCAACATCTCCGGCAGCTATTATGCCCTCGGCTTCTACGACGACGGCACGGCGGTGATGGGCAAGCCGAATCTTCGCATCAACGCCGAGACCGACCGCGGCGAGACGTTCGGGATCACGGCCATGAACTATGTCCGCCAGACGTCGTTCGGCATCTTCCTGTATGACGACAGCTTCAACGCCCGCGGCACGATCGGCACGAGCGAGCCGGGCCTTGATGTCATCTGTTCGGTGGATCGCGGCGAGCTGGGCATCGGCGAGGAGCTGACACTCAGGGTCGAAAACATTGTCGAAAGCGGCGTGGACACCGCCGTCGGCAAGGGGCAGTATGTGCTGTCGGTCAACCTCAAGTCCAGCGAGAGCTATTTGGCCTCCATGCGTGCGCTTCAGGTCGGCGACCGCATCACGGTCTCCGTCAGCGCGAGCAGCAGCGAGTGGAACGGCGTGACGAACATGATCGGCGCGCTCTATCAGCTGGTCGAAAACGGTCAGGTCTGCGCGGGCCTTGTCAACGGCAGCGCGCCGCGCACGGCCGTGGGCCTCAAGCGCGACGGCTCGCTCGTGATGTACACGATCGACGGCCGCCAGAGCGGCTATTCCATCGGCGCGACGCTGACGCAGGTCGCCGAGCGCATGGTCGAGCTCGGCTGCGTGACGGCGCTGAGCCTGGACGGCGGCGGCTCGACCGCGCTCGTCGCGACGCAGCCCGACAGCACGACGGCTTCTCTTGTGAACAAGCCCTCCGGCGGCAGCGAGCGCGCGGTGACGAACCACCTCTTCTTAGTGGCGGACAGCCGCCCGACGAACTCCGTGGGCCATGTGTATCTTGAGAGCGAGAGCACCCGCGTGCTCCCGAACGCGCAGGTCAAGCTGACCGCGACGGCGCTTGACACGAATTATATCCCGATGTCCTCGCAGGACGTGACGCTGCGCGCTGACCGGGGCACGATCGACGGCAATGTCCTGACCGCGCCCGAATCCGGCACCGTGACGGTGACGGCGCGCGCGGGCGGCGCGAGCACAGAGCTTGAGATCGAGGTCGTGACGCAGCCTGACAGCATCAGCGTCCAGCAGAACGGCAAGGCCGTGAGCGCCATCACCGTGAGCGCGGGCGAGACGGCGACGCTGACCGCTTCGGCGATGTACCGCCACCTGCCGGTGCTCGGCGACAACAAGGGCTTTACCTGGACCGTGCAGGGGAATGTCGGCACGATTGAAAACGGCGTCTTCACGGCGTCCGGCAGCATCGGCAGCGGCAGCGTGACGGCGAGCCTCGGCCGCATTTCCGTGACGGTCCCTGTGACGGTGACGGCGCGCGCCCTGCGCACGCTCGACGGCTTTGAGACCTCGTTCGCGACCGCGACCGGCACGCGTGCGATGCTCTCCTACAACAGTGAGATGACCCGCGTGCACAACGGCTACGCCTCCGCACGGCTTGACTATGCGACCGGCAGCGAGGGCAACGCCTACATCGGTCTCAACTATGCCATTCCTTCAAATTACGACCAGCTCAACTTCTGGGTCTATGGTGATAACAGCGGAGCGCAGCTCGCGCTGGTGACGGATACTGGCAGCGTGAACCTGGGAGCGCTCAACTTCTCCGGCTGGAAGCTCCTGACGGCGAACCTCGGCGCGGCGACCGCGATCACGGGCATGACGGTCTCTTCGGACACGGAGCTTATCAGCGCCGTGTACCTTGACCAGCTCGTGCTCTCCTACGGCGGCCTGACCGACACGGCCGCGCCGAAGCTCTCGCTCCAGTACAACGCGGCAAGCAACACTGTGACCGGCACGGTGAAAGATGACATCGACGGCGCGGCCATCCCGACCATTCGCGTGACCTACGACGGCAAGAGCTACACGTCCTACACCTATAACCAGTCCAGCGGCGCGCTGAGCATTACGCTTCCCGCGGCGGACGGCGCACAGCACCGCGTGAGCGTGGTCGCGGGCGACGCGAGCGGCAACCTGAGCCGCGCGGGCGTGAACGCCGGTACGTCGAGTACGACGCCGGCCTTTGCCGACATGCAGGACCACTGGGCGAACGACGCGGTCGCGTACCTCAAGCGCAGCGGCATTTCGAACGGCTCGAACGGTAACTTCCTGCCGGATACGAACATCAGCCGTCAGGAATTCGCCGTGCTGCTCGCGCGCTACCTCGGCTCGTCGAAGGACTATTCCTCCGTGCAGCTCCCGTTTGCCGATACGAATGAGATCGCATCCTGGGCGCTGAACGGCGCGAAGGCGATGTACTCGCTCGGCATCATCAAGGGCAGTTCCGACGGCTCGGGCAAGCTCTACTTCAACCCCACGGCCAACGTGAGCCGCCAGGAGGCGGTGACGATGCTCGGTCGCCTGACCGAAAAGGGCTACGCCCAGGGCGCGCTTAAGTTTACCGACAGCGCGTCCATCCAGTCCTGGGCGGCGGAGTACGTGAGCACGCTCAGCGAGATGGGCATCCTCACGGGCTTTAACGACGGCAGCTTCCGCCCCAACGGTGCAATGACGAGGGCGCAGGTGGCGACAGTATTGTACAAATTCTAAAATGAAAGGGAACGGCAAAGCCGTTCCCTTTCATTTTAGAGGGGGATTGCAGGCCGCTGCGCGCATAATTCGCCCGCCGTCGGCGGGCGAATTCCACACTTGCGGCCTGAGTAGAGTCATTTCCAACGCGCATGTCGTTGGAAATGACGATTAAAATTATTTCGCGTCTGCGGACGCGAAAGTCTGCGACGCTTGGGTGCGGTGGGCTGTTTCGCGCCCGTGGGGCGCGAAATGCGCCGGGGGAGTGCGTGCGGGGCGCTATTTTGCGCTCGAAGAGCGCAAAATGCGCGCCTGGGGTGGTGCGGAGACACTGTTTTGTGCTCGGGGAGCACAAAATGCGTGCTTTTTAGAATGCTGTTTTGCGCCCGATGGGCGCAAAAGGCGCATCTTTCGCTTTGATGAGGCTTAGATAGGACATTGAACGCTGGTTTTTGCGGAAAATACGCAAAAAGGGGCTACCTTTTTGCGCGGCGGCGTGCTATGATAATTCCGTATTGGTATCTGTATGAAAAAGGGGGCGGAGAGAATGAAACGCGCGGGGAAACTGCTGGTGATCGGATTATTTTCGCTGCTGCTCTCGGGCTGCATGTTCACGACGCCGGAGACGTCGCTCTACCGCCTGCCGAAGCTCGCGGGCGAGTATGAATCGCTCGAATCGCAGATCGACGCGCTGCTCACAAACGGCGCGGAGTATGCCGCGCCCACGTCGGGCAGCAATTTGCAGAGCGTGCAGATGATCGACCTCGATGGTGACGGCAGCGAAGAGGCGGTGGCCTTCTTCCGCCGCACGAGCGACAAAAAGCCGATGAAGATCTACATCTTCAAAGCCGACGGCGACAGCTACGAGCGCTACGCCGTGATCGAGGGCGCATCGAGCCAGATCTACAGCGTGAACTACGCGGATCTGGACGGCGACGGGCTCAAGGAGATCCTGGTCGGCTACAAGAGCAGCTCGGATGTGCAGGGGCTTGCCATCTATCCGCTCTCTCCCGGCACGCCGGAGTCGCTTTTGACGACGGGCTATTCCCGTTACGCGAACCTCGACATGAACGGCGACGGGAAGCAGGAACTTTTAATTATTTGCAGCGACGAAGAGAGTACGGCGCGCGTCGATTACTACGACTGGGATGACGGCGCGCTGCACGCGAAGTCCTCGCTGCGCCTGTCCGCCTCGGTGGCGGAGCTGAGCCGCCTGACCGCCGGCACGCTGACGGGCGGGGAGAATGCGCTGTTCGTCACGGGCGTGACGGGCGACAACCTGACCGTGACGGATGTGCTGGCGCTCAGAAGCGGGCGGCTCCAGAATATCGCCCTCGGCGCGGACGCGAATCAGGTACCCGCGGAGGGAATTTTCCTCGGCCTTTTCCCGCGCGATGAAAACAGCGACGGCGTGACCGAAGCGCCGAAGACGCGTCCCTTGCAGCGCTTTGACCGCGAGAGCGAGCTGCAGTATTACGTTGTCTGGGAGCAGTACAGCATCGACGGCACGGTGACGGACGTGCAGAGCTGCTTCCACAATGTGGTGGATGGCTGGAGCCTTGTGCTGCCGGACGAGTGGGACAAGGACCATCTGACCGTCGAGCGCAGCGCGGGCAGCGGCGAGACCGCTGTGTCCTTCTACCGCGCGGGCGAGGGCGGACTGAGAGAGAAACTGCTCACCGTCTACACCCTGACGGGCGAGGCGCGCGAGGGACTTGCCAACATCGGCAGCCGCTTTGTGCTCACGCAGCAGGTGGAGGCGGTATACGCCGCACGGATCGGCGATGCATGGAATATCACGCTTGATGAGCAATCGCTGCGCGAGCGCTTCTCGCTCATCACGGCGGAATGGACGATGGGAGACAACTGAGAGGAGAAACGATATGAAAAAAGTGCTGGTGCTGGAGGATGAAGCCAGTATCCGTAGTTTTATTGTCATCAATTTGCAGCGTGCGGGCTACGAGGTCGTGGAGGCTGAGTGCGGCGAGGAGGCGCTTCAAAAATTGCAGGAAAATCCCGACACGAAGCTGTGCCTGCTCGACATCATGCTGCCGGACATCGACGGGTTCGAGGTCTGCCGCCGCATCCGCATGTCGAACGCGCAGGTCGGCATCATCATGCTGACGGCGCGCACGCAGGAGATGGACAAGGTGACTGGCCTGATGACCGGCGCGGACGACTATGTGACAAAGCCGTTTTCGCCCGCCGAGCTCACCGCGCGCGTGGACGCGCTGCTGCGACGCATGGGCGAAAACACGCCGGCCACGCATACCGGAGAGTTGTATCAGCCACCGTTTCTGCTGAACCTGACGAACCGGACGCTTGAAAAAAACGGCGAGCGCGTCAAGCTGACGCAGATCGAGTACGCGATCGTCAAGCTCTTTATGGAAAACAGCGGCAAGGCGCTCGCGCGCGAGGAAATTCTCGACGCCGTGTGGGGCAAGGGCTACTTTGGCGAGCTCAAGATCGTGGACGTGAATGTCCGCCGCCTGCGCCTCAAGATCGAAGATGACGCGCAGGAGCCGAAGTACATCTCCACCGTGTGGGGTTTTGGTTATAAATGGACGGTGTGAGCGCACCGAACGAAGGAGGGGCCGCGATGCCGGACAATCGAAAAGGCTTTGCTTCGGCGCTGCACATCCGTGGCCTTCGTCAGCGGTGGATGTTTTCGGCGGTGCTGCCGATCTTGCTGCTGCTGGTGCTGGCGGTGGCGCTTTTCAGCGTGGGCGTGCAGGAATACTATTACAATGCGATGCGCTCGGGCCTTGAGAGCCGCGCGCGTATCGCGGCGGAGACCTTCACGGGCTACGGCGTGAAGAGCTACAGCGAATATTACCGCCTCGCGTCGTACTCCGCCGAAACGTTTGAAGAAAAGGACACGATCGAGCTCCAGTTCATCAACACGAACGGACGCGTGCAGGTCTCGTCCTACGGGCTGACGGCGGGCACGCTGCCCGGCACGAGCGACGTTGACAACGCGATCGGCGGTAAAATGGCGTCGTTTCAGGGCCGCGATCCGCAGACGGGGGAGAATATCCTCGCGGTGTCGTATCCGCTGTTTTTTAACTCCCGCGTCGTCGGCGTGCTGCGGTACGTGACATCGCTGCGCGAGGCGCAGCATCGCGTGTTGGTCGAGTCGCTGCTCGCTTCGGCGGCGGCACTTGTGTGCATGGCGCTGATCGCGGCGTCGAACGCCATTTTCATCAACAATGTTGTGCAACCCGTCGCAGTCGTGAGCGACGCGGCACGCCGCATTTCGGGCGGCAGCTACGGCATCATGATCGAGAACCACTACCGCGACGAGCTCGGCGAGCTGGTCGACAACATCAACGACATGTCACTCAAGATCAGCCAGGCCGAGAAGATCCAGCAGGAATTTATCTCGTCGGTCTCGCACGAGCTGCGGACGCCGCTGACCGCCATCAGCGGTTGGGCGGAGACGCTCTCTGCCGACCCCGGCGCGAACATCGACCAGACGAAGCGCGGCCTCGGCATCATTTTGAAAGAGTCCCGCCGCCTGACGACGATGGTCGAGGAACTGCTCGAATTCACGAAGATGCAGGACGGGCGCTTCACGCTGCGCGTGGAGAGCGTCGATCTTGCCAGCGAGCTCGAGGACGCAATCTACACCTATTTCGAGCTCTTCCGGCAGGAGGGCATCGAGGTCAGCTACAAGGGCCCTGACGAGGATGTGCCGCCGATCGTGGCAGACAGCGAGCGCATGAAGCAGGTCTTCTGCAATGTGCTCGACAACGCGGCCAAGCACGGCGGCGCGGGAAAGCGCATCGACGTGAGCGCCGCGTGCGAGGATGGAAAATTTGTCATCCGCGTGCGCGACTACGGTCCCGGCATCCCGGAGGAGGAGCTGCCGTTCGTCAAGCAGAAATTCTACAAGGGCTCGTCGAAGGCACGCGGCAGCGGCATCGGCCTTGCCGTGTGTGACGAGATCGTGCGCCTGCACGGCGGCTCGTTCGACATCGCCAACGCCGAGGGCGGCGGCGCGGTCGTGACGATCTCGCTGCCCATGTCGTGAAAAATAGAACGGGTGTTGCATTCCTGCAAAACCCGTGGTATGATATCGCATAGAAAAAGGAGAACCATTCATGGCAGAAGAAGCAAAAAACAAGGCTTCCGCGTCCAAGTTCCGCACGAGCATCGGCGGACAGGCGTTGATCGAGGGAGTTTTGATGCGAGGTCCGGGCAAGCAGGCCATTGTCGTCCGCTCGCCGGACGGGCTGGTCGAAAAGGTCGAGGAGCTGACGCTCGTGCGCGACAAGTACCCCGTTTTGGGCTTACCCATCATCCGCGGCGCGGTGACGTTTGTCGACTCGATGGTCAAGGGCGTCAAGGCGTTGATGTTTTCGGCGGACTATTTCCCCGACGAGGACGTCGCCGAGCCGAGCAAGTTCGACCAGTGGCTCGAAAAAAAGCTCGGCAACGAAAAAATGCAGAAATTCATCACGGCGCTGGCGGTCTTTCTGTCGCTGGGGCTGACGATCCTGCTCTTTTTCCTGCTGCCGACGTTTCTGGCCGGCTTTATCGACCCGTATATCAAGAGCGCGGCGGTGCACAATCTGGTCGAATCCGTCATCAAGCTCGTGATCTTCTTCGCTTACATGATCCTGTGCTCCAAGCAGAAGGACATCTACCGCGTGTTCCAGTACCACGGCGCGGAGCATAAGACGATCTTCTGCTACGAGGCGGGGCTGCCGCTGACGGTCGAAAACTGCCGCATCCAGCCGCGCCACCATCCGCGCTGCGGCACGAGCTTTCTCTTTGTGGTCGTGGTCGTGTCGATTTTAGTCTCGAGCCTTGTCTTCAGCTTTGTCAACTGGCGCAACATGTGGGTGCGTATGGGACTGCATCTGCTGCTGCTTATCCCCATCGTGGGTGTGACGTATGAGTTCAACCGCTACGTCGGCGGACACGACAACAAGGTGACGCGCTTTCTGGCGCGTCCGGGCCTGTGGCTGCAAAACTTTACGACCAACGAGCCGGACGACAGCATGCTCGAGGTCGCCATCCGCGCGCTCGAACTGGTCATTCCCGAAGAAAAAGGCAAGGATGCGTGGTAAGCATGGCAACGACGTATAATAATCTCTATCTGGATCTGCGCACGGAGCTGAGGCGCGCGGGCGACGAGGAGGCGACGCAGTCGGCGCGCGAGCTCGTCTGCGCCGCGGCGGCAAAAACGCGCGAGGAGCTGGTGCGCGACGGCTCGCTCTACGCCTCGCCAGAGGTGGAGAAGAATGCGCGCGAGCTCGTTAAGCGCCACTTGGCGGGCGAGCCGGTGGCGTATCTCATCGGCGAGTGGGAGTTCTATGGTCTGCCGCTCGACATTTCGCCCGCGGTGCTCATCCCGCGCCCCGATACCGAGGTGCTGGCGACGAAGCTCATCGACGCGGCGCGCGGCGCGGGGAGCTGCCGCATTCTGGACCTCTGCGCGGGCAGCGGATGCATCGGCCTTGCCGCGGCGGCAAACCTGCCGAACGCGCGCGTGCTGCTCGGCGAATACGATGAAGAGGCGCTCAAGATCTGCCGCCAGAACATCCGCCGCAACCGCTTGACGGCGCGGGTGGCGAGCCTGAAGATCGACGCGCGGGAAAAGCCCGCGCGCACGCTGGGGGAATTTCAGTTTTTGGTCAGCAACCCGCCGTACATCCCGAGCGCGGACATCGACACGCTCGACGCCTCTGTGCGCGAGCACGAGCCGCGCCTTGCGCTTGACGGCGGCGCGGACGGGCTCGACTTCTACCGTGTGATCTGCGAAAAGTGGCGCGATGCCCTGTGTGAAAACGGCATGCTCTTTTTCGAGGTCGGCATCGGGCAGGCGGATCAAGTGCTGCGCATCATGCGCTCGCACGGCTTTGGCGACATTCAGATCGTCAAGGACCTCAACAACATTCCCCGCGTGGTGTACGGCACGCGCGTGGAGACCATTTGAAGCAAATTTAGTTTACATAAAGAATCGGGAGGAACGCGAACATGGCAGAAAAGTCTCAGACGAAGGCAGCTGCGGCGATGGCCGACGACAAGAAGCGGGCGATCGAGACCGCGATGCAGCAGATCGAGCGCACCTACGGCAAGGGCTCGATCATGCGCTTTGGCGACAACACCGTGAGCAATGTGGAGGCCATCTCTACGGGCTCGCTGGCGCTCGACCTGGCGCTTGGTATCGGGGGCCTGCCCAAGGGCCGTATCATCGAAATTTACGGGCCTGAATCCTCCGGTAAGACGACGCTGGCGCTGCATGTGCTCGCCCAGGCGCAGAAGGCGGGCGGCGAGGTCGCGTTCATCGACGCCGAGCATGCGCTCGATATCACCTATGCCCGCGCGCTTGGCGTCAAGGTCGAGGATATGCTCGTCTCCCAGCCGGACACCGGCGAGCAGGCGCTTGAGATCACCGAGGCGCTCGTGCGCTCCGGCGCGATCGACGTCATCGTGGTCGACTCCGTCGCGGCGCTGGTGCCGCGCGCGGAAATCGAGGGTGAGATGGGCGACAGCTTTGTCGGCCTGCATGCGCGCCTCATGTCGCAGGCGCTGCGCAAGCTGACCGGTGCGGTCGGCAAGACGAACACCATCGTCATTTTCATCAACCAGCTGCGCGAAAAGGTCGGCGTCATGTACGGCAACCCCGAGGTCACGACCGGCGGCCGCGCGCTTAAGTTCTATTCGAGCGTGCGTATCGATGTGCGCCGCATCGAGGCACTGAAAAACGGCAGCGAGATCATCGGCAACCGCACGCGCGCCAAGGTCGTGAAGAACAAGATGGCACCCCCGTTCCGCGAGGCGGAGTTCGACATCATGTACGGCGAGGGCATCTCGCTCA
>ENA-OUQN01000742-OUQN01000742.1-human-gut-metagenome-genome-assembly--contig:-NODE-742-length-24038-cov-3.750990_pt1 | contig 24038 bp, 19 predicted proteins | sample MGYA00237950_ERZ548832 | MGnify/ENA primary metagenome ERZ548832 (study PRJEB26490, sample SAMN05194703) | human gut metagenome | biome: terrestrial biome; feature: human-associated habitat; material... | reverse complement strand
TCGGTCCCGAGTTCATTGAGTATCTGACTGCCAAGAAAGACGCTTAAGTCTAATGGGTCTGTTTAACGCCGTCATGGCGCTCTCGGGCATGATCGACACGGATGTGATCGCTACCTATGCCGGAAGTGTTGCAGTAGAGTGTTTTGGAATTGTCGGTATGGCAACGGTGAGCATGAAAGACGGTCTGGTAAGACTTCTGAAGAAAGACAGTCTGAAAAATGGAATACAGGTTACCGTTGAGGATAATAAAATTTCACTTGATTTTCATGTGATCGTGGCTTATGGCGTCAGCATTTCTGCGGTTGCAGACAATCTGATCAACAATGTCAAATATAAAGTCGAAGAATTTACCGGTATGGAGATTCATGAGATCAATATTTATGTAGAAGGTGTCAGACCGATAGATTAAGGAGGAACTCGTTGTGGAAATAAATACAATAAATGCCACACTTTTTGCCAAAATGTTTTTGGCAGGAGCAAAGGGTTTAGAGGCGAAGAAGGAATATATTAATGAATTGAATGTATTTCCGGTACCGGATGGAGATACCGGAACGAATATGACGATGACCATAATGGCTGCAGCGAAAGAAGTAGCCAATCTTCAGAATCCGACATTGACCGAATTGGGTAAAGCGATTTCCAGTGGTTCACTTAGAGGAGCAAGAGGAAATTCCGGCGTTATCATGTCCCAGATCTTTCGCGGTTTTGTCAAAGAATTAAAGGGATTAGATATTATCGATGTGACAGCGTTAGGAAATGGCGTGCAGCATGCTGCAGAAACGGCATACAAAGCAGTCATGAAACCGAAAGAGGGTACGATCCTTACCGTTGCAAAGGCAGGAGCGGACAAGTCGATGGATCTGTTAGTGAACGGAGATACGGACGATATTATCAAATTCTGCGATGAAGTCGCTGCTGAAATGGAGGGAGCATTGCTGCAGACACCGGAATTGCTGCCGGTACTGAAGCAGGCGGGAGTTGTTGATTCTGGCGGGGAAGGTTTGATGACATTTATTCGCGGTGCGCTCGATGCCTTGAAGGGTAAGGCAACGGATTTCACAGTGAATACAGGTACAGCAACCCGCGTGGTTAATGGATCTGTCGGCGCTTCTGAAGAAGAGGATATACGCTTTGGTTATTGTACGGAATTTATCATTATGCTGGAGCGCGGCGAAGATGTAGTCGAGAGTCAGCTTAAGGAATATTTGCAGAAGATCGGTGACTGCGTTGTAGTAGTAGCTGATGATGATATTGTAAAGGTACATGTACACACCAATGATCCGGGTCTGGCGATTCAGAAAGCACTTACGTATGGTTCTTTGACCAGCATGAAGATTGACAATATGCGTGAGGAGCATCAGGAAAAGGTGATACGAGATGCACAGAAAGTGGCCGAGTCGGCAAGCGCACCAAAGAAAGAGGAGCCACGTAAAGAAAATGGTTTTATTGCCGTAGCAGCCGGAGATGGATTGGCAGATATTTTCCGTGATCTTGGAGTGGATTATGTGATCGAAGGCGGACAGACAATGAACCCAAGTACGGATGATGTATTATCTGCAATTGAGCAGGTGAATGCAGAGAATATCTTTGTTTTGCCAAATAATGGAAATATTATTTTGGCAGCAAATCAGGCAAAGAATCTGACAGAAGATAAGGAAGTGTACGTCGTTCCGTCCAAAAATATTCCGCAGGGAATTGCTGCAATGATCAGTTTTGTCAGTGGAAGATCTGCTGCAGAAAATGCAGACTCTATGGAAGAAGAGATGCAATTGATCAAATCCGGTCAGGTTACGTATGCGGTTCGTGATACGAATATGGATGGCAAAGATATTAAGCAGGGTGACTTTATGGGCCTTACTGATAAGACGATCGTATCGGTTGGCAGTGATCTGCAAGGTACAGCAAAGGAATTGATCGAGTCTCTGTTAGATGAGGACTCTGAGTTAGTCAGTCTGTATTATGGCAGTGATGCAACGAAGGAACAGGCAGAGCAGCTTGCAGAGGATATTGAGAACACACATGAAGATGTTGAAGTAGAAGTACAGTACGGTGGTCAGCCGGTATATTCTTACTTTATTTCTGTAGAGTAATAAGCGAGTATTAAGAAACGTTTTCGAGAAAGGGTTGTCATACTGGTCGGACAGAGCAGCGTGATGATCCTTTTTCAATAGAGACTCTAAATCTTCTAAAGCCGGAGTAACTGTAAAGTGATGGATGATTTTCGAGCTACGGAGGGAGGAGACATCGTTGAGAGAGAGGGATAGTATACGCAATATAAAAGGGGTGGGACAAAAAGCAGAAAGTTTGTATGCAAAGCTGGGAATTTATACGATCGGAGATCTGCTTGCTCATTATCCCAGACAATATGATGTGTATAAGCCGGTACAGCCGGTATCGGAAGCGGTGGACGGAAATGTGATCGTTCTGGATGTAAGCCTGGCAACTAAGCCTAAGATCAGTTATGTGCGTAATCTTAAGATTGTAAGCTGTACGATGAGGGATTCCAGTGGCTCCATTCCAGTGAGTTGGTTTAATATGCCATATTTACTCCGTTCTCTTAAAATGGGAACGCATTATCTTTTGCGAGGAAAAGTTATATCAAAACGGGGACGTCTGATGTTGCAGCAGCCCAAAATGCTGCAATATGAGGAATACCGCAGTATGTTGTACCGCTTGCAGCCGTTGTACCCATTGACAGCGGGACTGACAAACAATGCGATCAAAAAAGCTGTAGATCAAGCACTATCGCAGGCTGAGTTGGATGCAGAGTTCCTTCCGCTGGATATGCGTAAAAAATATAATCTTGTACTGCATAAAAAAGCGTTGCAGGATATTCATTTTCCGTCAAAGGAAGCGGATTTTTTTGCTGCAAGGAACCGTTTGGTTTTTGAGGAGTTCTTTTTATTTACGCTGGCAATGCATCAGATGAAACAAAATCGTCATCAAAAACCATCAGACTATATACTGCATCCGGGGGATAAAGTATTTGCACTGCTAGAGAACCTTCCTTATGAGCTGACAGAGGGACAGAAACAGGCAGTGGACGAGATCGCGGCAGATGTTTCATCAGGATTTGTGATGAATCGATTGATCCAGGGCGATGTTGGATCCGGTAAAACCATTGTTGCACAGATTGCGTTGCTAATAGCTGTGGAGCAGGGACATCAAGGGGCGATCATGGTGCCGACAGAAGTGTTGGCAGAGCAGCATTATGAGACATTTTGCGAAATGTTTGATCCCTTGCAGGTTCGAGTCGGTCTTTTGACCGGTTCTATGACGGCAGCGGCAAAGCGCGATATGCAGGCTCAGATCGCAGCGGGAGAGATTGATATTGTAGTAGGAACGCAGGCGCTCATTCAGGATAAGGTAGAGTATAAGGATCTTGCGATGATTGTCACCGATGAACAGCACCGTTTTGGTGTGCGTCAGCGCGAAAGTTTTTATGCAAAAGGGCATACACCACATATGTTGGTCATGAGTGCCACACCGATCCCACGCACGTTAGCGATCATTTTATACGGAGAACTGGATATTTCAGTTATCAAAGGACTTCCTAAGGGTAGACTTCCAACTCAAAACTGTGTTGTGGATACCGGATATCGTCCGCAGTCGTATCGATTCATTGAGAAAGAAGTAGAAAAAGGGCATCAAGCATATGTGATCTGTTCGATGGTGGAGGAAAGCGAGAATATGGAGGCGGAAAATGTCACGGATTATGCTCAGACACTGCGGGAAGAGATGTCGACTAAGATACGGATCGAAGTGCTGCATGGCAAGATGAAACCGGCACAAAAAAATGAGATCATGGAGCGATTTGCCTCTGGAGCGATTGATGTTTTGGTATCTACGACGGTGATCGAAGTTGGTATCAATGTGCCAAATGCCACAGTGATGATGGTCGAAAATGCAGAACGGTTTGGTTTGGCGCAGTTACATCAGCTTCGTGGACGTGTCGGAAGAGGTTCGGCGCAGTCTTATTGTATTTTTATGATGGGCAAACCTTCCAAAGAAACGAAGCAGAGACTGCAGGTGCTAGAGCAGTCCAATGATGGATTCCTGGTTGCAGAAGAAGATTTGAAACTGCGCGGCCCCGGGGATCTGTTTGGCATCCGACAGAGTGGAGACTTGAATTTTAAGCTGGCAGATATTTATCAGGATGCAGCAATACTAAAACAGGCAAATGAAGCGGCGGCTGGATTTGAGCGGACGGATATAATAGAAATGTGCAAAAAGTATCGGGGATTGCGTGAAAAAATACAAACCTACACCGACGAGATCTTTTTGTAAGAACATTGCATTTTGAAGGTAAAAATAGTACACTTAATTTAATTGTGTGTTGGAACGGTAAGGGAGGTTGCATATGGTGCAGGCAGGGTATACGACAGATAGATTACTGCAGATTGGGCGGTCAAACTATGACCGGCTATGCCTTTTTTGTGAAAATTTGGAACGCAGCGGTCTCTGGGAGCAGGCAAGACAGGTTATGAAACAGTCCGCTAAAATGATCTTAGATCGTTACGTGCAGTCTGTATTAGTGACTTTTGCAGCGGCAGAGGGCATTGTGACAGAAAGCGAAAGAGAGTATATTGCTATTATCACGGATTCCAATCTATTAGCAGTTTCACCGGAGATCCCTGTGAACGGAGAGTTGATTGAGGAGTGCAGACGGTTTTGCGGATTTCCGCCGGTGCTTTTACAGCTGTGTGCAGCTTATGACGATGAATATATGCAGCATACCGGAGAGCAGTTTTTGGATTCCTTTGTCAATATCATTTTGTGCATGGCGTATATGGTGGATCGGGAAAGTGTTCTGACGCGCCGGTTTGTACGTGAATTTTATGACAGGGTAAGTGTATTTGTGGATACAAAGGATGCTTGGAATACGGAAGAGTATCTGTTTCACAAATTATATGGGACGGACATTCTAGATGATACAAGATGGCTGCATGTCCCGGTAAAAAAGCAGTCTGCAGAAGTGATGGCAGAGTCACCGGCAGCCGCACAGGCGAGCAATGAATGGAATGTAAGGCAGGACAAGCTGGAGGAACAGTTACAGCAGGAAATGGCGCGTAAGCAGTTTCAGGCAGTCAAAAAACGTATTCAGGAACGTGAGGAGGCAGAACGCAAAGAGCAGGAGGAGCGTCTGCAATGCCTGTTAGATGAGCTGAATGCGTTGGTTGGTTTGCAGGGGGTAAAGGATGAGATCCAGTCTCTGGTTAACTTGATCCGTATTCGCAAGCTTCGGGAAACGATGGGACTTCCGCAAATGGATATGTCATATCACATGGTATTTACCGGTGCACCGGGAACCGGCAAAACGACGGTGGCGAGATTGGTGGCAAAAATCTATCGGGAGCTTGGGATCTTATCCAAGGGAACCTTTATTGAAACGGACCGCTCCGGGCTTGTGGCAGGATATGTGGGCCAGACGGCACTTAAGGTGCACGAATTGGTCGAGCAGGCAGTTGGGGGGATTCTTTTTATTGATGAAGCATATGCCCTGGTCAATCCTGATGTTCCGAATGATTTTGGTATGGAGGCAGTGGATACATTAGTAAAATTGATGGAAGACCACCGAGATGATCTGATCGTCATTGTGGCAGGTTATACAGAAGAAATGCAGTCATTTTTGAAATGCAATACGGGTTTAGTATCGCGATTTAACAAATTTATCGATTTTCCGGATTATTCGAAGGAAGAGCTCATAGCGATCCTAGATGCAATGGCCGATAAGGCTGGACTGCAATTGGAAGAATCTGCCAGAGAGGCGGTGCTTTTGTCGTTGCAGGCAAAAACGGAAGAAGAGTGGAATGTATTTGGAAATGCCAGAGGAATTCGTAATCTGTTTGAAAAGATCGTGATCAATCAGGCAAATCGTCTTGTCAGACTGTCTGCACCAAGTCGTGAAGATTTGATGAAAATTCAGCGGGAAGATGTGGAAGTTGTTTGACCACATCGCATGATTATGCTAAAATGGGGTGCAGCAGAGTGACGTTACAAGGTCACTTATTACGATGCACTTTATATATATAATACGAGAAATGAGGATTGGATTAATATGAGAGTAGTGGCTGGTTCCGTGCGAGGCTTTAATTTGATCGTTCCGTCTGGAAAGAATACCAGACCTACTACGAATCGCATTAAGGAGACATTATTTAATATATTGCAATGGGACATTGCAGGATGCCGTTTTTTAGATTTGTTTAGCGGAAGTGGTGGAATAGCGATCGAGGCGCTTAGCCGTGGCGCAAAGGAAGCGGTTATGGTAGAGAAAGATCGGGAAGCGGTCCGCTGCATTAAGCAGAATGTACAGCATACGAAGATGGATGACAGATCACGGGTCATGCCGATGGACGTGATGCAGGCTCTGCGCCGTTTGGAACAGGCAGGACGACCGTTTGATATTATCTTTATGGATCCGCCGTACCATTTGGATCTGGAAGAGCGGATCGTACCATATTTGCTGCAGTCTTCTCTGGTGAAAGCCGGATCTTTGATCATCGTCGAGACAGCGTTAGATACGGATGTAGATTATATGTATGAGCTGGGCTGCGAGGTAGAGCGTATCAAAGAGTATAAGACGAATCGTCATGTCTTTTTGCGGGTACCTGGTGAGACAGAGGCGTAGAGAATCAGAAAATGAGGGACAAGAAAACTATGAACAGAGCAGTATTTCCCGGGAGTTTTGATCCGGTGACGGTAGGACATATGGATTTGATCGTGCGTTCTGCCAAAATGTTCGATGAAGTTATTGTTGGTGTGCTTCGCAATGCAGCCAAGCAGCCGCTTTGCACAGTGGCAGAGAGGGTATCTCTACTGCAGGAGCTGACAGCAGAGATTCCGGGCGTGCGCATAGAAGCTTTTGATGGATTGTTGATTGATTTTGTAGATAAGATGGATGCCTGCGCAGTGATCCGAGGTTTGCGTACTGCGGCAGATTTTGAGTATGAATTGCCGTTGGCACAGACAAACCGTCATTTGAATGCACAGGTAGATACGGTATTTTTGGCGACTTCGCCGGAACATTCTTATATCAGTTCCAGTGGTGTTAAAGAAATTATTCAGTTTGGTGGAGACATCACCGGATTGGTGCCGCCTTCTGTACAGCAGTTTTTGTTGGATAGGAACACAGATAACAGATAATATAAACAGGCAATATGCCGCAAGGAGGTACATATGGTAAGCAGTAGAATTGAACAAAAAATCGAAGATATTTATGCATTTGTTGAGAGTTGTAAACCGCAGGCGTTATCACAGTCCAAGGTTGTTGTGCCGAAGAATGATCTGTATGATCTGTTAGATGATCTGCGCCGTGATGTACCGGAGGAGATTACGCGTTATCAGAAAATGCTCAGTCAGCGAGATGCCATTTTGGAGGATGCTGAGGCAAAAGCGGATGCGATCAAGTTGGATGCGCAGGAGCAGTACAAAGCAATGGTAGAGGAACATGCGATCATGCAGGAAGCATATCAGCAGGCAGAAGAGACGGTAGCGCGTGCGAATGCAGAGGCACAGGCGATCATTGATACGGCAAGACGTCAGGCCGAAGAAATTGGCAATGGAGCTATTTATTATACGACAGATATGTTAGAGATGGCAGAAAAAGCGATCGCCAGAGCATGCGAGAGTGCAGTAAGCAATTCCAGAGCACTAGAGACAGCACTTCGCGGTCATTTGGATATTATTCGCCACAATAAGGCGGAACTTACCGGTGTGAATGCAATGGAAGAGGAAGAGCCACAAGAGGCACCGGAAGAAAGGGATGAGGAGATCGATGAATAAAAAGATTGATGTCGAAGTGGTGATCGGCGGTAAGCCATATACGTTAAGTGGTTATGAAAGCAGTGATTATTTACAGCGCATTGCGATGCATATCAATGGCAAGATAGCAGAGTTTCGTGCACAGGAGGGTTATGCAAGACTTGAGACGGAGCTTAAGAATGTCTTGCTTGCTATTAATCTTTCCGATGATTATCAGAAAGCACAGAACACGATCCGGGAGCTTAAGCAGGATAATGAAGATATGGAAAAAGAGCTGTTTGATATGAAACACGAGATGATATCGATGCAGCGGGAACTTCAAGAAGCCAAAGATGCCGTTAAGAAGCTTGAGCAGGAAAAAGAATCCGAAGAACATCGAGCGATTCGCTTGGAGACAGAGTTAGAGCAGCTGCGGAAAGAGATTGCTAAAGAAGTTGTGCAAAAGGAAGAGACAGTAGATGCGGCTGCAGATACTAAACCATCTGCAGAGTTGACAGCTACACAGCAGACTGCTCCGGAAAATGCAGACAAAGAGGAGACCGTTGAGAAACAGGATGTCGCCGAAGATGTGACGCATTCAGAGGATACAGAAGCGGCGGTAACAGTGGAACAGACAGACAATGTTGCTGAGGAGGCCAAAAGTCCGGAAGAAATCGGGCAAGAGATAGCAGCAACAATCGGCAAGAAAGAGCCTGCCAGGAAAACGTCGCGCAGCAGTCGCAAGAAAAGACGGTAATAAATATAACGATAATTGGAGAGGGACTGGGTCTATGCACAACAGTCCCTTCTTTCTTAAAGTATGGAGAACTGGATGATGCAGAATAGAACAAAACGCAGAATAGGAGTGCCTGAGATCCTTGCTCCGGCAGGATCGATGGAGAGCCTTAAAGCGGCAGTAGCCGCAGGCTGTGATGCTGTGTATATGGGAGGGTCCAAGTTTGGTGCCAGAGCATATGCTCAGAATCCGGAAGAGGATGAAATGGTGGCAGCGATACGATATTGTCACTTGTACGGAGTAAAGCTTTATATGACGGTAAACACCCTGTTGAAGGAACAGGAATTGCAAAGCCTTCCTACGTTTTTGCGGCCGTATTACGAGGCGGGGCTTGACGCTGTGATCGTGCAGGATATGGGCGTTTTACGAGTGATCCACCAGTGCTTCCCGGATCTGGATATTCATGCAAGTACGCAAATGACCTTGACCTCCGGTATGGGAGTGGATGACCGATTAGCTGCTTACGGTGTAACGCGGATCGTTCCGGCAAGAGAACTGTCGCTGACGGAACTGCAGCAAATGCGGCAGCAGACGAAGATGGAGTTGGAAGTGTTTGTACATGGTGCATTGTGCTATTGCTATTCCGGTCAATGTTTGATGAGCAGTATGCAGGGTGGTCGTAGTGGCAACAGAGGACGCTGCGCACAGCCGTGCAGAATGCAATATGATATAGATGGCAGCAAACGTTATCTGTTAAGCCCAAAGGAGTTGTGCGCACTACCTTTGCTCGGAGAGATGATCGAGGCAGGGATCGATTCGTTCAAGATCGAAGGCAGAATGAAGCGGCCGGAGTATACGGCGTATGTGACAGCTATGTATCGCAAATACCGGGATCTGTATTTGGAACTGGGTTCTGCAAAATATCGGGTCTGGCAGCAGGAGCATGCGGCAGAGTGGGAAGATGATCTACGTAAGCTTGCCGAAATATACAATCGAGAAGGATTTACTGATGGCTATCTCGAGGAAAAGCCGGAGCAGATGTTAGCGGATAAGCGTCCAAAGCATGGAGGCGTTTGTGTGGGAACAGTGCAGGATGTGGATAAACATCAGGTGCGTTATCGATTGGAACGTCCGATATTTGCACAGGATGTGTTAGAATTTCGCGGTGCGGACGGTGTCAGTATCTATGAATACACGACGGGATCTTCATATCATGCGGGTGAGCTTGTGCAGACGCGCTATCAGAAAGGCTGCCGGATTGCGAAGGGTGATCGGGTGTTTCGTACCAGACATCAGGTATTGTTAGAGAAAATACGGCAAGATTTCGTAGAGAGCACACCGAAGCTTACTATAAATGGGCAGATCCGAATTGTTGCCGGAGAGCCAATCCTCCTGCAGTGTGAATATGAAAATGAAATATTTGCGGTAACAGGAATGATTGCGGAGAATGCGGTGAAGCGTGCTGTTGCCAAAGAAGACGTTGTCAGAGTGTTATCCCAGACCGGGGAGACACCGTTTGAATGGGGAAGTCTCGACGTTGATCTGGGAGCGGACGTCTTTGTCCCGATTGGGGAATTTAAGAAACTGCGAAGAAATGCTTTGACGGGTCTGCAGGATCGCTTGGAACGTCTCGGCAGCCGGGAGGTTGACGAAGAGCGGATCAGGCAGATGCAGGCAGAGATCAAGGCAGGCGCACAAGAAGATGCCTTGATTTCAGAACTTAGAGACCCAAAGGATGTGCAGCAAAGTGCGGCGGTATCCGATGAGAAGCAGTTGTATGCCGTCTTACAGCACGATTGTATACAGGAAGTGATCCTGAGGGAAGAATGGTTTGATAATGCAGTGATCGAGGTGCTGTTGCAGCGGATTAAGGAAAGTAAGAAGCGGGCGGTACTTGCGTTGCCGACGATACTCCGTGCGCAGGCGATCACGGAGTATCGGGCACTATTAAAGAATGTTTCACCGGACGGTTATCTGGTTCGCAGTCAAGAGGGATACCAACTGTTATGTGATATAGGAGTAAAACCGGAGAGGATTCGTCTGGATGCCAATATGTATATTATGAATTCGGAGGCAGCTGTCTGGTGGCGGGAACAGGGAATTACACAGTTTACGGCACCGTGGGAGCTGACAAAGCGTGAACTTGCGGCTGTAACAGACGGAAGGGATATGCAGTGGATCTGCTATGGCAGGATTCCGTTGATGGTATCGGCACAGTGTATTTTCCGCAATATAAAAGCCTGTCTGAAGAACTCTGGTAAGGCGATGGCAAAAGTATTTGCGGGAGAAAAGGGAAGGCGGTATATTGTACGCAACTGTTGCAAATATTGTTATAATATAATATATCGGGAGGAACCGTTTCAAATACCATGCTCTATGGAGCGGGAATTTTGGGAAGAAGTGCATCAGGTGCGCTTTGAATTTACCACAGAGACGGCAGAAGAGGTACATGCAGTGCTAAAGGATGAAATCATCCGGGATCACTGTCGTGGACATTTCGATGCAGGGATTCAGTAGGGAATACAGTAATAAAAGGCAGACCAGTGTCGGCAGACAGTCGGTCTGCACAGAAATGGAAGGGTATGGTTATCGGTATGGATAAAAAGGAAGCGGCGCAGAAATTAATGAGTATATTTGGTAATGTAGATGCGATCGCGGTACTGCATTCCGTATTAGTGGGAATATCAAAATATATTATCATTATTGTTTTTGCGGTTTATACATGGCATTGTTTTACAGTATTTATTGGCAAAAACATGGAGCGCAAAGAGGAAATATACAGACGACAGAAAAAGATCATGTTTACGATACATTTTATCTGTTCGCTAGTATTATTTTTGAACAGTCTGTCGATAAAAATTGTTCTTTTCTATGTGGCACAGGTCGTTTTTTTGGTGTTGGTGGACAAGGCGTATTCCTATGTGTATCAGAACCTGTCCAAGTTAGTGATGAACAATATGTTAATGTTGCTTACAATTGGATTTTTGATGATCGAGCGATTGAATATGGATTTTGCAATGCGGCAAATGATTTTTGCATCGGTGATCTGCGTGGCAGGTCTGTTTATACCGTGGATGATCGAACGGTTTTCTTATTTTGACCGGTTTGGGTGGTGGTATGCTGGAATCGGTCTGGCAATGTTAGCACTTGTTTTTGTGATCGGTGTGGAGCGGTATGGTGCAAAAAACTGGATTCAGATCGGAGGTTTTGCGATGCAGCCTTCAGAATTTGTAAAGATTATTTTTGTGTTTTTTGTAGCAGCACTGTTAGCGCGCTCTGTGCAGTTTGTTGATGTGGTCAAGGTTTCTGTAGCAGCGGCTGCACATGTGTTGATACTTGTTGTGCAAAAGGATCTTGGTGCAGCGTTGATCTTTTTTATCACCTATGTGATCGTATTGTATGTGGCAAGTCAAAATTCGTTGTATTTGATCTCAGCATTGGCAGCGGGAACTTTGGCAGCAGTCGTGGCGTGGAGACTCTTTTCACATGTTCAGGTTCGTGTGCTTGCATGGCAGGATCCATGGAGTACGATTGACAATGAGGGATATCAGGTTGCAAGATCACTATTTGCCATAGGCACTGGTGGGTGGTTTGGCATGGGTCTTGGAGAGGGAATGCCGAATTCTATTCCGGTGGCATCCAGTGATTTTATTTTTTCGGCAATCTGCGAGGAGTTGGGTGTTATTTTTGCAATCTGTCTGATATTGGTAGAGATCAGCTGCTTTGTATTGTTTGTAAACATTGCACTCAAGATGAAAAGACGTTTCTATAAGCTGACAGCCCTTGGATTAGCGGTAGAATATATTTTTCAAGTGTTTTTGACGATTGGTGGAGTTACTAAATTTATTCCATCGACAGGAGTTACATTACCGTTGATAAGTTATGGCGGAAGTTCTGTGATGAGCACGATCATACTGTTTTGCATTATACAAGGGATGTATGTGTTGAATTTTGAAGAGGAGGATCAAGATGGGTCGAAGGAGCAATATCAGAAAGAACAGCGTGGACGAAATACATCCGCCAAGAGAAAGCGCCTCAGCCAGACGCAGGTCCGATAAACAGGCACAGAAGCAGCTTCAAAAAGAGCGCAAACGAGGCAATAGACAGATTTTATTTATCACATATGCCTTTGTGACTTTGTTTTTGGCGATGGCGGGATATTTGGCGTATTTTACGGCAGTGGACAGTGAAAAAGTAATTAATAATTCACACAATAAACGCCAGAAGATATTAGCAGAAAAGATTACGAAGGGAAGTATTTATTCTCAGGACGGTGAGGTGCTTGCGGAGACTGTGACGGATGATGACGGCAACGAATACCGATCGTATCCGGAAAAAAAGAAATTTTGTCATGTTGTGGGGAGAACGGATAATAGTATGACAGGAATTGAGCTGTCGCAGTGTTATCCGATGCTGACATCACACGTGAATCCGTTTACACAGCTTGGCAATACATTGCGCGGTGAAAAAAATATGGGCGATTCGGTCTATACGACGTTGGATGCGGGATTGCAAAGAGTGGCGTACGATGCACTTGGAGATTACCGTGGAGCAGTCGTAGCTTTAGAGCCGGATACCGGCAAGATCTTGGCGATGGTTTCTAAACCGGCTTATGATCCGAACACTGTCTTAAAAAACTGGCAATCGCTGGTTCGGGACGATGAGGAAGAATCTAAATTAGTCAATCGTGCATCGCAGGGACTTTATCCGCCGGGATCTACGTTTAAGATTGTGACAGCGATGGAATATATGATGGAAAATCCGGATAGCTATAAGGAGTATCGTTATCGCTGCAAAGGAACCAAAGTGTTTTCCGGCAGCAGGATCAACTGCTATAGCAGAGAATGGCATGGAAGACTGTCCCTGCCAACTGCATTTGCAAAGTCTTGCAACGGTGCCTTTGCAGACATTGGAACAAGACTCGATCTTAATGCCTACCGTAAGTTTTGTGAGAAGCTTTATTTTAATCAAAAACCATCTGTGGAGTTTGAGGCTAACAAGAGTCGATTTGCGTTGAATGCCAAGTCAGATGCTGCAGAAGTGACGCAGACAGCGATCGGACAGGGTAAGACGTTGATCACGCCATTAGAAAACGCAATGATCACTGCGATGGTTGCAAACGGTGGCGAGATGATGAAACCATATGTGGTAGACCGTGTAGAAAGTGCGGATGGACGTATCGTTAAGCAGTATAAGCCGAAGTCACAGGGAAAACTCGTGGATGAATGGGTTACGGAAGCAATGACCGGAATGATGGAAAAAGTGGTAAATGAAGGAACGGGAACGCTGCTAAAGACATCTGCGTATCAGGTGGCAGGAAAGACCGGTTCTGCGGAGGCGGATTCGGATGGTACAACACATGCATGGTTTGTCGGATTTGCACCGAGTAATCATCCAAAATTAGTTGTCAGTATTGTTGTGGAAGGTGCCGGAACCGGCGGAAAATACGCGGTTCCGATTGCAAAAAAGATGTTTCGGGAGTACCTTTCGAAATAATGGTTAGCATTGCATTTATGGTAGAATGATAGTATACTATACGCAAGAAAAGTAACCGCACGAAGGAGGAAATGCAATGATAGAAGCAACCAGTTGTGGCGGTGTGGTGATACACAGAGGCAAGATATTGCTTTTGTACAAGAATTACAGAAATCGTTACGAAGGATGGGTTCTGCCGAAAGGGACTGTGGAACTTGGCGAAGAGTATAAAGAAACGGCACTCCGTGAAGTAAAGGAAGAGAGTGGTGCTGATGCCAGTATCATCAGCTACGTTGGAAAGAGCCAGTATTCGTTTACTGCGGCAGGAGACACTGTTGTCAAAGATGTACATTGGTACTTGATGATGGCAGACAGTTATTACAGTAGACCGCAACAGGAAGAATATTTTGTGGATTCCGGATATTATAAGTTTCACGAGGCTTATCATCTGTTAAAGTTTTCTAATGAAAAGCAGATATTAGACCGGGCGTATAGTGAATATATTGATCTTCGCCGTCGAAATTTATGGGGCAATCCAAAGTATTTTTAATGGCAGGGTAGGAAATTTCATTTCTTGAAAGGATGACTTTCCGGGTCTGTTTTCCTTGACAGATACAGGGAAAGCAGATATAATGAATAGGTAGTTTGTTGAGTAGTGCAGATTTAGATATTCAACATAGAATGAAGTAGATACTATAAATGTAAGGGAGAATGATCATGGGCAATAATATTTTAATCGTAGATGATGCTGCCTTCATGCGTATGATGGTTAAGGATATCTTGACAAAAGGTGGTTATAATGTAGTAGGGGAAGCAGAAAATGGTGTCGTAGCAGTACAGAAGTATGCGGAGTTAAAACCGGATTTAGTTACGCTTGATATCACAATGCCGGAGATGGATGGTATTCAGGCATTGAAGAAGATCAAAGAGGCTGACGCAGGTGCTAATGTTATTATGTGCTCTGCAATGGGACAGCAGGCAATGGTAATTGAAGCAATTCAGAATGGTGCGAAGGACTTTATTGTTAAACCATTTCAGGCAGATCGTGTATTAGAGGCAGTTAAGAAAGTAATTGGCTAATGGATACATACGTGGAGGCAATGGGTACATTGCCTCTATTTTTTCTACAAAAAATTAAATACTATACTTGACAGTCCGGTATTTATGGATGTCGGGGGAATGGAGAATTATTATGGCAACAAATCCAGTTATTACGATGAAAACGACAGCAGGAACGATCACGGCAGAGTTATATCCGGAGGTTGCTCCGATCACAGTCAACAATTTTATCTCTTTGATCAATAAGGGATTTTACAATGGATTGATCTTCCATCGTGTAATCAATGGCTTTATGATCCAGGGTGGAGATCCGGATGGTATTGGAACCGGTGGACCGGGATACCATATCCGCGGTGAGTTTGCACAGAACGGTTATGAGAATAACCTGAAGCATACAGCAGGAGTGCTTTCCATGGCTCGTTCCATGATGCCAAACTCAGCAGGATCCCAGTTCTTTATCATGCATAAAGATGCACCTCATTTGGACGGTGCCTATGCAGCTTTTGGTAAAGTGACCGAGGGACAGGATGTTGTTGATGCGATCGCTACAGTAGCTACGGATGCTGGCGACAGACCGGTAGAGCCACAGATGATCATCGAAGTGACCGTTGATACTTTCGGCGTGGATTATCCGGAGCCGGAGAAATGCAACTAATAATAGTCGGATAAATGAGAAAGGATTGCTGTAGGCAGTTATGTGATGCAGCAGTCCTTTTTTACTTTATAGGATTAGGGTGTCAAAAGGTCTGAATTTCCCTGACGGGCTATTTTCTCGAATCTTTGACCACAATATCTATCAACGATGCGCCGCATCGCCTCAAGATATTGTAGCGCAAATCTTCAAAAAAATATCTCCGTCATGAAAATGGACTTTTGACACCCTAACCTTTATAGGAAACCTCTCGTTTCCTATAACACAAAAAGGACTGCGAGAATGTTTTCTAATTGTGTTGCTTCTGTTCACAGAATTTTGACATTAATTTGCTATACTATCGCACAAGGAATAAGATGCCTTTAGTAAGGTGTCTAAATTGTAGGAGGAAAGAACAGTGATTGAAGTTAAAAATCTGGTCAAGAAATATGGTGATCACGCTGCTGTAGATGATCTTTCGTTTACGGTTGAGACAGGTAAAGTCATCGGTTTTCTGGGACCAAACGGTGCAGGAAAATCAACGACGATGAATATTATTACCGGATATATCGCACCGACATCCGGAGAGGTACTGGTAAATGGTATCGATGTGAATGAGGAACCGGAGAAGGCAAAGAAACATATTGGTTATCTGCCAGAGATACCACCGCTTTATCCGGATCTGCGGGTTAGAGAATATTTAACCTTTGTAGCAGAGTTAAAGAAGGTCGAAAGAGCAAAAAGAGATGTAACGGTACACAAAATTATGGGACGTACCGGTACATTGGATGTTTCGGAACGTCTGATCAAGAATCTGTCCAAAGGATATAAACAAAGAGTAGGTCTTGCAGCAGCAATGCTTGGTGATCCGGAAATCTTGATCTTAGATGAGCCAACCGTTGGTTTGGATCCAAAGCAGATCATTGAGATGAGAGAGCTGATCCGAGATCTGAGTCATCACCATACAATTTTGTTGAGTTCACATATCATGCAGGAGATTTCTGCAGTGTGCGATGAGATCATTGTTATTAATGAAGGTCATATGATCGCCAAGGATACACCGGATAATCTTACACGTGAAATGGTCGAAAAGAACGGTATTCATTTGGTGGCAAAAGGAACCAAAGATAAGATTAAGACGGCACTTCGTACTGTTCCGGGCATTCGTGATGTCAAATACGACACCAAGAATGAGGAGGGAACGTTAGGTCTTACCTTGTATATGACTCCGGGTGCAGAAATTAGAGAAGATATATTCTATGCAATGGTTAAAGCGGATTGCCCAATCTATGAGCTGCATCCTTTGGCTGCATCTTTGGAAGATGCGTTCTTGGCTTTGACACGAGGTGGTTCCAGACAGTATGGCGGCAAAAAAACGAAAAAGCAGGCTGCCAAAGCAGAAGAAACTGCACAGGAAGCACAAACGCAGACAGTCGAAAGTGCATCTGCGACACAAGAGCAGCAAAAGGAGGAAGAATAGATGTTTGCCATAATAAAAAAAGAATTAAAACAGTATTTTTATTCAATGGTCGGATTTGTGTTTCTTGCATTCTTTCTGGCTATTGTGGGATTGTATACCTGGGCGGGCAATTTAAGCCAGGGAATTGGTAACTTTGAAATGACTTTGGGAAATATGACATTTATTTTTGTAATCTTAATCCCGATATTGACAATGCGAATTGTTGCGGAAGAAAAGAAACATCAGTTATTATATACATCACCGATTTCTTTAACTAAAGTAATCCTTGGAAAATATATTGCGGTTATGATCTTGTTTACGATTGCCATTTTAGTGATCGCACTGTATCCATTATTGATCCATATGTATGGTCAGGATGTCAGACTGTCTTTAGCATACAGCAGTTTGATCGGTTTTTATCTGTTAGGTGCAGCAAACATTGCTGTTGGCTTGTTTATCTCTTCCTTGACAGAAAGTCAGGTGATCGCAGCGGTTGTGTCATTTATTGTATTGCTTCTTAGCAACATGCTTACAAGTATTGCAAGCATGCTTCCTACGGACGCGCTCTCCCAGGCACTGATCTTAACAGTTGCGTGGATCGTGGTTTGTGTTATCGCATATAACATGATGAAAAATATTACGGTTACTGCGATCTTAGCGGTGATCGGTGAAGTAGTTGTATGGGGAATTTATATTGCAAAATCTGCAGTATATGAGAACCTTTTATCTAAGGTTGCAGATTCTTTTGCAATTACGAGCCGTTACTCGGATTTTGAACTGGGTATTTTGAAATATGATGCCATTGTTTATTACATCAGCGTATCATTTTTGTTCGTATTCTTGACCGTACAGATCATCAAAAAGAAGAGATTTAACTAAGAAGGAGGTTTCGAATCGTGAGTATAGAAAATAACGAAAATAAGGAAGCCGCAACAACGGAGACAACAACCCCAAAAGCTCCCAAGAAAAGTGGTAGTATTAAGAAGTCTTTTCAGACGGGACAGTTTAAGTCGGGTGCCTATAGTTCGGTAGTTACAGTATTAGTCATTGCACTTGTGATCGTATTAAATCTGGTTGTTGGAAAGCTGGATCTGTCCACCGATTTAAGCAAGGGCAATCTGTTTACGCTTTCCAAAGAGACGAAAAAGATCTTAAAGAACAGCCGGAAAGATATCACGTTTTATTATATGGTATCCAGTGGCAGTGAAAATGAATATATCGAAAATGTGTTGAAGCAGTACAAAAAAGCTTCCAAACATATTTCTATTAAGAAAGTTGACCCGGTAGCTAATCCGGCGTTTGCTTCGAAGTATGACATTACAGACGATGTATCTTCCAATGACGTTATTGTCGCAGTAGATGCCGACAAGACAGCTAAATTGGTAAGTGGATCGGAAATGTATTATTCGGAGCAGGATTATTCCGGCTCTTATAGCAGCAGTTCTAATTCGAACTACTATTTAGATGCGGAGGGGCAGCTAACCTCAGCAATTCAGAATGTTTTATCCGGCAGTACAACAAAAATGTATGTCGCAACCGGTCATTCAGAGGTGGCTTTGCCGGATACGTTGACAAAGGCATTTGCCAAGATGAATGTGGAGACGGCAGATTTAGAGTTATTGACTGCCGAAAAGATTCCGGACGACTGTAATATTTTGATGATCAATGGCCCGACATCAGATCTGGCGGATAATGAGAAGAAGATCGTTCTTGATTATCTGAAAGCCGGTGGTAATGCCATTATCAACCTGAGTTATACAACAGAGAAAATGACAAATCTGGAAGAAGTATTAGAGTATTATGGCATTCAGAGCAAGCAGGGGATTATTTGCGAGACCTCCGGTAAGTATTATTACTGTCCAAACTTTATTGTACCGGAACTGGGAACAGATGCTTCCGAGATGCTAGGTGATCTGCAGGGATATATTATCATGCCAAATGCGGTAGGTATGAATGTTATGTCTGAGATCCGTAGTTCTTTGACAATGAAACAGTTGCTTAAAACATCAGATAGTTCTTATTTGAAAGTGGATCCGTCTAGTGGAAGCTCCGAGAAGGAAAATGGAGATGTAGCGGGACCATTCTACGCAGGAATTTCTGCAACAGAGAAGTTAGACAATGATAAGGAAACGAAAATTGTGGCATATGCATCTGCCTCTACATTTGATGAGAAATATGCTTCCAGTGGCCAGCTAGAGAATACATCTTTGCTGAAATCAGCGGTTAATTCGATGCTTACTACGAAAGAAGATAAAGTTGCAATTGATGCCAAGAGTCTTGGAGTATCCAGTGTGAGCCTTACTCCTGTAATGCAATTAGTATGGGCTGCTGTGTTGATCATATTGCTTCCACTTGCATGCCTGCTTTGTGGTTTTGTAATATGGATGATGCGTCGAAAAAAATAATACGTAAAATATCAAAGAAATGAGTGATTATTGTGTCAAAAAAGAAAAAACAAACAATGACCATCGTGATCCTTTGTGTCCTTCTGGTGGCGGCAGGAATTGGGTACTATGGAGCCGGAGTACATCAAAAAAAGAAGGCTGCCAAAGAAGCGGCACAAGAAGATAAAGAGATCACGTTATATTCGTTGAAGGCGGATGATCTGGTAAGCATGCATGTGGTGTCCGACAAAGCGGACATGACTTATACCAAAGAAAACGGTGTGTGGAAAGATGCTAAGGATAACCAATATCCGATCGATCAGGAGAAGATCAACGATATCTTAGATGATGTAGCCGAGGTCAAAGCATCGAAACTGGTAGTTACGGATCCGGAGGATATTTCACAGTATCAGCTGGATAAACCTTCCTATCAGATCGAGCTGAAAGACAGAGCCGGAACGACAAAAACGCTGACGATCGGTATGGAATCGGTTGCTGCAGAAGGATATTATGCATATTGTGGGAATAAAAACAAAATATATGCAATACCATCTAATATAACTGATAGCCTGAGTTATACGAAACAGGAGATGATGGAGTTGCCGGAGCAGCCGGATATCAATGCTTCTTATGTAACTGCGTTTAAGGTTACGCCATCTAAGGGAGAGACTTTCGAGGCAGTTTACAACAAGAATCGTGCGCAGTATAAGGATTACGAAGGCTGGGATATTACACCGGTATATGGTAAGACGATGCCGGGAAGCGCCAGTGTACTTCAGAATCAGTTTAGCGGTTTGGCAAGCCTTTCTTGCAAAGATGGTGTGACTTACAAAGCGACATCTTCTGACAAGAAAAAATATGGATTGGATAAACCATCATATGTTGTTGATGTGTCCTACTATACCGTAGAGGGTGACTCGACCGATCAAAACACCACGACGGATGAAAGCAAGCAGAAAAAGACCGATCATGTTTATCAGTTTTCGGTTGGCAAAAAAGACAAAAGCGGCGATAATTATTACGTGAGTATTCAGGGAGAAAAAGGTATTTATCGTATGTCTGCTGAGACAATTGATGGAATTGTAGCGGTGACACCGATGAATATGTTGTGTAATACGCCGCATAAAACAAATGTGGATACATTGCAGGAGATCACGTTGACCCAGAATGGAAAGACGCATAAGATCGTAATGACCAAAAAAGAGGTGAAAAATGCGATCTCTGAGGACAATAGCAAAGTATATGATTACTATGTTAAATTAGATGGCAAATCGGTAGATCAGGAAACATTCCGAACAACCTATCAAACCGTCTTTGGAAATCTTGTTTATCGCCGTCCGATTTCCGATAAACAAAAAGTTACCGGGAATAAGTCGGTGGGAATGATCACGATCAAAACAGATGACCGTACATTGAAACTGGAATTTCTGCCATACGATGGTGTGAATTTTTATCGGATCAAAGTGGATGGACAATGTCATTTCCTCGTTGATAAAAATGTGGCAGATAAAGTTTTTGAAAAATTGTTAGCTTCGAAGTAATGATCCAAAGCAGCAGATTGCAGCAAAGAAAATTGCAGCATGGGAAGGAAATGGTTATTGCAGTGAAAAAATCATCGAAAAAAGTGATCTTGGCTGTTGTTATTGTGTTAGGAATATTGGTGCTGGATGCTTGGCGTTCCGGCAAGATCAAGTGGTATACGCTAGATGAGCAGGAGATGTCACAGACGGCATCTGACACCAAATCAGTGAAAATAACAAAACAAACTTCTTCCCGGCAGAAAAAACAAAAGAAGGTACGTGTACTGCTGTCCACAACAGGTTTTACGTCACTCTATCACGATAAGGTGTGCGTAAGCGGGACGAAAGGGCTGCAGGTACGTAAAGGAAACCACAAGGTAACCTATTCCGCAAAGGAACAGGTTACCTTTTTGGTGAAAGAAGATGGAAAAGATTCAAGGGATAAGATCACGATCCAGCCAAAAGACGGTGGCAAGATCACAGTGCATTCGATCAAACGACAGGATAGGACACCATCCTATCGTGGAGAGATCACACTGTTGCCGAAAAAAAACGGTTTTCTGGTCAGAAACAGTCTGCCGTTAGAACAATATTTGTATGCGGTGGTGCCAAGTGAATTATCAACTTCGAATGGAATGGAAGCGTTACGTGCACAGGCGGTTTGCGCCAGAACGTATGCTAACAATCAGATCGCGGCACACCGCTACAAAAAATATCATGCAGATCTAGAGGATAGTACAGCGTGTCAGGTATACAACAATATTCCGGAAGATAAACAATCGAAAAAAGCGGTGGACACGACGAAAGACCAAGTGCTTACCAGTGATGGAAAGCGTATACAGACATACTATTATTCTACTTCGTGGGGAAAGAGCGCGAGTGGAAAAGAAGTGTGGGAAACTGATCGGGAAGTAGATTATTTACAAAGTTGTATGCAGCAGGATGGTGGAAAGAATAAAACATTGCGGTTGTCTGAGGAAAAACAATTTCGAGAATTTATTGCGAAAAAAACGGATGCAGCATACGACAAAGATTCAAAATGGTACCGTTGGTGGATACGGATCAATGCAAAACAATTGAGCGCATCGATCGACAATGCATTACAGCAATGCTATGCGACGGATCCGAATAAGATACTTATGCAGAGGCAGGACGGCACCTACCATAGCGCAGCATTATCGTCTGTTGGAACGGTTCGCGGGATCCGCGTAGAAAAGCGAGGGGAAAGTGGAATCGTCACAAAGCTGGTCGTGATTGGTTCAAAATCAGTCGTCTTAGTATGTAGTCAATATAATATTCGCAAGGTGCTTGCAGCCGGACAGCAGATCACTGCACATTTGACAAAAGGAACGGCAAAGCTGTCGCTGCTTCCCAGCGCAGCGTTTTATATAGACACGATAAAAGAAAAGGGTGAAACGATATTTGAATTGCACGGTGGCGGGTTTGGTCACGGGACCGGGATGAGCCAGACCGGTGCAGCGGTAATGGCGCAAAAAGGAAAAAATTACAGGCAGATCCTATCTTTTTATTTTGATGGGTGTGAACTGTCAGCCAAGTGATTCAAAATGCCGCCTAAAAACAGTAAATACATACATGCGTAAAGCCATACCATCAACAGTGCGATCGTGGTCATTGTGCCATAAAAATAACTGTAGTTGGAAAAATGATCTACATAGTAAGAGTAGATATAGGAAAAAATGATCCATCCTGCGGTTGTAAAAAGAGCGCCGGGTATCTGCTTTAGAAGAGACGTTTTGTGATTGGGAACAAAGTAGTACAGGATCACAAAAAATAAAAACACCACGACAAATCCAACAATGGGGCGAATGCTGATGATCGTGAGAAATTTTGATTGCAGCAGAGGAAAAATATGGCAGAGGTGGTAATATAATGTGTTGCCAAATACTAATATTGTTAAGACAGCGACAAAAAGAATGGCAAATAAAAAAGTATAAAAGAAAGCAAGCAGTCTCACCAACAGAAAGGGACGGCTTTCTTTGATCTCATACACATCGTTGATGCCGCGGATCAACACTAAAAAAGATTTGGAACCAAGCCATACAGCTGTGATTGCGGAAAGTGGAAGTAATGTATTGGTATTTGGGTTATAAATCTGGCCGATCAGACTGGAAATGGTTTCGCCAAAGGAAAGCGGAAATATCATTTGAATGATATTTGCAAGATTACTTTCCGTGATCGGAGTGAAGCGAAGCAGAGAAAGCAAAAACATGGTAAACGGTAAAAAGGATAGCATCATAAAAAATGCGGCAGCTCCTGCGTGAGAGGAAACGCTGGCGTTTCGTGCTTTATCAGCAACTCGCTGATAAAGGGAATATCCCGGAAGTGCTTTTAATCTGTTTTGGATCATAGGAATCCTCCATTTTCACAATTTTAAGGTGTTTACAGAGTGGTAAATAGTATTATCTCAAACTCCACACATTCGGAGTTTGAGATATTGATCGATACCATCTTATAGTATAATATGCGAGAGTTGTTTTGACTAGTTCTAAAACATCGCTATAGCAGGCAAGAAAAAATTGTGTTACACTGTAGCACAGCATAAAATAAAGGAGGAAATGCACTATGCATACATTTCAAAAAAAAGACAAGACAGTATTAACAATGAATCCATTTGATAAGATCGGCAAGCAATGGATGCTGATCACATCTGGATTGGAAGAAGTCCAGCTGATGGTTGACCATACGGTACGCAGGCTGGTTCCCATACACTGCGGCAGTGTCAGATTGGAAGTTACCTCTGTCTGACTGGTATTTTCACCTTTGATTCTATCCCAGGTCAGCTGATCGGCTTCCGATTTCATTTTGGAAGCAAAATGTTTCTGATCCCATCCAATGACTACCCTGCATTCGGCTGTTTCTGCTGTCGCATCGTTTAAGCTGAATTTCAGCACAACGGAAATGGTTTTTGAATTTATGCCGTAAGCGTTCAGCGTATCGGCAGTAGAGTAATGGATGATGCCGTCAGTGCTGATCCAGTCAGTATCGTCAGAAGAAACAACAGGTACCGTTACCT
>ENA-OUQN01000740-OUQN01000740.1-human-gut-metagenome-genome-assembly--contig:-NODE-740-length-24065-cov-3.317493_pt1 | contig 24065 bp, 9 predicted proteins | sample MGYA00237950_ERZ548832 | MGnify/ENA primary metagenome ERZ548832 (study PRJEB26490, sample SAMN05194703) | human gut metagenome | biome: terrestrial biome; feature: human-associated habitat; material... | reverse complement strand
GTATGGAATTAAAATTGCTTCCATATGCCTATAATACTTGAGCGAACTCGATTGCGGTTACTGTCTCCCCAAACGTTGCCGCCCAGGAATCAAAGTGTCCCATACCCATACGCATGAGTGTGTCATACTGGAGATAACGCATGATAGTGTAAAGCTCGGTCATACTATTTGATACAGGAGTACCTGTAGCAAAGGTGATTCCTCTGCCGCCTGTCAGTTCATCCATATACCGGCATTTCATAAACATATCCGAACTTTTCTGTGCATCCGTCTGTGAGATACCCGCCACATTCCGCATTTTTGTATACAAAAAAAGGTTCTTAAAACTATGGCTCTCATCCACAAACAGCCGGTCTACACCCAACTGCTCAAAAGTTACCACATCATCCTTTCTGGTCTGGTCATTGAGTTTCTTCATCCTCGCCTGCAGACTCTTCTTTGTTTTTTCCAACTGCTTGATGGTATAATTCTGCCCTGCCTGATGTGCCGCTTCTTCAATGGAAAACGTAATATCTGCGATCTGATCTTCCAGCATGGCAATCTGCCGTTCTCTTGAAAGAGGGATTTTCTCAAACTGCGTATGTCCAATGATCACGGCATCATAATCCCCTGTCGCAATACGGGAACAGAACCGTTTTCGGTTTGCCGGCTCAAAGTCTTTCTTCGTTGCCACCAGGATATTTGCTCCCGGATAGAGACGTAGGAAATCACTGCCCCACTGCTCGGTCAGATGGTTTGGCACAACATAAAGATTCTTTTGTGAGAGTCCCAGCCGTTTTGATTCCATACCGGCTGCGATCATCTGGAACGTCTTTCCTGCTCCTACGCAATGAGCCAGAAGGGTATTATTTCCATACAGCACATGAGCCACTGCGTTTTTCTGATGCGGCATCAAGGTGATCTCCGGGTTCATGCCGACAAACTGAATATGGCTTCCATCATATTCCCGTGGACGGATGCTGTTAAATCGTTCATTATAAATCTTACAGAGATCTTCCCGTCGGTGCAGGTCTTTAAATATCCACTCTTTAAATTCCTCTTTGATCAGCTCCTGCTTCTGCTGTGCCAGCATTGTTTCCTTCCGGTTTAATTCCCGGTGTTCCCCCTCGGCATCCTGTACCGTGTCATAAATCTTGGTATCTCTAAGGTTTAAGGCATCTTCCAAAAGACGGTAGGCATTGGCTCTCTGTGTTCCATAAGTGGAAGTGACAAGGGCATTTCCGTAGCTGTCCACATTCTTTCCCATAACATTCCATTGTCCGGTCACTTCGGCATACTGGACTTTGACCTTGCTCCCTACATAATATCTTGGTGTATGGAATGTCTCTGCCATGAACCGTGTAATGTAATCCTCAGAGATCCAGGTTGCCCCAAGTCTTGCCTCAATCTCTGACGCATCCAGATCTTTTGGCTGTACCTGCTCCAAATACTGCACGTTCACCTGATATTCCGGGTGATCTTCTGCAAACTGTTTGGCGATCTGAAGTTTCTCCCTCACATTTCCAGACAGATATTCGTCCGATGGCTCCCATTTTTCACCGATCGGGTTCTTAAAGATCACCCCTGCCAGTTCTTCAGTAAGCTCCTCTTCTGTTTTCCCGGAAAGCTGTGCCATATAGGAAAGGTCAACGCCTGCCCTCTCACCGATAGAAACCGCAAGTGCTTCACTGGCAGTATCTACAGAAGTTACCGTTTCTGCCCTGCGGATTGTCCTTTTGGTAAAAATATCCGCTTTCCGTTTCAGTTCTCCCTTATCATCCAGAAATTCCAGAGAAGTCAAAAGACAATAACTACTGTCCTGACTAAATGCCCTCTTATTGGCATTGCTGCTGATAAGACCATATTTTGCTGTAAAGGCGTAATATTCTTCATTGAGTTTTTCCTGCAGCTTTGTGATCTGTTCAGCGCTTCCCTCTTCCATTTGACACTGGATCAGTTCATTCGTAACATCACGGATCTTCACCATCCCTTTGACACGTTCCGCTGTCATTGCCGGAAGCTCCATGCGGTTCATCACAGAATTTTCCCGGTAATAGACTTCATCATTCACTACGGTAAAACTGAAATTCTTTACATCCGGGTCTGCCGGGATAGAGACAACATCCTCCTCCAGCTCTGTATCCGAAAGTTCCAGTTCCGTGATCGTGCCATGGATATTCTGGACGGCTTCTTTTAACTGTTCTTCTAAGGTAATTCCTTCTTTTGGTTTTACGGTCACTTCCTGCTTTCCATACTGGGTACTTTCTGTAGTAAACTCACCAAGCACCATTTCCGGATGCTCTGCAAAATAAGCATTGACTGAATAGCCTTCCTGTGTTTCCTTTAGATTTAACCATTCCGGTTCCTCAATGGATGCCCTGTCCCTTTTCTGGAAAAACAGAATATCAGAAACAACGCTGGTATTGGCATTTCTCTGGAATGCATTATTCGGTAATCGGATGGCTCCAAGCAGTTCTGCCCGGTTTGCGATATACTGTCTCACTGCCGGATTCTGCTTATCCATCGTTCCACTGGAAGTTACCACAGCCACTACGCCACCGGGACGCACCAGATCAAGGGATTTTGCAATAAAATAATCATGGATCATAAAATGATGCCGGTCATATCTGCGGTCACTGACCTGATACGCCCCAAATGGAACATTGCCTATCACACAGTCGAAAAAGCTGTCCGGATAACTGGTTTCCTCAAATCCCTGTACTGCAATCTTATTTTTCTGGTAAAGCTGTTTTGCGATCCTGCCCGAAACCGGGTCAAGTTCCACACCATACATATTGGCTTTGCCCATACTCTCCGGGATCAGTCCCATAAAGTTACCGACACCACAGGACGGTTCCAAAATATTTCCCTGTTTCAGTCCCATATTTTCCAGTACTTCATACATACTTCGGATCACGGTCGGGGACGTATAAAAAGCGTTTAAGGTCGATGCCCTTGCTGCACTGTATTCTTCTGATGATAAGGTATTCTTTAATTCCAGATACTCATTCGCCCAGCTGCTGTTACTCTCCTCAAATGCCTGTGGGATGCCACCCCATCCAACATAACGGGATAAGATTTCCTGTTCTTCGGGTGTTGCCAGACGTTCTTCTTTCTCCAAAGTCTGTAACAAATGGATGGCTTCCATATTTGTTTTATACTTTGCCTTCGGACCGCCTGCACCAAGGTCATTATCCTGGATACGGAAGTTGTGTGGTTCTAACACAGCTTTTTCCTGTTCCTGACTTTCCGGAATATCTTCTTTGGCAGTAACCTCTTCCTCTTCTATTTCCTCTACATCTGACATATCTACTACGGTCGGTTCTGTTACCGACTTAGTATCTAAGAAATCAAACATGGTCATCTGATGACCAGACGGCCCCGCAAAGGATGGTTCTGCTTCCGGTGTTGGGAATATTGTGTAAGTCCCCTCTACATACTGATGAAGTTCCGAAAGAAGTTCTGTTTTCTGCTGATAGTTTGTCCCATATGCTTCAAAATCCAATGGCAGAGCTGCCAATGCCGCATCCATCTTCTGTAACAGTTCCTCTGTCTGCTCTGGATTCTCTAATACTGCGACCATTTCTTTTCCTGGTTTTGCCCAGAAGAAGTCATCTGTAAAGGGTCTGTCTATCTCTTCCGGAAGACGGTCATAAAAGCGGAGTACCTTATTCGCCATCTGCTCACGTTCATATTCCGGCATACGAGCATAATCTTCTGCCTGCAGGAACTGGTCGTTCTTTATCAGATAGGATATTCTATTGGCAACTTTCTTCCAAGATAATGAAATTGAAGTATATGGACTATTATCATCACCTCTTGCAAGAAGCAGTCCTTTCCTATCATAATTTACATAAAACTCATCTACATCAGGCAGTGCATGAATCCTTTTATTGGTTCCATACTTTTCTTTAATAAAATCCGTTCTGGATTTTTCATTTTCATTTAACAAATAAAAAGAATAAGTTTTGAGCCTATCTTTTGAATAAGGGCCACCCCTTGCGAGAAAAGCATCTATCTCATCCTGGGTAATGAACATCTGATGTTCTTTCCATGCAAACCCGTCTCTTGCCTGATAAGGGATGACCTCATCCGCAAACTTCTGAAACTGCTTTGAGATATTTATAGGATTATAATGATGGAAACGCATAATGAAATGATTTTCTTCATAGGCTTCTGCCAGTGCATCCAGTCTTTCATTCAGTTCCGAAAGCCACTGGGGATCCTCCAGCTTTTCTTCCAGATAATCCGTGATCTCCGGATAGATACTGCGAAGATGTGGTAAGTCCTCTTCGTCAAAAACAATCTCCGCTACTCCTTCTGCCATATCCCCTTTCATATAAGCAAGAGCCTGAGCGTGTTCTTTTACTGCATTACTTCTTGCCGCATCCAATACAGACTGCGGTGCATATTCACCCTGGTCTAAAAGCTGATGGATACGTCCGCTGACATCTTCCCATGATAAAAATGCCTTATCTAAGATATGGTCTGTAATCGTATGCCCCACTGCGATCTGCACCCCGGTTTCATCAAACCAGACTGAATATTCATTTCCATCAATCTGAAAACCTTTTCCACCTTTACGGTATTCACGCTTCACAAATTCCGTATATTCCTCTGGTGTCTGTTCACTCATGAAATTATAGATGATCCGGAGCTGGCTGGCCTTCCGGTTTCCTCCTGTCCGTAAGATCTCATCAACAACTTCCTCTGGAATCGGGATTTCTCCGGCATAAAGGGCCGCTGCCCTTTCCTCGATCTGTCGTCTTTGTTCATTTGCGGTGGGATATTCGGGCAAAGATAAAGCAGAGGCGATCTCTTCCTCTGCTTTACTCAATCCATCTTCTCTTGTATCTTCGACTAACTGTATACCAATTCCGTCAAGATGCTCTCTTCCGCTGTTGCCATCAGTGCGTTCATGTGTGCTGTCCATGCCATCGGATCTGCTTCCTTGTCCGGTGCTGGATTCTTCTCCAGCAATTTCTCCATCTGGCTGTCCAGTCTCTCCTGTGCTGCTTTCTCGATCTGTTCCAGATGACTGTTCAGCTTCCCGGTCAGGAACAGGCTCTGATAAAGGCTGTTCTTGTGTTCTTTCAGAAATGTCCTCCGCAGCATCCCGTATTTCCCGATCGTCACTTCTTCCTCTTCGACGGTCAGATTCGGAAACAGGTAATCTCCCTTGCAATGATATGTCAGTTCCATAATCGGTTCCTCCTTCATTTTCAATATTTTCTTCTTTTTTCGTTTCTGCATCCTGATTTTTATTTTCACGAATTAACGTGATAAAGTTATTATAATTCCTTTCCTTTGAAATTTCAACCTCTTTTCTCGCTTCTTCCAGAGAAATTTTATGTACGGTCTTTCCAATATCAATCAGAATACTCTCACTGAGCTGACTCACTGCATTTCCAAGGAATGTAAGGGCAGACAGATGGTTGTAATCTGTGATGTGCATGAAATCCTCTTCTTCCAGAAGTTCCATCGGGTCAAGCCCGCATCGCCTGGAAAGCAGATAGTAAACACTGTCTGTTGCCAGCTGACGAAAATCACTGCGGATCGTCACCTCATCCAGATCTTCCAGATAAGTACCTTCTACAGCATATTCCAATCCATCCAGGTATTCCTCCAGATTGTCATTGACCATTTCCCTTGCGACCGCCATCAATGCGTCCTGCAAAGTTGCCGCATCCTTTTCTTCCAGAGCATAGACTTCTGCCAGATGGGTGAGGATCTCTTCTCTCTGGTGTTCCTGCATCTTCCAAAGATACGGGCTTCTGCCTCCGGCTACCATGTGGGTATCCGAAATATCAAACACATAACGAAGTTTGGTATTCTGCCAGGTTTCATCAAACAGGGCAATTCCTCTTGCACCACGATTTACCCAGCGTAACATCTTTTCATTCCATAGTTCCAGTGATGCACAGGCTGTTGCGTCTGGACGCTGTGCATGGATCAGAAGCTGGTCTGAAAAAGAATACCGATATAACCTTGATGCTGTGTCCATATAATCCATCCAATCCCCTGGCGAACTGCTCACTGATACGGCATGTTCCTGTACCAAGTTTCGGATGTCCTGTAGTTTAGACATTTAACTTCCCTCCTGTCAATAAAAAACAGCCTACTCTTTTTAGAATTGGCTGCATAAAATGTACTTTACTTTTCGGAGAGAAAATGCTATATTCTAATTGAAAAGAGTAACCGCCCACAAGGTGGATGCTCCTGGATTAGGTTTTAATTTATTTTGCTCTCAAAGAGAGCTGCCTATCCTGTTGGCAGACAGGGTAGGCTATTTTTTTCGCTTGTTGTCCCTATTATCCAAATAGGCAAGCAAAGCAATCAGAAACGTACCGCCTAAGAACAATAAGCTCAAGACTTCGTATGTATCCATTCGCTCCACCTCCCTTCTTCTGTATCCCTTAACGGAATCTGAAAATCCAGGAGGTTTTTACCAACCCTGTACACGGTTACTCCAGTAATATTCTAACAGGTAACTCTCCGCAAAGCAATTCCTTTTTACTTCATACGGTTTTATATTCTGTTTTTCTCTTATTCTCTGGCCAATGCAGTTTCCATTCCAGATATTCCTCTTCTGTGATTCTTCCATCGCCCAATTTCTGCTTTTTCCCCATCCATTCCTGCAGATAAGACATTGTTTTTTTATCCCTTATTGTGATTCCAGCCATTTCACTTTCTGAATCATTTAGCAGGAACAGATGAAAAAGCCCTCTATTTTCTTCATCCATCCAGAATAAATTTTCCATTAATTCGTCCATTGTCGCAATTCCAGGACTTAAAAAATTCCGGACATCAACTTCCAATATTTCTGCTATCCGGATAAGCGTTTCCTGCTTCGGTGTACGCTGTCCACTTTCATATTGGGCGATTCTCACATCCGCACTACTTTCCCCATATCCTAACCTGCGTCCCAATTCCTTTTGAGTTATGTTGCGAAACATACGGATTTTTCTTATTCTTGCTCCTAATTTCAATTTCTTCTCCTTTTCAAAATGGGGCTGTGCAGTAACCACAGCCCCAGAACACTATTTATATTATCATTTGCGTTTTCTCTTAACTGTCACTACAGTTCCCAGACATCCTGCTGATACTGCAAGTGCCAGCACAAAAATAGCAATATTTGTATTATCTCCTGTTTTTGGTGAATTGGATACAGAAGTCGCATCAGAACCATGGGAACCAGGAGTGCTGACTCCCTGGTTTTCTGATGTTTCCGGAGTGTCTTTTTCCGGAGCTTTCTTATTTGTCAGATCCAGAGTATATTCAATCACAGGAGTACGGTCATTGACATATTCAAACTGAATCTTATGCTCGGTTTCATCAAGCTGATAGCCATCCAGTGTTTTTGTTTCTTTCAGGATATATGTGATTGCTTTTTTATACTGCCCATTCTTAAAAGTCGCAATCGGATAATTCTTTGATTCTGCATGGCCAGCACTGTCTGTTACCAGAGTTTCCAGAACTTTACCTTTGCTGTCACAAAGGGCAAATTCTACACCTTTCATTGGCTTCTTGGTATCTTTATCCGTTTTATTTAAGATTACCTTGCCCATTGCCTGTTCATCTTCCATTTTGGCTCCCTGAACATCTCCGGTGTCCTTAACCTCAAATGTCACTTTATTTGCCACAATATAGCCTTTCGGTGCTGTTTCCTCCAACAACGTATAAGTGCCGACTGAAAGTTTCTCTACATAATGGGGCTGATCACCAGATGTCCAGCTTTCCATAACTTCCTGGTTTTCATTAAGAATATACAGTTTAGCACCTTTGACCTCGCTGCTTCCATCTGTCATATCAACTTTACTGATCAGAATTTTTGTTGTATCATCCTGCATTTCTACTTTCTGTATATCTGCAGTATTTTCTACTACAAACGTAATGGATTCTGCAGTTGCATAACCATCAGCAGGAATTGTCTCTGTTAATGTATATTTCTTTCCAACTTCCAGTTCCTTAATGATGTGTGGTGTGCTTCCGGAAGTCCACTCATCCACAACGTTTCCCTCTGAATCGGATACTTTCAGTTTTGCACCTGGTAATTCTTCCCCAGTTGTAAGATCTGATTTTGTGATTTCAAAAGTAGTTGGCTCATCTTCATAAGTGAACTCAAAGGATACTTCTGCAACCTCTTCTCCCGCATAAGCAAAATCAAATTCCTTGATTTCTTCTGTTGTCACAAATCCAGCAGGAGCCTGCACTTCTTTTACATAGTAGCTGCCATTGATTGGAAGATCTGCCGTAAATACAATTCTTCCATCCTGATCCGTAGCTTTCTGCTCGATCATGGTATCTGCTTTCAGGATTACTTCGCCTTCTGCATTTAAAATATCATTCTTTGTATAAAGTGCAAATACTCCGCCTTCCAGAACACGGTCTGTATTTTTTTCTTTCTTAACTACAGTTACTTTTGCTTTCTGGCGGTTATTCTGCCAGTCCTCATCATAAGTCACAACCGGAGTATTCTGATCACGATAAGTCAGATCAACCTCTCTGATTTCTCCATCCAGAACATATCCATCCGCCGTCTCTTTTTCCTTTACATAATATTTGCCTAAAGGAAGATCTTCTGATCTTGCATATCCAAGAGCATCTGTCGTAATTGTTGCTACCAATTCGTCCTTTTTATAATAATCACTGCTTTCCCCATCTGCAGCCTTGATATCCTCCGCTGCATAAATTTCAAAAGTAACATCTTTCAAAGAACCTGTAACATAGCCAAATGCTGCGTCCATGCCGCCTGCCAGCATATCTTTCCAGGTAACTTCTTTGACAAATTCACCTTTTTTATTGATGATGATTCGTCCAACCGGAACAGCATCCTTCATTTCTACTTTTTGAACATCTGCAGTATCAGAAACTGTAAATTTCACTTCCTCCGCCTGCAGATAACCATATGGTGCAAACTCTTCCCGAAGTGTGTAGGTTTTTCCCACATGGAGTCTTTTTATTACATGAGCTTTTCCTTTTACAGAAGTCCATTTTTCTACTTCTTTTCCGTCTGAATCCAAAACCGTCAGTGTTGCTCCGTCAAGTTCCACACCTGTTGTAATATCTGATTTCGTAAATTCAGTTGTTGTCGGCTCATTCTTAAAAACGGTTTCCAGTTTTACTGTTTTTACTTCCTGTCCCTGATATTTCGCAGTCACCTCAATCTGCTCATCTGAAGATACAAAACCATCTGGTGCTGCCAGTTCTTTTATATAATAAGTTCCAAATGGCAGATCCTGCTCAAAAACAGTTTTTCCATCTTCACCTGTTACCGCTTTTGTAAGCAGTTCGTCTGCTTTTACCAGTACCTTATCCCCTGCTTTTATATCCTCTTTTGCGTAAAGACCAAACTCTGCTCCAGAAAGCCCTTTCTCATTTTCAGCATCTTTTTTCACAACTGACACTTCTACTTTCTGGCGGTCATTTATAAACTCTGCACTCTGTGAGATCACTGGTGTATCCTGGTCTGCATAGACGAAAGAAATCTTCTGTTCTTCTTCATTTAATACAAATCCCTCCGGTGCAATCTTTTCTACAACTTTGTATTCTCCTAGAGGCAGATTATCAAGCTCTGCTTTTCCGGATTCATCCGTTGTCAGTTCTGCAACTTTTTCACCCTTTGCATATTTCAGGATTCTTTTTCCTGTGTCATCTTTCTGGAAATCAGCTGTATAAATATCCTCTGCAGCATACACTTCATATACTGCACCGGAAAGATTCTGAACTTCATACTTAAAATCATTCTTATAGGTCGAAAGAACCTCTCCTTTTTTCTGTACAGTGAGTTTTCCTTTCACCGGATGATTCTCATATACAACTTCAATGATTGCATCACCTGATACCGGATCAGTCTGATACAGGGTATTGGTGTCCACCTGTATTTCGACATAATTTTTGTTAATGGTATAACCGTCCGGTGCTGTTACCTCTTCGATTCTATAATGACCGATTTTTAAATTCTGCGGCAGGATCAGATATCCATCTGTATCTGTGAAATAAGAGATATGTGTAACGGTTGTCGGATATGTAGTTACCTGCTCTACATATTTTTCATGATCCATATCATAAATTTTAAACTCTGTTCCCGGAATTAGAACAGATTTTTTAGTCTCATCATCCTGTTTGATAATTTTCAGTTTTGCAGAAAATTCTTTATCCAAAAGAACTCTCCATGTCTGCGGCTCTGTTGGTTTATTCTCTGTAACCCGGACAATAAAATCATCTACAGGTTTGTAATTATGGGGTGTTGTAGTTTCTCTCACCAGATATGTTCCATATGGAATTGCAATGGATTTTACATAGCCTTTCTCATTTGTAAAAATTTCCGTTGCTCCATTTTCACCGATCACAACCGGCTCTGCAGAGGAAAAATCATAATTTCCATCCTCTTTTACCACCAAAGAAGATACCAGATATGCACTAAATCCAGCTCCGGATAGTAATGCAGCATCTGTGTCTCCATTATTGGCAGCTTTAATAAGTTCAAACGGCTGTTTCTTCACCGTTTCCAGTGAGGTACACTCTTTTTCTACAACCGCTGTCAGATCACCTTCATCACTGCATACAAGATCATATTCATGCTCGTCTGCCAGATATCCTACGGATGGGGTAATTTCCTTGATGTAATACTCTCCAAGATAAAGATTCTCTATCCTTGCTTTTCCTTCTTTATCGGTAGTTAGCGTACCAATCTGGCTTCCGGCTTTATAAATAACGCCTGTCTTTCCATCTGGATGGGTAATGTCGTTTCTTGCATAAAGTCCATACACCGCATTTTCCAGGGAAGCATCTCCCTGTGCCTTATTTTCTTTTGTCTCGGCATCTTTTTTATTCAAAGAGATTGCAGCACTGACCCTGTCATTCACAAAAGTATGACTGAAAGAAATTTTTGCCTGTTCATCATTGGTATAACTGAACTGGAAAGAATAAGTATCTTTCTCATTTCTGACATAACCAGCCGGAGCCTGGACTTCTTTTACATAATAAGAAAATCCCACTGGAAGATCTGCTTTAAATGCTGCTTTTCCATCAGTACCAGTAATTGCAGTCTCAATCAGAGCATCTTTTTTTACTGCTACTTTTCCATCCACAGTTTTCATATCCTGCGCTGCAAACAGAGCAAAATGCCCTCCGGATAGTGTATTTTCAGTATCTTTGTCTTTCTTTATCACCTGCACCACTGCTTTCTGACGGTCATTTGTAAAGGTAGTCTCTGAGAAAGCCGCTTCTGCAGTCTGCCCTGCATAAGAAATGGTTACTTTTTTTGTTTCTTTTGCATTATAAAAATTTTCCGGGGCCTGTGCTTCTGTTACATTATAGCTTCCAAGCGGAAGATTCTTTACCGTTACAGAACCGTTCTCACCTGTGATCAGATTTTTCGCTACTTCTGCGCCTTTTTTGTAAACTGTTTTTCCACCTGCTGTTACAATATCCTCGGCAGCATATACGTTATAAACGGCTCCTTTCTGACGGCGTTTCTCATACTGGAATGAAGTTCCATTTTCATCAGATACAGCTCCTACGAAAACCTCACCCTCTTTATAAACGGTCAGATTTCCTTTCTGCTCTTTGTCCGTTACAGTCTGTTTGGTTGTACTGCCAACTACTAATTTCACTCCATACGAAGAAGCCTGGACAACATAACCTTCCGGTGCTGTAATCTCTTTTAAGTAAACAGTATCCTGTGTCTTGGTAAGAGTTACACGTGAAGAACCATTGCTGTCTGTTGGCGGCATCTTAACAATCAGCTTTGTGCAGGCGTTATCACTATATACCCCATACACGGCTCCAGCTAGATTTTTTCCAGTATCTCCATCTTTCTTTGTAATTTCAATAACTGCTTCTTCCGGCCAGTCAACTGTAATCTGCAGGTCAGAGGAATCTGTATAGTAGCCAAAACCAATGTCCTGTGAACTCTCCAATTTTAAGAGCATTGCATGGAAATCCAAAGGAAAATTAGATGTAATCGCATACTTTCCTTTCAGGCTACCCATATTGGCTGTTGTAGCTACAAGATGGAATTTCTCTCCACCCTTTACAGTGACATTTCCAGATGCCGTTTTTCCTGTGGTTTCATTAACAAGGCTTACTCCGTTCTCCAGATGAATGGTAATGGTAAATGCTTCATTTGCCTTCCAGGTAAAACTTTCTGTTTCCTTTCCCGTTGCATTAACGGAAAGTCCTGGAAGAAGTTTCATTGCTGTCGGATCAGGCATTTTAGCAAGAGCTGCTTTAATCTCTTTCAGCATATTTTTAGCGGTTGTAGAAAGCGCACCTCCAAATCCGGATTCGCCATCATATAAATAGTCAACCAGGTAATGCTGCATGGCTCTTGTCTCAGAACTGCATCCATATTTTTCCATAATGGATTTTACATTATATCCATTGAATGTATGTCCCCATCCTGGACCGCCATATCCATAGAATAAGGCTTTTCTCAAATATTTATCATCTCCGCCTTCATCCAGTTCAACCATATTTTTATATGTTGTCCCACTTGGAGGTGACTGCATGGAGTGCTGCATACAATACGCATTTACTGTATAAGTCTTTCCGCCTGCTTTGTAACGAACATATTTGTAGCTGTCATTTCCACCCTGTCCCATAACTGTATCAAACGGATGAAGCTGGCCATCTGAATAATAGTAATATTTATTTGCTTCAATATTTGTTGCATCATCCCATGGAGTATCGGTTGCAAGTAACATGATACCGTTTTCTGCCTGATCCATGGAAACACTTAGATCAATGTCATCTGCTGGCATTTCAAAACTGAATTTATCCGATTCTTCGTGATAAGTCACCTCAGAATACAATAAATCTTCTGTATTCTCTGTCTGGTTTGCCTGTACTTTTGTTGTTCCTACTGCAATTAAGCTGCCTTGCGGCATATCTCCGGAAAAAACAACGGTTTCTCCTGGCTGATACTGTCCATCTTCATGGTTCAGCTCAATATGAAATTCCTCTCCACGAACAATATTTACCTGATAATTTCCATCTGCATCTTCTGTTTTCTCTGTTCCATCTGTAAAAGAGTCGTCTGTCGCCTCTGGCATTTCTTCCGGATCTGTATCTGTAATTTCTTCAAATGTGCTGTCTGTATCCGGATTATCATCTATGGCAGGTTCTTCTGTTGAAACTTCCTCAGACGGGTTTTCCGGAATTGGTGTATCTATTGGCTCTTCCTCAACCGGAATTTCTGTCGGAGTTACTTCTTCATAGATTTCATCCTCTGACGGAATTTCTACATTTACCTCATCCTGCACAGGTTCTTCACTCTCTGCAGTGCCTATGGCTGGTTCCTCGCCTTCTGCTTCATTCTCATCTTCCTGGTTGCTTACAGATTCCTGATTCTCAGATTCAGCAACCTGCACCACCGCTTCCTTTACAATCAGCTTACGATTGATCTGATAAATTGGGTGGCCACTTACTGGCTCTACATAATAAACAGCTTTGTATGTATCTTCGTAATCTGTTGTAAAGTCCTGCTTTTCCTCATTTTTTGCCTCATGGAAAGTGATCTTCACCTTTTTTTCATCTGGTATTTCCAGTCCGGTAAAATCTTTCTCCACTTCAAAAATACTGCCTGTTTCCAGTTCCAGATCTTTTGCTTTTACCACCTCATCTGCATCCAGCTCATTTTTTACCTTTTCATATAACGGTGGCTCTTCTGGTGCTGGTACCACATCTGCCGCATAAGACAGCATTGGTGATAAAATTGTGGATAATACTGTAAGCATTGCCAGGAATCCCGACAAAAATCTTCTCATATTTTTTTTATTCTTCATTCTTTTTTCCTTTCTTCCGTTCCGGGAAAATCAACTGAAACTTTGGATTTCCGGTTTCTGAAACCTCCATCTTTATAGTTGCTTCATACTTCCTTTTTGTTTTCTCTGATACCAGATCTTTGAAATGCACCTGCTTCTCACTCAGCAGCTTCCTGACAGTTGCTTCATCAAGTATTTTTCCCTGACTCTCAAAAAATCGGTTATTTTTCCATAAAGTAAAACTGCAATCACTTCCTGAACAATAATAATTTCTCTTTCCCACATAAACCTTATTGCCACATCTTGGGCATTTTCCAATTTCTTTCCGACCATCTGAAAATAGTTTCTGGTATTCTTCCACTGGCTGTCCATTATCACTTACCAATTTGGTAACCATTTTTTCAATTTCGAAGAGAAATTCTTCTACATTTTTCTGGCCTCTGGAAATCAGTGTCAGATCATTTTCCCATTCTGCTGTAAGTTTTGGTGATTTGATCATTTCCGGAAGAATCCTGATCAGATTTCTTCCATCTGCTGTAGGTAATATCTGCTTCTTTTTACGCTCAACAAAGCCTTTCTCAATCAGTTTTTCAATAATCGCTGCCCTGGTAGCCGGAGTTCCAAGCCCTTTTCTCTCTGCGTCTTCTATCGTATCCGAACTTCCAGCGTGTTCCATGGCACTAAGGAGCGTATCCTCCGTATAATGTTTCGGCGGTGCTGTAAAATGTTCACTAAATTTTACAACAACACATTCAAATACCTGTCCTATTTTTATATCTGGAAAATCACTTTCCTCCTCTTCTGGCTTTTCTGCATTTTTCCCATATGATTTAAAGAACCGTTCTTCCACTTCTTTCCGTCCATATTGGAGAACATTCTTTCCAGATGCAGTAAACAGTTCTCCATGACAGGAAATTTCAGTCTTAATACTCTCATATATGTATTCCTGTTCCGATGCACATAATAACTTTGATGCAATCAGCATAAGAATTTCTTTTTCTCCACCCGGAAGTGCTTTTAAATCCGTGTTTGCAATTTCTACCGTTGGTATAATTGCATGATGATCTGATACCTTTTTACTGTTCAAAAGTCTCTTTATATCTGGTTCTGAACCCTTTATTGACATTTCAGGAAACATACTATTTACTGCCCCGACAACTAGAAGAGCATTTTCTTCCATATCATCTGTAAGATATTGGCTATCCGTCCTTGGATACGTCACCAGTTTCTTCTCATAAAGGCTTTGGGTATAGTCCAAGGTTTGCTGTGCCGTAAATCCAAGAAGACGATTTGCTTCCCTCTGTAATGTGGTCAGATCATATAATTTCGGCGGCTGTACCTTTTTCTTCTCTTTCTTTACTGAAAGAATCTGTGCAGTTTCATCCTTCATATCCTCCATCATCTGAACGGCAGCACTTTTCTCTTTTATCCGGTTGCTTACAGCATCCAATCCATCCATCAGAAGATGAACCAGATAATACTTCTCTTTCTGGAAGTTCTCGATGCTCTTTTCCCGTTCCACCAGCATTGCAAGTGTAGGTGTCTGCACCCGACCTACAATCAACCGATGGTGATACAGCACCGTAAACAGTCTGGTGGCATTAATTCCTACCAGCCAGTCTGCTTCACTTCGCGCCACTGCAGAATAATAAAGATCATCATATTCATGTCCATCTTTCATCTGCTGAAATCCTTCCAGAATTGCTTTTTCCTCCATGGAAGAAATCCACAGTCTTTTAAAGGGAAGTTTACATTCTGCCTGGTTATATACCAGACGGAAAATCAACTCCCCTTCTCTTCCTGCATCTGTTGCACATATAACTTCTGTGATATCTGCTCTGTGAAGCAGTTCCTTTAAAACCCGAAACTGCCCTTTTGTACTTTCTTTAATCTGATATTTCCAATTCTCCGGAATCATGGGAAGTGTTTCATATTTCCATGCTTTCCAGTCATCCCGGTACTGATCTGCACTGGCCAGTTCAATCAAATGCCCAATACACCAGGAAATCAGATACTCTTTTCCTTCCAGATAGCCATCTTTTACGTTTGTGGCATGAAGCACCTTCGCAATGTTTCTGGCTACGCTGGGTTTTTCCGCAATTACAAGCTGCAATTTTCTATCTCCTTTCTGCACCTGTCGCTGTAATTAAGTGAAACAAAGTTATTCCTCTGATTCTTCGTCTTCTACTTCACCTTCCATTTCATATTCTTCTAATTCTTCATCATCCTCACGAATTGTATCTTCTTCCTCCTCATCGTCGTCCTCGTCCTCTTCATAATCAAAAGAAGTATTTCTTCCTTTCATAAATTTCCAATAATAGTAAGCACCACAAACTCCTGCCAGAACCAGCAGCATTAATAAAATCGTGCCGGAATTATTGCTTTTCTTCTCAGGTTCTTCCTTTTCTTCCGGTATGATCGTAACTTCTGGTTCCGGTGTCTCTGTGATCTTCTCTGTTTCAAGTGGCAGTGCGGATTCTGCAATAGCCTGGTTCTGTGGAAGTGTGACCATGTTGGTATCCGTAAAGTTCAAAAGATCATTTTCGCCTACCTCTGTAAGAAGATAAACATTTTCATCCGTTTTATCCTTATCTACAATCAGATAAAAAACCTTATCACTTTTTGTCTTGATCGTATAAAATTCCTTTCCCCCTTTGTCCTGAACTGTTCCTGTTGTCATGCCGGAAGCAGAACTTTCTCCCTGCACCCGTCCGGTATCTGCTTCTGTATCCGTTTCATTTCCTGTGTTTTCTGGTTCTGTTGGTGCAGTAGCAGTCTCGTTCGTTGTCTGATGTTCCGTTACGGTTGCCGTAGCACTGGTGGGCTTACTTGCAGTTCCATCGGCTGGCAAAGAAGCTGCATTCTGCTCCGTTCCGGAAACCTCTGTATTCTCTTTTACTGCATCTGGATTTTCATAATAAGGGTTTCCTACTTTATAGATCTCTGACATATTTCCTGCTTTGTCTTTTGCCTGCAGGGTAAAGTATTCATAGGAAGTATCCGCTTTTTGCAAACGGACATTTAACGTATTATTCGTCAGTTCTGTGAATTCATTTCCATTGACATACAAAGCAGCAATTCCCGATTCCGCATCAACTCCCTGCACGATCAGTATCCCATTCTTCGCAGCCGCAATAATAGTTGGTTTGGTTTTATCAAAACACTCTATGTAACGATTCTGCTCATAAGTATTTCCATTCTGATCGGTAACTCTCACATAAACACTACAATTAGAAGAGATGGATACTTCCATATTTCCGGTTATGTCTGACCATCCTCCATTTTCTGAAAGTCTTGCTTCTACTTTTGCAATAGAAAAAGCACCTGTATTCTTTGTATCTTCCACTTGAATTTTTACGGTTGCCGTATCTGTCTGCCAGCCTTCGGGTTCTGTAAAGGTAATCCCTACTTCTGGTGTTTCCGTCACATCATTTCCTGCATCTTCCTGTGCCTGTTCCACTGGATCTGCATGAATTTCAGCTTCTGATCCATCTGAAAAATCAACATCTTCCGGGCTGCTTTCTTCTGATGATTCCACTTCTACATTATCTGCCCATACAGTCAGACTTCCGGGCGAACTATAAAAGAAAGCTCCTGCCGGAAGTCCTGCTAACGTAGCTGCGGTTAAAAATACAGCTGCTCTTTTATGAAATTTCTTCATTTTCTGTCTGCTCCTTTTCTCTGGTTTCCAATATCTTTTTTTGTTCCTCCTTACTGATATCAATCATCAACTGAAGTTCCTCTGCGGAAACTCCATTGCTTCGGATAATTTTCAGATACTCCATATCCTCTGCCTGTTTCTTCTGTTCTTCCAGATCCCTTGCTTTTTTCTGTAGCTTTTCAATCTTAACGTAGGTTCTTGCAAGTTCTTCTTTTATTCGTTCAATGTTCAAATACGCCCCTCCTTATGGCCTGCCAAAAGCATAAAAATGAGACTGCCAGTATGCAGAATTAATGGACGTATACTGAATTGGATTTCCACAATGGATCATCTGTCCATCTCCGGCATAAATTCCTACGTGGGTAACCGGCTCTCCCGCATCATACGTCCCAGTGAAAAAGATAATATCTCCTGGCCTTGCTTCTTCTGGTGATACAGGCATACAAATGTCATAAATTCCCTGTGCAGTAAGTCTTCCCATATTGCAGACACCCGAATTGGTAAACACATAGCTTACAAAACCAGAACAGTCAAAAGAAGTCTCCGGGCTGGAACCGCCCCATACATACGGCATACCAAGATATTTGTCTGCTTCCGCAAATAATCTCCGCACAGTCTCATCATCATAACTGCCGCCTCCACCATACAGCCCGCTATCTCCGGTACTGATATAAAAAACAGGATTATAATATTCCCCATCTTTGACCAGTTCCAAATATAACTGGCTTCCGGTTGCACTTCCTGTACTTCCCGTTGTACCAATTACAGTATCTGTTGTTACTTCCTGACCATTTGCTACCGAAATGCTCTGCAGATAAGCGTATTTAATCTGCACACCTTTTTTATCCTGCGTAACTACATAATTTCCAAAAGTTCCGCTATATCCTACATCTACAACAAAACCATTCATCGCTGACTTCACTTCTGTTCCCTGTCGTACATTAACCGTCACACCTCTGTGAAGTTGTGTCTGCCCGGTTCCATTGTTTACAGAATACCCATAATAGGTACTGATATAGGCATACCAGTTTAACTCAACCGGAGTTTTATATGTCTGTAAATTTCCTCTGTTGGAATAGACCTCTTCATAAATTTCCTGCTCATCCTCTTCCATTCTGGACAGAATAACACTTCTAAGCGGTTTTGCCTGAACAGAAACATTCAGTACATCTGCAGTTACTGTACGGGTAACTTCCACAGAGTTCTGATTGCCCTCTGCCAGAAAACATTCCCAGGTCTGATGACCATGTGCCTCAGCTACTGCGTGATTATCATAATAAACATCAAACTGGACACCATACTGAGCAAAGTTTCCAGTATCTTCTACGGTGTACTCAATCCCATTCATCACTACTTTCGTCCCCATTGGAAGAAATGGGTTTGCAGCATCAACCGCAAGCGTATGATTAGCCTGTGGCATTGCCCCTGAAGCAGTTGGTCCTCCACTCCACACGCCACAGCAGATAGGACAGTTACAGTATCCACTGGTCACAACATTTCCCAATGACTGCCCTACCTGTATTGTAGATGTTTCCTGCCGGGTTTCACTTTTTTCCTCTACGGTGATTCCGTACTGTAAAGAAAAAATTGTTTCCAGTTCTCCTTTTATCTCATCAAACTTAAAATCCCCATACCTGGCAGTCAGATAACTGATCAATGTATGGGGATCATGGCCGATTTCACCAATGTTATATCTGTATTCATCTTTTCCTGGATACCGGGCTTCCATCTGGTTTATTTTCTGTTGAAGACTGGCTTCCAACTGCGTATAATACAACTCTGCTTTTTCAATTTCGTCCGGATCCGCAATGTAACTGGAAGCGATTACCGTAGAAATTCCATTAGAAAACATAGCCGAACAGGAAGCAAATCCTGTCATTACGGAAAGAAGCAAAATCAATAACAACCCCATTGAGATCAGAGTAGTTACATTTCTTACAAATACTTCCTGTGCCTTTCTTGCAATTTTAGTAGCAAGATTTACTGACCGGATTGAGGTGTCTTTTGTTTCTTTTGCAATCTTCCCAGCCCGGTATGCCATCTGATACTCTCGCTTAATCCTCTGCTTCTGTATTAATTTTCTGATCAGCTTTTTCTGCATCTCTGGATGTTCTTCCAGATATTTCTGATATTGATACCTGGATGCACTCTTCCAGGCTCTTTGCTCTAAACGGTTTTCTTTATGTATCTGACTGCGGTTCTTCCGGATATTTCTACTGCTATGTTCCTGTAATATCCACTCACCTGAACGCACCAGCTTATGTGCTGCATCTACAGCACTGTTTTCCTCTTCGTCTTCGCCTGCTTTCTGATATACTGCATTTTTTAATGCTTTCTTTGGAACAGAAGACAAGGTTTTCTTTTTACCATCCGTTTTCTCTGTTTTTTTGTCGAAATATAAATGGTACTTTACCTTTGCTTTCTGTTCCTCATTTGTTTTCTTGGTATAAACAGAATCTTTCGGAATTTTGTTCTGCCTCTCAGCTTCCTGTTTTCTTGCAGCCTTATCCACTTCCTGATAAGTTTTTATTGTTTTTCGGCTATATTTCTGCTTTCCTTTTTTTCGGTTTGTAGAAACATCATTCTTCTCTGCCTGAAAATGTCCTCCATCTGTTTCAGCCGAAGTTTTCTTTTCTTTCTTCAGACTTCCATCTGTCTCCAGTTTTCCAAACTGCAGTCTCTGCTGTTTCTTTTTCTGTCGCTGATACTGGCTCCTGTGTTTTTCTTTGCGCTCACGTATTTCTACCGCTGAATCCACAGATACACCTGCAGGCTTGTCCCGGTATCTGTACCGTCCCTGTGTTTTTCGTTTTCCCGGAGGACTGTTTGCAGCCTCTTCTTTTTTGGCAGGATTTCCCTCCTGAACTTTTTCGGAAAATTGTTTCTTTTCAGCTTTTTTATGAGAGTTTTTCTTCTTTTCAGAAGTAATAAATGCCTGTTCTACATCCTTCTGTTTATAAGGCAACTCCTGATCGCTGTTTGTAACTTTTCTGGTATCCTTTGTTGCAAGATTTTCCTCAACCAGACCATTTCTGGTCATACGGCTGACTTTCTTCTCTTTCGCCGTATATTTTTGTTTTCCCAATGTACCTCACCTCTGCTTTTTTGTCCGTTAAGTCTGAATCTCATCCGGTTTAGTACTCATCAAAGCATAGGTTCTGGTATCCTGCGGATATCTGTCTGCAAAAGGTATGATTACATTTCCGTAAAAAAGCAGCCCTTCTCCTGCATTACTGTTATTTACAAAAGAAATCTGATGCTTGGAAATATTCAATTTCTCCGCAAGGATCTTCTGATCCCCGCTGTGCTGATTTAACATCAGGATAAAATCACTGTTTCCCACAATACTTTCTACTGCCAGAGAGCCAAGAAAATCTGTTACATTCTGACTGATTCCTGTAATGATTCCACCCCACTTACGAAATCTCTTCCACATTTCAATAGAATAATTAGCAGTCTGTGGCTGATTCAGCAAAAGGTGAAATTCATCCACATAATAACGGGTTGATTTCCTGCGACTGCGGTTCTGTGATACTCTTGTCCAAACCATATGCTGGACAATCAACATCCCTGCTTTTCGTAGTGTGGTTCCAAGTTCCCGGATATCAAAGCATACCACTCTGTTCTGCGTATCGACATTACTTCGATGGTTAAATACATTCTGCGATCCTGTTACATACAACTGCAGACTGTTGGCAATGTTCTGTGCTGCTGGTTTATCTGGTGCATAAAAGTTCAGACGTTCATAGAAATCCTGCAAAGTCGGCATATTTTCCGGTTTTGGATCATTGTAAAGATATTTTTTATAAATGTCTTTTACACACAGGTCAATCATGGAAACCTCATCACCATTTAATTCTGCATTTTGAGGTTTCTTCATAATGACCTCGCAGAAAGATGTGATAAACTCTGCTTTATCAGCAATAATGGTATCAATATCCTCCACATCGCCATTAATCCTGTATTTCTCCGGATGATAAATAACATCCAGGTTCACTTCCATAGGATTGATGTAATCATTACTTTTTGCACTGATTTTAATAACTTCACCATTTAAGGCATTTACCAGCGGAAAATATTCTCCCTCCGGGTCACAGATAATAATGTCATCGTCTGTAATCAGGAAAACATTGAGAATTTCTCTTTTCGTTGCAAAACTCTTACCGGAACCAGGAGTACCCAAAATCAGGCCGTTAGGTGTTTTCAATCGTTTCCGATCCACCATAATGAGATTGTTTGACAGTGCATTTAAGCCATAGTAAAGAGCTTCACCGCCTTGGAAAAGTTCCTGTGTGGTAAACGGAACAAAGATTGCTGTAGAAGTCGTAGTCATAATTCTCTGTATTCCAGTCTGGTTCATTCCCAGTGGTAGTGATGCCACAAGTCCCTGTTCCTGCTGATATTGAAGTCTCCGTATATTGCAATTATATTTCTGGGCGATTCCTGCAGTCTGATACACAATATTGTCCAGTTTTCTCTTATTGTCCGCTGTATTCATCAGCAAAAAAGTAAGTTCAAAAAGTTTCTCATTCCTGGACTGGATTTCATTGAGCAATCCCTCCACATCCTCTCCGTATGTAGAAATGTCCGTTGGAATAATATCCATATCATATCCGCTTCTGACCGCTTTCTTCTGTTCTTCAATTTTCATTTTCTGAATATTTGACAGCGTACTTTTCAGACTTTTAATAGCTGCCTTGGGATCAATGGGACGCAGGTGCATATTGATGATAAGATTCTCTTCCAGATCCAGCAGATCTGCCAGCAGTTTATCCGTAAGTTCTGGTGATGTAATCTGTAAATATGACACGCATCCAAAAGTCTGTCCCATCCGAAAATAGCTGTCATTACGAAAATCAAATCCGGTAGGTGCAATAAAGTCTTTTGTCTGCAGACCTGTTTTTGCAACCATCCCATAATGGAAATGGAAAGATTCTTTTGTGTCCATATTCATCACATCATGCAGAATTTTCAGACGTTCTACTCCATTTAAAGGCTCTGCCATGGCTCCCATCACCTTAAAATTATTCAACACACTGGCTTCAATTCTCTCCAGCCTGGATTTTGCATTTCGCAGATTATCCGCCTTAATGGAAAATGTAATATATTTTGTTTTTACAAGCCCATTATTTCCTTTGGAAAGCTGCATTTTCAACATATCCGAATATTCTTTCCGAATATCATTGAAACAGTCATCCTGCTCTGGAATATCAATATTTTTTGCATACTCATCAAAATTCACCTGTTGATTAAGAAATGTAATTTGTACCTCAACAGAGCTGTCAAATGAATTCAGGAACTCACAATAGTTCTCAAAAATAGCCGCTTTATCATCATTCTGCGCTAACTGGTAATTTATATCGTAAAACTGCACCATTTTTGAATAATAGTTATCATCCGTTCTGCAGATACCATCCTTATATATTTCCTTATATGGAATCGTATCCTGCGCTGTAAAAGGCTTCCTCTTCTTCTGATTCTCCGCTTTTATCATCCGAAGTTCTTTCAGACGCTTTTTTTCCTCTTTCGTAAGTCCGGTTTTCTGTTTCTTATTTTTTTCGGTCTGCTTTTTTAAGGAAATGGAACGGATTTCTCGCTTCCCTGGCTTCTTTTGCCTTTTTCTCAAGCCATGCACCCTCTTTCTCTAATTTATCGTACTCTATAATCCGGTCATATAAGTTTTGGGAACGATAGACCCTGATTCCAGGTCTTAAAAATTTCTGCCGGATAATGTGAAGCAATATTTTCTCTGCTGGAAATCCATCCTTTTCATACATTGCAAAAAAGAAAAATGGCAGCATCACTATGATCATAAGCGTTGCTGCCACATCTGTTCCCAGTCCTGCTTTTGTCAGCAAATAGACCGGAACACCACAAATTCCTGCCAGAGAAAAACATATAATTTGTCTTTTAGTTAAATTCAGTGCTAATTTTGTCTTTATTTTTGAAAAATCTTTCGGCACTGGAACATATGCCATATTCTTGTTTCCTCCTAATGTGCATTGAAGATTGATTTTGCCAGGGAACTGGTCTTAAACAGGCTGAAACATAAAATAACTGTATATGCTGCAACTGACCAGATAGCTGTATGAAGATTATCCGCAACTGTAATAGCATTTACCAGAACTGCATAAATCGCAACACATACCATCATAAAAAATCCCTGGAATCCCAACGCTAATAATGCCTTCACGTAATTATTTCCAATACTTCCCCATTCCCTGTTCGTAAATGTTGAAAACGGAATAGGTGCCACAGAGACATAAAGATATATTTCTATCATTCGTCCATATAAAATGACGGTAATCAGGACTGATATGATTTTTAGACATAAACTGACCAGCATCGTTTCCAGACCAAGCCCCAGTAATTCTCCGATTCCCATATCTTCAATCTGCGTTTCAAGAAGCGTTTTCAATGCTTCTGTAACATCAATAGATGCGGAACCGGTTATCATACCGCCAGCATTGGATACCACATGATTCGCTACATCAAAAATTGCCATCGCAATATCAAAAGTATGAGTAACCAGATATACCGCTACCCACATCTTAAAAATGTATTTGAAAAACATAAACGTATCCGTATCGTGCATATTGTTTTTTTCCATAATCATGGAAATCAGCTCATAACACAGTACAAATGTAATAATCATC
>ENA-OUQN01000717-OUQN01000717.1-human-gut-metagenome-genome-assembly--contig:-NODE-717-length-24623-cov-9.908173_pt1 | contig 24623 bp, 28 predicted proteins | sample MGYA00237950_ERZ548832 | MGnify/ENA primary metagenome ERZ548832 (study PRJEB26490, sample SAMN05194703) | human gut metagenome | biome: terrestrial biome; feature: human-associated habitat; material... | reverse complement strand
TCCTTTTGGCGATGCCACCGACCTCGTAAGAGGGCGGCGTTAGGGGTGTGGTGTGACTGGTTCAAGCTCCAGCTTGAAATCAGACATACCGCAGCACTAACGACAGGTGCGAAGCACTGGCATCGACAAAAGGCTGTTTTTTATGTTTTTTGTTTCAGTGCCCCCCAGTATTTATCCACTGAGCCGTGGAACTATTATTTGGGCTCGAGGTGGAGGTAGTAGAATTCGGGGGTGAAGTCGGTGTCTTCGTTTGCGAGTTGGTGGAGCAGGAGCATTCGGGTGGTTTTGTTTTCCCAATATAGCAGGGCTTCCACTCCTGTTTCGGGCAAGCATTTGAAAAGTTTTTCTTTCCCTTTGGCGTTCTGCCCCACTCCCACGCTGTTTTCCATCAGTGTTTTGATGGATTTTGGCATTATCGCGAGGAATTCCTTGTCGGGCAGCAGTTTGTGATTCACCGGTATGATTCGGGAATAGGGGGCATCGTTCTTTGCCACAATATCACACACCTGATATTCATATTCCCTGTCAAGCAGGCAATAGGTGGTGAGGTTTTGTGGCTTGCTGAGAACAAGGTCACCCCATTTAAGCCCTAAGAAGTCACGGTCATAGAGTGTCAGGTCAAGAGCCGCCTCATATTTCACCTTTCCATCGTGGTAGCCTTTAAGATGGCTTTTCACTGTGCCACTTTTGAAGAAATGCGATGCCCATTGCGTGGTCAGATGCCGCTCAACTCCTCCTTCCGAAACATTATAATCATATATCTTGTAGGTGTGAGGGTAATTGTCTGCACTCCACACAATAGAGTCGTAATATTCTGTAAACTTCGGGAATCCCAATGCCGTATAGTTTCCGTCAAGGTCAGTAATTCTGAATGTGACGAGGTCGAGGGGTGCGGGCAGCGGACTTTCGATACGCATAAAGGGTGAGTATTTTTCCACTTTCAACTTAAACTTCGCCTCATCTGGCAAAGTTTGCGGCTTGGGGTCGGGTTGCCCCTCTTTAAAGGTCCGCGTCAAACTGATAATGGTGCTTGCTTTCCTGCCGCCATCTGTCGCCGAAATCCGAATTTCTTCGTAGGCGTCAGAAGCCTCAGAGGCGATGGGAGGAAAATGAATTTTCACCCTGTTGCCCTCCACCTTGAGCGTAGCCCACCCACAATCGTAGGTGAAAGACTCGCCTGACATGGGGTCGAGCGCATCGTAGTTGTTACAAGTCATCACAACATCGCCCTCCCTGCTGTTTGCCTTGAAGCAATATCGGGGTGTCGATTCCACACTGCCACCCGTATATTTCACATTATCGGGCGTAAGAATTTCATACGACCACTCCATAGGTTCACCAGGCAAAACATCATCCTTATCGCAAGCCGCAAAGAGCAAGCACACCATCACTATCAGGAAAGCACACCGTTTGTTCATATCCGCACGATTCTTAATTTGTTTTTTTGATGCTATGAAAAACTGTTTGGGTTAGTGCACCAGCTTGCGTGATTGCGAGGTGCCATCGGTGTATTGAGTAACCTCGATGTTGAAGCCACTGAACGGCTCTGCGCTCTCGTGGCCCTGCAGGTCAAAGTATTTCACACCCTTCACCGCCTTATCGGCAGCCACATCGCCAATTCCTGATGCTCCTGGCTGGGTATAAATTGTAACATTAGACACCAATTCCTCATTTTTTCGGAATTTCACATAATAGGCACCTGTCTTATACTGATAGATGATATTCTTTTTGAAGGCACTTCCAGTAGGCATATAGTTGGTCACAAATGAAGGTTGCTGTCCCTGGTCACCATTATAGTATTCATTGTATAGCGTATAGGAGCGTTTTGCTGCATTGTCTACAAAGTCGTAAGAATAAAATCTGCCCATATCCACGCTTTGGGGCAGTAACACCCTCCAATAGGCGCCTTGTACTGGAATAGCTGTTATATCAAGGCGCTGGTCAAGTTTGAATTTTTTCTGATCAACAGCTTGCGTTGGAGCAATGTTGATGGCTGCAATGTGGTTGTCAGAGAGGTTAAGCGCAGTCAAATCATGCAGATTGGTAGCATCGAATGTAGTCAAACCGCAATTTGCTGCCGACAGCTCCGTGAGGTTTGGATACATATTGATGTCCACGTTAGCAAAAGATTTGACATTATCGCAAACTATTGTCTTTATACCGATAGGCAAAGAGGGGAATGCCTCTAATTTTACGCAGTTCGATACATCGATGCTGGTAAGCGAGTCGAGTTGACTACAACCCAACAGATAGGGGATGGGGTTGCCACTACAATTCAGCTTTTTAAGCTTTTTGCAGTTGGAAAGATCTATACTAGCGAAATCGTTGTCTGTGCAAGAAAACTCCTCCAAATTCTTTAAAGAGGTTAAATCCAGGTTCTTCCACTTAGAATGGTCGATGTTGATAATCTTAAGATTGGGCGCAAACGACACATCAAATCCCTTTACTTCTGGAATAGTTGTACAAGTCAGTTCTTCTAAATTGATGCACGTGTCAAGCTTTACAGTAAGTGAATTTTTACCATTCGTAAGTTTGATCACCTTCAAATTCCGACAGCCACGTAAATTTAGCCCCGTGTTAGCCACATTGTCTACATCACTACGTTTCAAATCATCTGTATTCTCCGAACTCTGGTTGCCACGCAAATCCAATTCTGAAAAATAATGGTCATCAATGTCCACAACTTCAAGCTCTGGCAAATTGGACAAATTCACACTCTTGAGATACATATCCTCAGGCTCAGTTTGAAATGTGTTTGCACTAAAATAGAATTCTTTGAGTTTTTTATTTTTCGACAAATCGATTGATTGTATATCGTTGTAATTATCCCAGTCCCCATAGTATTTACTATTCCAAATACTCAAAACTTCGAGTTCGCTAAAAAACTCCACACCTTTCATTGAAGAGACCGAATTAAAATCATCATCAGCAGCAGTTGCTATTCTTTTCACAGAAGCCAGTTCCTCGTTGGTGAGTGTGGCACCATTGGGCTTGTTGAAGTGTTTTTGTATCCAAGTACGGAAACCTGCATCTGGAAAATTCCTTGAATTGATGCTCACATCAGCTTTAGCGAAACCTACACAACCGAGCAAAATGGCAAAAGTTAGTAATAGTTTCTTTTTCATAGTGGTATAAAATTAAAGAATGATTTATATTTTTTGCTAAAATAACAAGAAACAACAACTTAAGCAAAAAATTAGTAAAAAAAAGTGTGTGTGTCATTTTTTTAATAAAAAAATTTGCTTTTTACAAAAGAGTGTTTTAACTTTGCGGTTGAAGAATTTAAGAAACGGAAAAACACACAGTTGAGATCTCAAAAAACACACATTTCCTTTTTTAAAATTCAAGTGATTATTATTTTATGTTTAATTTTTTAATTTCGTTTTTTCATGAATAAAAACACATTTGACGATTCAGTATTAAATCTGAGTGCCAATGAAAAGTTGACGAATGTGAACAATTTCGTCTTTACAAACAACCAGGAGTTTATCAATTTCCAAATGCGGTTCACGGATATTGTGAGGGCAGATGGTAATTCTTTAGATTTAGGCACAGATTGTGGGTGCGTAGATGAAGTGCCCAAATTTTATCCGAGTAAGGATTGCGAGCAAATCAAGCTCACCTTTATGTATCAAGATACGCCTTACACCATTATCAACAACAAGGCTTTCTTTTGGGAAGGCTATAAAAAAGTGGTGATTCAAGGTGCCCGTTCGGGGCACTGTGCCAGCCAAGATATTCCCACTATTGTGGTGCACAACGAGCGTGAGAAAGACGCAAAGGAATATAAAGACGCCAACGGGAACAAATGCTACTCCTACGCCCACGATGATGCCATTTTCAATATTCAGAATGAGCATAGTAGTCCCACCAACATTGTGGTTTCTGACATCGCTTTCCGTGTGGCTTTCAATTTGACTGATGTTGAGGGCGCAAATTTGTACGAGAGATGGTATCACCCCGATATCTGCCCGGTGTTCTTCAAGGTGTACGAGGCGAGCTCGTTCAAGATGTTCAACGTGCGAATGTATTCGCAGTATCTCGACCTCACCCACGTGTTCCTGCACTGGTGCGAGAATGTGGACATCACCAACTGCGAGTTCAAAAACTACAACGCCCGAAAAATTGGTGGCAACATCTGGATATGCCAGCGCGTGAAGAATGTGAACATCGTAAACAACGATTTCTACAAGTACGGCAACGACGAGAACATCGGCATTTGGGGCGACTCCATTATGAGCCGTGACGAGAACGGCTATTACAACTCGAAAGACACGCTTTCGGGGCTTGATAGCGATGCGTATGCCAATCGCCAGCTCAAATTTGAGCATATCCACATCAAGAACAATCGATTCTTCTACGGCAAGCCTGAGTATCCTTTCTCTTTGAGTAAGGACAAGACTAATGTTGAGAAGTTCCCCGACCATATTTCTTTAAGAAAAATCCATGATTTTCAAAAAGAACATAAAGATTATCAAAGAACTGATTCTGAAAAGGAATGGAATGGTGTGATCGACATCTTCCAAAACCTGTACGTCTCGCAGCACACACCAAAGAACAAAATACTATTCCCTAAAATAAATGAAGGTTATGCTACCGTTGACGGAGATATGGGATTTGAAACACCACAGAACATTGGCGGAAACGAGGTTGTTGATTCGGTAGTTGAACCCGCCATTGTCCCTTACGTTCACTATGAAGTGTCGGACTATGTGACCAGTGGCAACGAGTTTTACATCGATTCGCCGATGAACGTGCTGATGGGTGTGACTTTCGACAACTATTGCCACACCGAAGGCATCAAAATCACCAACAACCTTATCAAATACGGTCCTTGGGCGCACGGAGAGTGCCAGCTACAAGACTTCAAGGTGGTGTACGACAAAAATCCCGACACAAAGGATGCTATCTATGATTTGGAGATGACCAACAAAAAGAGTCTAAGCCCTATCCTTATAGAGGACAACACCATTGAGAGCTCTGCATATCCATACATCGCGCACAAAATTGGCGAAAAATATATTGCCTGTGAGTATCACATCGTGATAGATGTGGAGAGCGGATGCGTGGAGTTTAACCGCAATACTGTGACCGAGTACACAGAGAGTGTGAAAACATTAGCCGAAAATGCGGTTAAAAATTCAACAAACACTACTGCATCTGACGACTGTGGCTATATGCTGTTGTACTCCCGTGATAAAGGCGGATGCATCATGATGCGCGACAATGTGTTCCGTGGAATGTCGGCGATGGGGTCGTTTGATTTCGCCGAACCAGCTGAAGCTACAAAAAAGGGTGACAAATCGGCAAAGGAAAACAAGTCGTTCATTCGCCTCAGCGCCAGCGGCAACGTGTTTCAAGGCAAGACGTGGTTCAACTCCAAGAACCTGAAAGAAGGTGTGTTTGACTTCCGATGCAACAAATTCTTCGCCACTTGCGACCAGCTCATCTTGAACGAACTGCCAGAGCGGCCGCTGCTCACGCTCACCAATAATGTGTTTAGAAGATTGACAAATGCTGGTTCTGGTTCCGGTTTCCTCTATTACCACGATGCGACAAAGCCTATAGGAAATCCAAGCCTCATATTGTTATCTTCCGGCAACAAGTTCCAAAGTGTCTCAGGTCATATTTGCGAGTATTACGATGGTGCAGATATCAACATCTATTCATCAGACGAAGTTTGTCTCGATGACGATTATTATGAAGCAAAAAGCGAATACTACGAAGACCATTAATAACAAATAACTTTTGGAGAGAGAATATGCAAAAATAATGTATATTCTCTCTCGTTTTCTATTTTTATATCACAATTTTTGAAAGTAGAAGTTTTGAGCAGATGATTTATGTAGGATTGATGAGTTCTTGCACGTCGCGGAGCATTTCGGCGTGGTCGAACGCCAATGGGGGGAGTGCATTGACGGGGAACCAGCGTGCCTCAGCCGCGTCGTCGGCAGCGGTGACGGCTGGTCGCTTGTCGAAATAAGCTGCGAAGGCGATGGAGATAACGCGCTCGCGTGGGTCGCGGTCGGGGCGAGTGTAGGCTCCGATTTGCATCAGTTGACCTGCCACGATGCCAGTCTCCTCTCGGAGTTCACGCCTTGCGGCGGCTGGCGCGTCCTCGTCGATTTTCATAAATCCGCCGGGGAAAGCCCAATGTCCCTTAAACGGCTCATTCTTGCGTTGCACCAGCAGCACGTGCATTTCGCCACCTTCGGGCGAGAGTGCGATGCAGTCGGCAGTGACTGCCGGATGTGGATAGTCGTAAGTGTATTTCTTCATATTTTTTTCTATGTGGGGGATTATCGTTCGTTCCAATAGATTTCGTAAGAGGAATTGGTGGCAGGACGATCGAGCACTACAGCCGTAAATGGGCAAATCGAATACGACATTTTGCTGCCTTTGTCCACTTTGTAGTTGAAAATGATGGCGTTGCCGTTTTGGAGCACACTCAGCGGATACATCTGCGTGTCGGTGTCGGTAACGGGGCTCACCACCGCCAGCACAAACTGCCGCTTGAAATTGATGGGCGTGGGCTGGCCATTGCTGCCCATCACCGCCGCCTCACCGAAAATGGCGCGGAACTCGCTCTCGGTGTTGATCACCTTGCGGAGCAGTTTTTGTGGCACGGAGTTGCTTTTCACAAAATAGTTGTTCACCTCCGTGAATGCGATGGGCGAAGCGTTTTGCTCCAACTCGCGTGTGATGGAGCAACTGCTCACCACACAAGCCACAAGGAGGACCACCATCAGCCTTACGAACCTTTTCATATCATTATTTCTGGGTTAAACTATCGAAGTAGAATTTCAGCACATCAGATGCGGCGATAAACGACGATTGCTTGCTGCCGAGCACCATTTCCTGCTTGATTTTAAGCAGACGCTCAATTTCGGGATTGTTGTAGAAATGGCTCTTCAGATGCTCGTTGATGGTTTCGTACATCCAATATTTTTCCTGCTGACGGCGCTTTTCCTCGAAGTAGCCGCTCTTGCGCACGGTTTCGAAATAAGCGTCGATCATTTCCCACACCTTGTCGATGTTGTAGCCATAGTAGCCCGAATAGGTGGTGACTTGTGGTGCCACGCCGCTTGGTGGCATGGGGAAGAGGTGGAGCGCGTTGCGGAACTGGTTGGCGGCAAGGTTGGCGCGGTCCACATTGTCGCCGTCGCACTTGTTGATGCAGATGCCATCAGCCATCTCCATAATGCCACGCTTGATGCCTTGCAATTCATCGCCTGTGCCGGCAAGCTGAATCAGCAAGAAGAAATCGACCATCGAGTGAACGGCGGTTTCGCTCTGGCCCACACCCACGGTCTCGACAAAGATATTGTTGTAGCCGGCAGCCTCACAGAGCACGATGGTTTCGCGCGTCTTGCGAGCCACACCGCCAAGGGATCCAGCCGAGGGTGAAGGGCGAATGAATGCCTTGGGGTGTACGGAAAGTTTCTCCATACGCGTTTTGTCGCCGAGGATTGAGCCTTTTGAGCGTTCGCTACTTGGGTCAATCGCCAGCACCGCCAACTTGTTGGCAGGGTCTTTTTCAAGCACATGCAAGCCAAACACGTCGATTGATGTGCTCTTACCAGCGCCAGGCACACCAGTGATGCCGATGCGCTTACTATTGCCGGTGTAAGGCAAACACTTCTCAATCACTTCCTGAGCAATCACTTGATGCTCTGGCACCAGACTCTCCACCAAAGTGACAGCCTGACCCAGCACCGAGAGGTTGCCCTTGCGAATACCTTCCACGTAATCGGCTACCGACAGTTGCGGACGCTTTTTGCGATGCTTCATGTAGGGGTTGTTCATTGGCGGCATTTCAATGCCAGCATTCACTTGCAGTCCAGTGTATTGCGCATCGTTTTCGGGATGCTCAATTTGATGGTGGCCATCGTTTTGCTGATTGTTACTCATATCTTCTTATCTTTTTTATGGTTTTTTCTTATTTCACAATGCCCACCAGACGCAGTTGCGTCTGTGGGGTGTAGGGGTCGTTGGCGATGATGGTGAGCAGGGTGTTCACCACGCTATTGGCGCGCGTCGATGTGTCGAGCGTCACGCTCACGGTAGCCGACTGCCCTTTCTTCAACTCGTCGCGGTCGCTGGTGGCGGTGATGCCCTCCCCTTCCGGCACAAACAGCCTGCGCAGGCGAAGCACATCTTTGCCACGGTTGGTGATGGTGAATGTGCGGCTCACAGGCTCGTTGGGGGCGCAAGTCTCGAAGTCCACCTTGTCGGTCGAAACCTCAATCACCGGCGCATTGCGGCGCTGCTTTTCGGTCATGCGTGAGAAGTTCTCCTTCACTTGGAGCATCACGTTGAATTTGCCTTCGTATTGCTCGGTGCCGTGAAGCGAGTGCGCCGTCATCTTCACCGTGTCGGCGTTGAATCCCCATTGCGGCGCGCCAGCCGATGAGCAATGCACCGATACGATAAATATGCCGCCCGGCTCAATGGTATCGGGGAGCACGTGGCAAGAAATGTATTTCGAGTTGATGGCGGCGTGCACGAGCATCGTGTCGCTCGATGTGTTGTAGCCGCTGATGTAGGCGTTGCGTGAATTGCCCCTGAACACCTCGCCCAGTGGCATACTGGCAGAATTTAAGCGAATGGGACCGAAACCGAACGGATAGCGCTCAGCCACGGTTTCGGCAGAGCCTATCACGCTGCCCTTCACGGTGAGCGTGGATTTGCGAGGCTTGCCGTTGGTATATACATACACCTTTTTCTCAAACGGCCCCGGAATGTCGCGCGTGCTGTAGGTGACTTGCACGCTGCCGGTGTCGCCCGGCTCGATGGCTTGGCGAGTGTATTCTGCCACGGTGCAACCGCAATTCGACTGCACACGCGTAATCACCAAAGCCGAATCGCCACGGTTCACCACTCGCATGGTGGTGCTTACTGATTTCAGGCTATCGCGAAACTTGCCGAAATCGTGGGTGGTCTCCAGCCACGACGGCACACTCTGCGCCGTAGCCGCAAGGCTTACGAGGCACAGTGCCAACAGCATCATATTTCGCTTCAGCATCGTCATTTTCTTGGAATAATGGTGCCACGAATGGTCAGCGTGGTGCGACCTTCATCGCCACTGGTTTTCACCTTTACAGGTTTCATAAAGGCACCCGAACGCCCTGCGGGATTGAATGTGACCTTGATTTTTGCCGTTTTGCCCGGCTTGATGGGCTTGGTGGGAAATTCGGGACGAGTGCAGCCACACGAAGTCACCACCTGCATAATCACCAAAGGCTTGTCGCCAGTGTTTTTAAGTTCAAACGTATGCGACACCGCCCCTTTAGCCTCCTTGATGTAGCCAAAGTCGTGTTCCTTTACCTTATAGGTGGCGTGGCCCTGTGCAAAAGCCGCAAGGCAAACAAAGGCAGCCACCATCACAGTGAAAATCTTCTTCATAGCACCAAAAAAACATTTAGAAGCCCCAAGCAAAATCATTCCCAAATAAATTGAAAAAAACGTAGGGACATGCCTTTGGCATGTTTCAACTGCCACGCCAGCAACAGTTTTCCAACTCATTCAAAAATAAAGCCATAACGGGCTCGTATCATCTAAACAACAAAAGTACAAAAATAAATCCTAACAGATATATAACCTTTGTTAATTCTACGTAACCACCCCAAAAACCCCACCATTCAGACCAACAAAAAAAACACTACCAGAAGAACCGTCCCTTTGGTAGTGTTTTTATTCGTTTAGCAGGTGGTTAGCGCCTGTGGATAGATGGGTTATTTTTCGGGGATTTCCACTTGTGGCTCGTCGGCGAGTTTTTGTTCGAAGTAGGCTTTCACCTCGTCCCAGTTGTAGTATGGGCCAGACACTGGCTTCACAGCTTCGGGGAGGGTGGCTTCGTGCTCGTTGAGCAAGAATTTCACAAGGATTGGCGCGCCAGCCTTGCGGAAGAAAATCCATTGCACGTTGGCAGCCATCGGGAACACCTTGTAACTCTGCCATTTGTCGGTCAGCGACGCGAGGTCGGCAGTGCTGTAGTCCATATTGTTAAGCCCCATCAGACACACCAGTGGAAGCACCACGCTCTCGTGGCCGTAGCGCAGGGTTGCGCAGTTTTTGCCATCCAAAATCGCCTTGTCGGCAGTGGTGATGAAGTTGCGCAGAAGGTTTGCCTCCATGTATGGCATACGGTTTTTGGTGAGTGGAGTGGAACCAGCCCAGAAATACCAGCGGATATTGTTATACTCCCAAACTTTCAAACGGTCTTCCTCGCTGAAAAGGTTGTAGAGGTCCACATTCTCAAATTGGTGATGGCTCTGCATGTTGCCCACCACATCAAAGAGGTCGAGCATAAACTTCTGTGGCTTTTTCACATTCGCCATCGCCCACTTGCTATCGGTGAACAAGGTGCGGAACAATCGCTTTGGTTGGAGATATTTATCCCTCAACGCCTTTTCTTGAGTCTTATACGCAGTGCTGCGCAAGCGTTTTGCCACAGGGTCGTCGTAGTTCATGAAGTACATATCGTGCTCCGATGCATCGGTGGTGATGCGGAGTTGTGGATTGAAGCTCTTGAGGGTGGTCACAGCGTTTTGCATCGATAGAATGCAACGAATCACAACTGTGGAACGCGCATCTACGGCAGCATCGCCGGCAAACACTTCAGGATAATTCTTATACATGCGAGTGGCAATGCGCTGGTGCTGCTCTGCACCGATGTCGCTCAGTTCGCCCAAACGCTTGTACGACGCAGCGTCCACCTCTTTGAGGGTAGCCAAAGCGGCCTTACCACGAGCCGAGAGTTTGCCCACCGAGTCGGCTTTCGAGAGGATGACAACGGTGGAACTGTACTGCTTTGGGTCGATAAGCCAACGGCTGCCGTGACGACCATAATGGTCGATATAGAATGGCGTATATCCCTCTGGCGCAGCGGTAAGCGCAGGCAGATTCTGGTCGGGATAGGCATAATAATTGTTGGCTGCTTGCTTGTAATTAGCCTTAAAGTCTTCACGTGTGCCAGCATTGGCCATCACCGCCAATGCGAGCCCAAGAATTAGGAATAATGATTTTCTCATAATTGCTGATTTAATATTGATTTTTCATCTGCAAATTTACCGAAAGAAAAGCACATAATCAAATATGCCACAAAAAACCACCACGCCCCACCCCACACATTCAGCACTTTCAAGCAGTGACGGCTTAAAAAACGCATGATTTTGCCAATTCTTAGTTGCTAATTAAAAAAATATTGCTAACTTTGCATTCGCAAAATGCCCAAGTGGCGGAATGGTAGACGCGCACGTTTCAGGTGCGTGTGTCGCAAGACGTGAAGGTTCGAGTCCTTTCTTGGGCACCACAAAAGACTGAAAATCATCAGATTTCCAGTCTTTTTTTTATTTTCATAGTAACAGACCATTCTACTACCCTATTGCTATTACAGCAAAGAATATTCTACACTATTCCGTCAACGACGCATTCAAAAGAAAATCATAAATGCTGATTATCTGTATTCCATTCTCGTCACTCCATGTTTTTGTATGTTCACCCACAATTATCATTTTTCGGAATGAATCATCAACCAATTTTAGAGAACGTTTCTCCTGCTCCATCTTTTCCGCACTCGGCATCTTGTACGCAGATTGAATATAGATACGCTCGCTGCCTTTATTGCACACAAAATCAACCTCAAGCATGACGCGTTGTTGTTGTCCAGCTTCATTTCTTATTCGATGAAAGATATTGCCCACATCAACAAGCCAGCCACGCATGCGCATCTCATTATAGATAACATTCTCCATGATATGCGTTGCTTCATTTTGACGAAATGAAAGAATTGCATTACGCAAACCTATGTCCTGATAATAGTATTTACAAAGGGCGCCAATATACTTTCGCCCTTTAATATCATATCGTTCAGACTTCTCAACCAAGAAAGAGTCTTGCATATATCCCAAATATGTGGAAACAGTCTTGCTGCTGATGCCCTGCACCTTTCCTACAGACTTGAACGTATTTGCTATATTTTGTGCATTGACTGGTGCGCCAATGCTGGATGCCACAGTCTTTGAGAGTTCTTCAAACTCCGCTTTCATCTCTATGGGATTTCTTTCGTATATGTCTCTGAGATATACAGTGCGATACAAACGGTGCAAGAAGCCAGCCTTCTTGTCATCACCCACTTGTGTCAGAAGTTGTGGCAATCCTCCAAACATAAGATATTCAGCCCATCCATCTTCCTTCGACCCTTCATAAACAGACATAAACTCCCCAAACGATAAAGGCCATACATGAATCTCGTCACCTCTGCCACGAAACTCTGTAACCACATCCGATGATAGGAAACGAGAGTTTGAACCAGTGACATAAACATCCGTCCCCTCTGTCACAGCCAAGGTAGAAAGTACTTCAACAAAGTCGTTGACTTCCTGCACTTCATCAATGATGATATAATACATGACGTCGTCCTTCATTTCTTTTTCAACCCAGTCAAGCAAATAATCTGGATTTTTAAAGTCCTTGTTCTTTCGACTTTCCATATCAATGATTATGATATGGTCTTCTGAAACCCCTTCATCAAGCAAATGCTGACGAAAGAGTTTCTTCAACAAGAAAGACTTACCAGAACGACGCAATCCTGTGATTATCTTTATTAGTCCATTCCCCTTTGAACGCACTAATTGGTCTATGTATCTACTTCTGTTTACAATCATATATTTCCAAAAAGTGTCACTTGTGACAAATTTCGGAAACAAAGATAGTGCTTTTTATCTGAATATGAGCAATCTATTTTATTTTTTTGTGTTTTAAATGGCAGTTCAAAGATTTGGTGGTTTCATATTCATCCCACCCATCACCAAACAAACCCGACGAGAAGGGGCCGCAAAAATCAACAAATTGTACAATAAAAATATCCTCAAATCGTATAATGAATTTGCCACAAATTGTATAGTAGACGGTGTAGAGTGCTGGGGATGTGGTGGTTAGTGGGTATGGAAAAAGCGGTGTAGAAATCGTGGGATTTCTGCACCGCTTGTATTTTTTTAATTGTTGTTTACTGTGCGATTAGTATTCTTCTTCGTCGAAAAAGAAATCTTCGTCGTTGGTTGGGTAATCAGGCCAAATATCTTCTATCGATTCGTAGGTTTCACCTTCGTCTTCTATTTCCTGGAGGTTTTCTATCACTTCCAATGGTGCGCCACTACGCATAGCATAGTCGATGAGTTCGTCTTTAGTTGCTGGCCATGGAGCGTCTTCAAGTTTTGTGGCTAATTCTAGTGTCCAATACATAATATGCGAGTTTTAAAGTTCCAAATTGTCTCACTTTTCCCATTACTGGAAGAGCGGAGAATCAACTCATTCTTAAAATTTTCGCAAAAATAATATTATAATTTGATATTAGGCATTTTTATCCCAATAAAATTCGGTGATATTGGCTTTTATATTGTTAAATCTTGCAAAAACGAAGAAGAAGTCGCTCAAACGGTTGAGATATTGCATCACAAGGGGCGAAACAAACGCCTCTTTTGCCAATGTCACCACCCGGCGCTCGGCACGGCGCGCCACGGTGCGGCACACATCGCTCTGCGCGCTCACCAGGCTGCCGCCCGGCAGAATGAACCCACGGAATGGTGCCTCCATTTCGTCGATTTTGGTTTCGAGCAGTTTCACATCGGCTTCGGTAAGACCGTAAACGGGCGACTCGGCGGTGCCGTCGGTTGCCAGATACGCCCCAATGTTGAACAACTTGTTTTGAATCGCGAAAATCACCTGTTGCACATCTTCGCCACAGTGGGCGTCTTGCTTGACGTGGTGAGCCAAAAGTCCGATTTGCGCGTTGAGTTCGTCAACGGTGCCGTATGCCTCCACTCGCGTGCAGTCTTTATCCACACGCTGTCCGCCCACCAGTGCGGTGGTGCCTTTATCGCCTGTAAGGGTATATACTTTCATAATATCTGAATGTAAGACAAATGTAAGAAATCAAATAGCAGAAGCCATCGGTATCGTCTTAACTTCTTTAACTTCTTAACTCCTTAACTTCTAAAAATTTAAAATGCAAGAAATCAAATAGCAGAAGCCATCGGTATCGTCTTAACTTCTTTAACTCCTTAACTCCTTAACTTCTAAAATGTAAGAAATCAAATTGCTGAAGACAACGGTATCGTCTTAACTTCTTTAACTTCTTAACTCCTTAACTTCTAAATTTCTTTAACTCCTTAACTTCTAAAAATTTAATTTCTATTCTCCGCTTCGAGAGCCGCAATGAGGGCGGTGCCATCTGCCACTTCGATAGAGCAGTCGATGTGCTTGCCACGAGCGAACGGTGAGTTTGCCGTGTCGCGCAGTTGTTCCAGTTGGTGGGTGTACATGCCATCAACGTTCACCACGAAAATGGGGCGATGGTCGTCGATGTTGACAATGATTTGCGAGAGTGTGCTGAGCCACTCATCGAGGGTGCCCAGTCCTCCAGGCAGCACCACGAATGCATCGGCACGGTCCATCATTATCACCTTGCGGTCGCCCAAGTCGTGGCATTTCACCACCTCATCGACCACGGCATCGGTGCGCTCCACAAATCGCTCCGGCACCACGCCCACAATGTGTGCGCCAGCATCGTGAGCAGCTTGCGCCACGGTGTGCATCAAGCCTGATTTCACGCCACCATACACCAAAGTGTGTCCGTTTTCACCCAGCCATTTGCCCAATGCCATGGCTGGAGCCTCATATTTTTCGCCCAAATTTTCGCGAGAGGCGCAATAAACTGCTACGTTCATAATACATGCTTATTGATTACGTGTTTCACTTCTTTGAAATAATACTTGCCGATTTCGCCTGTGGCTGTGTGGCGAATGCTGAGCAAGCCGTCGGGGTGCACGTCCACTATCACGCCCTCGAAGCACTCACCTGTGGGCAACTGCCACTGGTGCGCCTTGCCGTCAGCACGATAGAGGCGTGAAATGTAGCGCGCGTGAAGCTGGCGCAGCGCTTCCTCGTCGGCTTGCGAGAAGTCGGTCAAGCGTTCGATGCGCTCGTTCACCTCACGGAGCAACTGTTCCAAATCGTAGTCATCGCCTGTGATGTTTTTCAGCGACACCGGATTGGGCGCGTCGCTCACGAATCGCTCCTGATTGATGTTGATGCCCACCCCAATGATAGAGTGTCCGATATGGCTGCCTGACAGGGTGTTCTCAATCAGAATGCCACAAATTTTCTGGTCGCGGTAGTAGATGTCGTTGGGCCACTTGATGGAAATGCCCTCTGGCACATACTGGCTGAGCATATCAGCCACCGCCAGCGACACCGCCTCGCTGATAAAGAACTGGCGGCTTGGCTCGATGTGTGGCGACTTCAGCAAGTAGGAAAACGCCAAGTTTTTGTTGTCCTCGCTTTCCCAGCTGTTGCCTTTCTGCCCACGGCCTGCCGTTTGGCGATAGGTGTAGATCACCGTGCCGCCAGGCAAAGCCGAAGCCGTGCCAGCCAGATAACTGTTGGTTGATTTCGTTTCGCTTAACTTAATGTAACGTGGCATATCAATCTTCGGGGAAAGTGATTTTCAACATGCGCGAATCGTCATCGTTCACGGTGATTTCCACTTCCACGGTGTCGTCGGGGAGCAGTCCGTCGATACGCTCTGGCCACTCGATAAAGCAAAGCGCGCCACAGTCGAAATAGTCTTCCACGCCAATATCTTGCGCCTCTGCCTCATTTTCAAGGCGGTAGCAGTCGAAGTGGTAGATGAGTTCGGCAGTGCTGTCGCTGCGATATTCGTTGATAATGGCAAACGATGGCGAGTTGGTGCTGTCGGTTTCCACGCCGAGTTCACGGCAAAGCGCATTGATGAAAGTGGTCTTTCCTGCGCCCATCTGACCATAGAATGCAAACACGGTGTAGTCGCCCATTTCAGCCATAAACTGACGCGCCGCCTCAGCAAGAGCGTCAACATTATTGATAGGGATTTGTACTGTTCTCATAATTTTCAAGATTTATTTCTCCACAAATTTACACTATTTTTTGGAAAGAATCCCAATATCCACCCCCATTTTCCCATTTATAACGTGTACCCGATTTGCCGTTTTTGGGTACATATCACCCATAACGTGTACCCGATTTGCCGTTTTCGGGTACATATCCACCCCAACGTGTACCCGATTTGCCGTTTTTGGGTACATATCAACCCCAACGTGTACCCGATTTCCTATTTTCGGGTACATATCCCAATTATGCGTTGACCGATTCTATCACATTTTCAACATCGTTGTCGTTACCACCTCTCAACATGAACAACTCTATCAGTTCTGTATTGATATAATAGTTACTTCTTCCCAACTTTTGTTTTTGAAGCAAACCTGTTTCCTGCACTATTGTATCAAGATATTTGGCCGCAGTCTTTCTTTGAACCGCCATATCTCTTTCCATAAATTCAATTTTTGTGTATGGGTGGAAAAAGAGGTTGTTTATCAACTCATGTTTATATTGTTTTCCAAACAACGGTTTAAGAATAGATTTGTATTTTGCCATCAATGCAGATATACTTTTAACGAGCCTAATTGTCTCTATGGCGGTTTCCTCCACACCCTTAAGCATAAACACAATCCATTCCTCCCACACATTAAAATTATCAGGAGCGGTATCTCTGATTTCTTGTATCAGTCGATAGTATTCAGATTTATTGTGAGTAATATAGCGACTAAGATACAGAATTGGCAAATCCAGCAAGTCGTTCATCACCAAATACAAAATAGAGATAATTCGCCCAGTACGACCATTACCATCATAAAATGGGTGTATGCTTTCAAATTGATGGTGAATAATCGCCATTTTAATGAGGGGGTCGATGTCTTGAAGTTCTTGGGTATTGATATACTTCTCAAGATTAGACATATATTTGGCTACTTCTTCGCCTGTTTGGGGCGGAGTATAAACCACATTTCCTTTCGACGTCTTCAACTTTGTGCCAGAAACTGTTCTAAAGCCAGCATTATTATGCTCCAATTCTTTTTGAATTTGCTTAACAACATTCAACGTCAGCAATTTCTTTTTCCTCACCATTTCAAACCCCACCTGCATTGCTTGACGATAATTCAACACCTCTTTTGCTGCGGCATTGCTTATTTCGCCTTTTATATCAAGTTCAGCCCTATACAACTCATCTGAAGTGGTCACGATATTCTCCACAGCAGAGCTATCCAAAGCCTCTTGAAGCACAAGAGAACTAAGCAAAATGTTCTCGTTAGGTATAGTAAGTGCCACACCTTTAAGTTCTGCCAATCGGCGATTTGACTTTGATAATTGACGCAGTATATTTTTCGTCTCAAAATCAAAATCCAAAGGCAACGCAGGAATTTGATAATCTTTATTCATATCACTTGCAGATTTTTGAAATTAGTGTCCGGTAAACACACCTCTAAAAGTCATATTTTTCTTTAGCTCCACATTTTATATAGCAACCAAATGACTTTTCTCCACAAATTTACACTATTTTTTGGAAAGAATCCCAAAAACCACCCCCAATTAACAACCACTCAGAGGATAATTACCGGGGGCATAGATTCTACATGTGGTTGAATCGTGAATGGAATCAAAAACAAAAACATAAAAAATGATTTCTTGGTAGGGGGTTATGTCAAATCTCTCAAAACGATTTTGCATGGTAGGGACGCGATACTTCGCGTCCGCGTCAAATAACTGATATTCAACGCTGTATCACCATTATAGGCGGACGTGAAGTATCACGTCCCTACCGGGTTGGTTTTTCGCCGAAGGCGAGCGGTTTTTATCCTTTTGGCGATGCCGCCGCCCTCTCTGGGTAGGGCGGCGTTGGTGATGTGGTGTGGCTGATTCAAGCCTCAGCCTCAAACCACAAACCAAAGGGACGGTTCTTTTGGTTTGCAAAAAAAATATCTTTGACTGCCATAATTTGTCAGTCACATTTACTAACTTTGCAAAACAATCTTGATTAGCATGAGAATACTCCATTTATCAGACACCCACAATTGTCATCGTCGGCTAAAGGCATTGCCTGAGGCTGATGTGGTGGTACATTCCGGTGATTTCTGCATGGTCGGAAATGAGGCGGAAGCGATAGACTTTCTGAACTGGTTCTGCGACTTGCCATATCGTCAAAAAATATTCATCTGTGGCAATCACGATGAATGTCTTTATGGTGCCAATATTGATGGGCTAGATGAGAATGTGCATTATCTTTGCAACTCCGGAATCGAGATTGATGGTATCCTGTTCTATGGTGTGCCAATGTTCATGAGCGATTGTATTACTGAACGTCAAAGTCGCAACTACGATAGAATCCCCGATAAAACTGATGTGCTGATTACGCACTCTCCGGCCTATGGTATCCTTGACTATGATGATGAAATAAACTACGGTTCGCGCGAAATTTTATCAAAGATAGAAACTCTCCACCCCAAAGCTTATCTTTTCGGGCATATCCATCGCCAGCATGGTATCTTGCGCCAAGGTGACGTAGTATTCTCCAATGGCGCAATCATGAACGAAGATTATTCAAAACTAAATACCCCCAATTTAATTGAAATATAATTATGTCAATACCTTCGCTTAAACGCCTTTTATGGGTAATGAACGAGATTCTCGCTGCATCATCCTTCGGTATAACCCGCAACGAGATAAGCGACAAATGGGCTAATTCAATAAAGAACGATCAGAACGAAACAGAAATTTCGGAGCGAACTTTCCATCGTATCAAAAATGATTTGATGGAACTGTTCGAGTGTGAGATTATCTGCAATCCTACTACCAAGAGATACTCGGTACAGATTCCGGATGATTTCGGTTCAGATGAGCAGCTTACATTGCTCGGCATACTTCTGATGAAGGAAAAGAAGTCACGAAAAGATACAACTATCAATGAAATTCTACAAATGCTCACCGTAGGTAATGACATTCCTAATGATGATATGCGCGCCGCCCGCGACCTTTCATCGGCTTCAAGCCGCTTGCCTCAGTTATACTCATCTCAATTCCTTGAAATTGCCGGTCACGGAGGAATCAAGGGCGCAGATCGAGTTGAGAAAGATGAATACTATTGCAACTACATATGTGTATGGAATGATACGGATTTCAAGAACACGCGCCTGTGGCTTTCAATCGGATTCTATGAAGATGAGATTGATTTTTATGTAGTAACCGATAAAGGTGATTCTGCGGAACGTCAACGAAATGCATTTTACATTGGACTTGAAGAGGGGATTCGTTATCGTGGAGGTTACTATTGGCACAAGCCTTCCGACAAGAATTTGTTCTCATTGAGTTTCGACAACAAACCGAATATGGAAGAGGTGAGGAAACGAGCCGAAATACTTCTATCAAGAATAGAAAAATTGACGACAAGAGGTAAAAAGATTGAGCACTGACAAAATTTGGCAGCGAATAGCCATAATTTTGTGCTGTAAAACATATCAAGCACCTGCGATATAGCATTGCCGTTCAGAATTTTTTTTGTAATTTTGCAATCAAACATTAAAATTTGATTACGAAACAGACAGACTAAAACGACATACGATATTGCATAACTTGCAATGACCGCCATCCGATTCGGTTAAATCTGGTAAATCTAACAAGGAATCAACAGATGGAAGTCAGTAGCAAGCCGTGCATCCTCCATGCGAGGGCGCAGGCTGCTTTTGCTTCAATCTTGATTCCGGGCTTACCAGAGCCTTACCGAAAGAACGAACCAAAAGAGTGTTGTGTCCTCTTTTTTATGACACAAGCGGGAATGCCGAAGCCCGAAACCAAGTAAGCGACCTAAATTAAAGCAAGACACATGAAGGAATTACAAGATTTTCAAAATCAAATGCACGAGGAGATAAAAGAACGTGCGCAGGCACTTGGGTTCGATTTGTCGGAAACAGAACCCATATATGATGGAGTGTGTGACCTTGAGGGTTACTCAAAATCAAAACCCAAAATCATGTTTATCCTAAAGGAGGCTTGGGATGAGATTGGTGAAGGAGGGCCGAAAGGTGGAGGCTGGGAAATCTATGAACCATGGGAAAGTATGGATCGGATGAATGATACATGGAAAATCCTCATGTACATCGTTTATGGTATTAGAACCGGTGAAGACTATAACTCCATGCCTTGGGCAAATGAGGAAATGCTCGACATGCTGAAAACGGTAGCATATGTCAACTTAAACAAGATGCCTGCTTATAAAAATTCGGGCGATATGTCTGGAAAATACGCTCAATGGCGAGACATTTTGTTGAAGCAAATTGAAGGATACAATCCAAATGTAATTGTGTTCGGCAACACTTTTGAGGGTCTTTTTGAGCAAGAAGAGTGGGCTCAAAATGCTGAATGGATTAAAAAAGCCAGCAATCCAGGTGTAACTGCTGTCTATAAGACAAAAAATGGTAAAATCTTGATAGACGCTTACCACCCCAAGCAAAGGAAAAGAGGTCTAACCCGCGACAAATACATTGACACTATTGTATATGGTGTTAGAACTGGACTGGCAAGTTCACAAAACGACTGAAATTGCAATAATCGCTATTGACAACGGAGCTTCTACCGTTGTCGATAGCATTCGCAAACAATACGATAATTTCGTGATGCAAATAACATCGACCCGGTGACGAAATTGGTCAAACGCGCCTTATATTAGATGGAAGGGGTCGTGCAGGTTCGAGTCCTGTCCGGGTCGCAAATGATTTTTCTCTGTTAATATAAACAATTATAGCGATGATTGGAAGTGACTTAGAAATGATGCGCAAGCGTTATGACTTTCTATCTGAACTTGTCAAAGATTATAAATCAGTAGATAATTTCTTCGAAGATAAGAAGGAGTGGTTCGACATTGTCGGAATCGAATTGACAAAAGGGGAGAATACTTTGGGTGTCAATTTCGAGCTCGGCGATGATCAGTATCAGCTTTTTTCAATTACGCAAGAGCCGGGCCAGATAATGCTGGTAGACCCAATAGTGATGTTTCAGGATGGGTGTTGTGCAAGTGCGGAAATAAATATTTTAACAAAAGAATATGTTTAATCAACCATAATATAATGGACAATACAACTATTTGGAACGGTCATACTGTATATGGCGATGCGAAAGAAATAGACGCCGTCATTGCCGCAGACGGATTAATCAGTATTGATGAATCCGATGTCGCGTCGATGTTCACAGATGGCGGAGTAATTTATGTCTATACCTCCAAAGGAGCAACCTTAAATGAGGCGATTGACATAATTCTCAATTCTATCCATATCAAACAGGAGGATTTATCAAAACTTCTAATCCAGGTATGGGCTGGAAAGAGTTTTAAGATGTCAGATCTCACCCCCATCATAGAATTGCTGAGTAATCCCAACTCAGATATAGAATTGACATGGGGCGTGTGCATGGAGGATAATTGCTCCAATGAGGTCAAAGTGACAATCCTGGCGTCATAAAAAAATAAGAATATATCATCAAAAGACGTGGGCTGTCAACTTTTGGCAGCCCGCGTTGCTAATTTTGCATTGATAAATAAACATCAGCCCGGTGGCGAAATTGGTCAAACGCGCCTTATATTAGATGGAAAGTGCCCCGGAAGGGGGCGTGCAGGTTCGAGTCCTGCCCGGGCTGCAAAATATAAATGTTATGGAACAACCGGTTGTTTTCCTTGATTTCGATGGTGTGCTCAACACAGAGCAGTATCAGGCTCGGCTTGCTATAGAGGGTAAACCGAAAAAGGATGCGTGGGGTCCCTTATTCGACCCTCGTGCGGTTGTCAATCTGCAAAAGATAGTTGAGGCGACAGATGCCCGGATTGTTATTTCGTCTTCTTGGCGATATATCCATAAGTTAGGCAGTCTGCGCATGATGTGGGAGGTGCGTGGGCTACCATGCGGGATCCATGACGTCATACCACACGAAGCGACATACATCTCGCGTGGTGAGGATATCGATTGGTATCTGGAAAAGCACGGAAGGCCAAACTATGTGATTATTGATGATGTTGATGATTTCTTCGTATCGCAACATAACCATTATGTTGAAACAAACCCTATTGTCGGCATCACTAATGCCGATGCAGAAAAAGCGATTGAAATACTGACCAAATGATAAAAAGAGGAACTACATTAGGAACCGGGCCATTAGTGACATTGTACATTACCACAAAGGAATGGACAATGGGGAATTATGTATTCTTTGAAGCCCGTTTGAAGTCTGGAACGACCATTGAGGTTGATTGGGGCGACGGTCAGACATCCATGCTTGCGTCGCTTGATACATGTTTGTCAAGAGTAGATCATTTTTACAAAGAGCGTGGTTCTGAAATGGATTATTATATCATAAACTTTTATTCGGAAGACCGCAATTCTCTGTTGGAATTATATAATGGTGTGTGCGAAGTGCATGTTGAGGCAGCCTATTTCATCCATTGCTATTCATTGGCTAAACTCCGTATTCCCTATGTAGAAGGCCCCTTTTTCGATTCTTTAGGTATTTTGGCGTGCGGTAGCCTTGAAGAACTGAATATTGACTACTTTAACGGTGAAATGCTCATCACAACCTTTGGGATGTCCATGCCGAGACTGAAAAAGCTGCAATGTAACGGTAGCACTTATCTTGAAGAAATTGATTTACGTGGCTGCAACGAGGTTGAAACATTGGTTTGCAGAAGCTGTCATCGTCTTAAGAAAATAATATTGAACAACAGCTCCAAACTGCGTAGCGTCGACTTTGACGGCACAGCACTTTATAAATACTCTATGAAATTCATATCCAAGATTATTGAAAAGAATACAACAAATGAATAGGTTCAGGCTGCAACTTCAGGAAATAGAATCAAATATCACGGCTATTGCCGGAGCAAATCTTGATAGTGATTCCAAATGGATGAGAAACAGTGAGATGTTGTGTTCTGTTAAAGGATTGCTTTCTGACCGTCAAACATTGTTGAATAAAATGTTCCAACCCACACCGGAGGCAATGCGGCATTTTAATGCCGTAAACAATAGGCTTTGCATTCTTTCGCAACAACTTCAAGAACGTATGCGGAAACTTAATGAAAAACGGTCTTTGATTATGGATTGCCCCGATTTTGATGATGACCTTGAGATAGAAGGTAGACTGGCATTTTCTTTCAATGATGAAAACTCGGTGCTGAAACTAGCAGACGATGACTATTATTGCTCCGATTTTGCAAGAATGATATGCTTGATTGACTCGCTGATACACCATAGCACTGATTGGCATGCACTTGAATGCATACACCCGCACTCGCCGAAGCTAGATAATGATTTGAATTGGAATAACGACTTCCCTTTCATTGGATGCGAAGAATTCAAAAATATAAAGATATGCTATGCCGTGCATAACCTTACTGACCATTTAGGGTATTCAATCCCGGACCTTATCCGACTTAATGATTTTTGGGCAGAAGTACGCCTGACAGTCCAGAGCATTACAGAACAAGACGGCACAAGATACATTCCGTCAACTTTATAACTTCAGATATGACAGTACAAGAATTATTCAAATCTTTAGGTTTCAAGGCTATCTCTGATGCTCTCCTGCATACACATAATCGTCATGAGTTAACGGTTCATGACCTCGCAGGTTACAAGATGGCATATGACCGGTTATGCAACATGGAGTTTAACGGAGAAGGAGGGGAGGTGACATTCACCGTGACTCCACGAGAAGAGTGGGATGACTTTCATTCCCTTCCATTGCTTGCTGATAATGTTGAAGGTGATATCTGGGAGAATATCGTCGGCAAAACCGTCATCAGACCGACAGACAATCCATTCACCGATGCCGAACTCGCCGGAGCTATTCTATGGGGAGCGACTTTCTACGGATTTACTCCTAAACAACGAGAAGAACTATTTGAGGAAGAATTTTCACCAACCGTTCCGACACCGATTGCAATGCAAATTAAAAGACTCAATCTTAAGAAAGACCTTATGTATTGTCGGAACAGAAAGATTAGAGATGAGTTGAAGAAAGAGATGAAGTCCACATCTCCTGACTATACGTTTTCGAGTGAAGCAATGATATGGCAATTAGGGCAGCCATCCAAGCGGAAACTTAACAGAAGCAAGCGTAAGCGAGAATACAGGATAGACAAACGGATTGAAGAACTTTGGCAACTCCATAAGATTCAATTACTCCTTGATTTGCTCAGAAATGATATAGGTGTTGTGCCTGACGGAATTTCAAACCTAATTAAATCAGCGACATCCATAAAAATAACAAGCTATGAATCGTGTCCATATACAAATTTGGACAGAGTAGACTATCTCGACGACCTTTTGCTCAATCCTGATTATCGCGTTATCGAGGAGGGATTCGTTGAAGAATCGACAGAAAGTATTTGCGTTGTTCTCACATCCACACAGCACCAATGTTCGGATGAGGAGCAGAAACAGCTGAAATATATACTTGCAAAATATTCTGGAAAAACCAAGTGGCAACTGTTAACAGGTCACGATAACAGCCTTGAATGCCAATTGAGGATAAAAATCATCGGGTTAAAGACCATCCAATAATATCCATTTCCTAAGACCGGATTATCATATTATTTGGGTTCAGTGGAACATTCCTGAGGATAGATTATGCAATGTTGCCGAATCGTCAATGGAACCAAAAACAAAAACATAAAAAACAGCCTTGGAGCAAAGTGGAATGCTTCGCATTTG
>ENA-OUQN01000674-OUQN01000674.1-human-gut-metagenome-genome-assembly--contig:-NODE-674-length-25763-cov-4.183173_pt1 | contig 25763 bp, 14 predicted proteins | sample MGYA00237950_ERZ548832 | MGnify/ENA primary metagenome ERZ548832 (study PRJEB26490, sample SAMN05194703) | human gut metagenome | biome: terrestrial biome; feature: human-associated habitat; material... | reverse complement strand
GAACTTGAAATGCCGTTTTTTTCACAACCCGAAACAAAAGCGGTACGTTCTTTTTCCATAACATCAATTTTTTTCTTGCTCATGGCACGGCGAACAATATCTGCCCTGCCATAGGAATATCCCGCAAGCTCACGGAATATTTGCATAACCTGTTCCTGATAAACCATACAGCCATACGTATTTTCAAGTATTGGTTTAAGCTTATCGGTTATATATCTCACTTTTTGGGGATTATGTGAATTTTCTACAAAGGTGTCGATTTGATTAGCCGGGCCGGGACGGTAAAGCGAGGTGGCAGCGATTAAATCCTCAAGCCTTGTCGGCTTCAAATTCATAAGCATACGCTTCATTCCGCTTGACTCAAACTGAAATACGCCCTCTGTCTGGCCTCTTGCAAAAAGGCTGTATACTTTTTTATCATCAATAGGTATTTCGTTAATATCAATTCCCGCTGCCTTGCTTGCGTCATTAATAACAGTCAATGTGCGAAGCCCAAGAAAATCCATTTTAAGAAGCCCAAGCTCCTCAAGAGAAGTCATAATGTATTGAGTAACCGGCACTCCGTCATTAGTTGCAAGCGGAACATAAGAACTTACAGGGTCGTGAGTAATAACAACGCCTGCCGCATGGGTAGACGTATTTCTCGGCATACCCTCAACCTTTTTTGCAGTTTTGATAAGTTCGTTTATCTGCTCATTTTCCTGCATAAGGTTTGAAAGTTCTTTAGACTTTTTAACAGCCTCGTCAATCGTAATATGAAAATCGTTAGGTACAAGCTTTGCAACAGCATCAACAGCGGCATAAGGCATACCCATAGCCCTGCCTACATCACGGATAGCTGCCTTTGTTGCAAGAGTGCCAAACGTAACAATCTGAGCCACGTGGTCGGCGCCGTATTTATTAGTTACATAATCAATAACCTCGCCACGTCTGACATAGCAAAAATCTATATCAAAATCGGGCATAGAAACACGCTCCGGATTTAAAAACCTTTCAAAAAGAAGATTATATTTCATTGGGTCGAGGTCGGTTATTTCCATACAATACGCCGCAATTGAGCCTGCGCCCGAACCTCTGCCGGGACCTACGGGAATTTTTCTGCTTTTTGCAAACGACACAAAGTCGGCAACTATGAGATAATAATCCGTATAGCCCATTTTTTCTACTGTTTCAAGTTCATATTCAAGGCGGTCATAATATTTTTTAGGCGGATTTTCGCCGTATCTTTTTTTCATACCGTTCATACAAAGCATTTTGAAATATTCAAAATGGTCCATATTGTTCGGTGTTTCGTAATAAGGAAGTTTAGTGTGGCCGAATTCAAAATCGAAATTGCACATATCGGCAATAATCTGCGTATTATCAATTGCCTGCGCAGTATCGGCAAAAATTTCCCTCATCTGCTGCTCGCTCTTTAAATAAAACTCATCTGCATGAAATTCGAGTCCCGTATCATCGCCGATAGTTTTATTAGTCGCAATACAAATAAGCACCTGCTGAATTTTAGCATCTTGCTTTTCAATATAATGAACATCATTTGTGGCAACAAGAGGAATACCCGTTTCTCTCGAAAGGCGCTTTAGCCCCTCGTTGACTATTGCCTGCTCGTTAATCCCGTGATTTTGAAGTTCCAAGTAATAGTTTCCTCTGCCGAAAAGTTCATCATACCACAAAGCAACACGTTTAGCTTTATCATAATCCTTTTGAAGCAACGCCTGCGGAATTTCACCTGCAAGGCAAGCAGAAAGGCATACTAAACCCTCGCTGTATTTTTCAAGCAAATCATGGTCAATTCTCGGTTTGAAATAAAATCCTTCGGTATACGATTTCGACACCATTTTTATAAGGTTTTTATATCCCTTTTCATTTTTGCAAAGCAAAACAAGATGATTATATTCCTTATCAAGCACCTTGTCCTTATCAAACCTCATTCTCGGCGCAACATAAACCTCGCAGCCTATAATAGGCTTGATGCCTTCTTTTTTGCAAGCCTTATAAAAATCAACAGCCCCGTACATATTACCATGGTCGGTAATAGCAAGAGACTGCATTCCAAGACTCTTTGCACGTGAAACAAGCTGCTCGATACGGCAAGCGCCGTCAAGCAAAGAAAACTCAGTATGAGTGTGCAAATGAGTAAACATATTATCGTTCCTTTTATTATATATTAATTAACTGATATACCATTATAATTCCTTAGCTATTTCAACTATTTTCTTTAATCTGTGGTTAACCCCAGAGCGTGAAAGACCGCTGAGTTTTGAAAGTTCTGCAAGGGAAGCTTCAGGATTATCTTGCCTCAAAACAGCCATTTCCTTAAGGTCGGGCTTAAGAAAATCAAGTCCTTTTTTCTCCTCAATTTTCTCGATAGCGGCACTTTGCTCCCAACTTGCTTTAACCGTTCTCTCAATATTTGCGGTTTCGCAATTTGCCGCTCTGTTAGCCTTATTCCTGAAATCCTTAACTATTTCAACGTTCATCATATCAAACATTGAAGTGCTTGCTCCCATAATATAAAGACAATCTTCAATAGCCTCACTGTCTTTAAAATATACTATATTATATCCCTTTCTGTTAGCGGTTTTAGGCGCAAGGTCAATTTCCTCCAAAAGAGTAACAAGGCTTTTTGAAAGATTCAAAAACGCAACAGTAAACTCCAAATGATAATCCTTATTTGGGTCAGACGCCGTGCCACACGAAAGGAAAGCACCTGCCAAAAACGATTTTTGACAGTTTTCACAATCAAAATTAGAATGATTGATTTTTAAACTGCCCTTACTCTCGTGGCCGAAAAAAGCAAGCACTTTTTCGCACTGTGCCTTATCATTAATCATAACTGTGTGGCTTTTACCGCCCGGCGAAGTCTTAACATCGCATTTAATATTGCAATATTTTTTTATAAGAAAAGCATATCTAATTGCGATATCCTTATTTTCGGTTTGAACACCGACGCCGTAGCTCGAAAAGCTTTTGCCGAAAATACACATTCCGTAAAGAAATGCCTTTTCGCAGCACGTGCTGTCATATTCAATTTTTAAAAGTTCATTTTTAACCTGTTGTGAAAACGACATTATTTTCTATCTATATCCCTGTGACTTACAGTTACATTATCCCATTTTTTTGAAAAATAATCCTTAAGAGCTTCGGCAAAAGCAACACTTCTGTGATTGCCGCCCGTACAACCGATTGCAAAAACAATCTGGCTCTTGCCCTCTCTGATATAAAGAGGATTAAGAAAATCAAGAAAATCAATAAGCTTTTTAAGAAGTTGCTTTGACTCGTCAAACGAGAACACAAAATCCTGAACTTCCTTATCAAGACCTGTTTTATTTCGCAAGCTTTCATTCCAATAAGGATTAGGAAGGCATCTTACATCAATAACAAAGTCTGCGGAATTAGGCACACCGTACTTAAATCCGAATGACATACAGTGGATATTCATATATTCCTTTGCATCGCCCAAAAGAAGTTCGGTAAGCCTTGCACGAAGTTGGTGCGTATCAATTGAAGAAGTGTCAATAATATGGTTTGCCTTTAATCTTAACGGTGCAAGAATTTCCCTCTCATAATCAAGTGCATTTTGAATATTGCCGTTGAATTTATCTGCAAAGGGGTGTTTTCTGCGAGTAAGCTTATAACGCTTGAGCGCCTCTGTATCGTTAATATCAAGATAAACAATCTTAGCTGTATATCCATATTGCTCCACATTATCAATACTTGAAATGATTTTTTCAAAAACATGGCCGCTTCTTACGTCAACAACCATTGCAACCTTAGGATAATATTCGCTGTTATTTGCGAGAAGTCCTACAAAAGTAGACATAAGCTCAGGCGGCATATTATCAATGCAATAATAACCTGCATCCTCCATAAAAGCCATAGCGGACGATTTGCCGGCGCCGCTGACACCTGTTATAATTACAAGTTCCTTACTGTTATCCATATATGTTTTCCCCTTTTATTTTGTAACCCTGATTTCCATTTCAAGCTTTACGCCTGTTTTTTCCATTACCTTATCACTGCAATATTTGCACAAATCAAGCACATCCTTACAAGTTGCGCCACCCTTGTTTATCACAAATCCTGCGTGCTTTTCGCTGACCTGCGCACCGCCCACGCTCTTGCCTTTAAGATTGCACTGCTCAATCAAAGCGCCTGCAAAATATCCCTCAGGACGTTTAAACGTTGAGCCTGCCGACGGATATTCAAGCGGCTGTTTTGCCCTTCTCCTGCCGATAAGGTCGTCCATTTTTTCTTTAATTTCCGATTTTTCACCTTTTTTTAGCTTAAGATAAAGCCCTGTTATAACGGCGCCGTTATCATAATAAGCGCTGTGGCGGTAAGAAAGTTTCAAATTGTCATTTTCGAGAAAGCCTCTATCGCCGTTTTTATCAATATGCTCACACTTATAAAGCACATCTTTCATTTCTCCGCCGTAAGCACCGGCATTCATAAATGCCGCACCGCCTGCCGAGCCGGGAATGCCGTAAGCAAATTCAAGCCCTGAAAGAGAATGCTCATAAGCAAAGCGGCAAAGTGCAATAAGCTTAGCCCCCGCTTTTGCATATATAGTTTCATCATCAATAAGCTTTATTTGCGAAAAAGGCTCACCGAGTATTAAAACACAAGCATCTATTCCGTCATCATCCACAAGAAGATTGGAACCGTTACCAACTGCAATAAGCCTTACATTTTCGGCTTTTGCACACTTAACAAGTTTGCTTATTTGCTCCTCGTTTTGCGGATAGACAACGAGCCTTGCATTGCCGCCTATTTTAAAGGTGGTATGAAGGCTCATTTTTTCGTTTTGAAGATACTTGCAATTAAATTTTTCACAAAGTTTAATTAACTGCTCCAAGCTATCACCAAATTATTATTTTACTTTACCAAGAAGAGCCGCACCGATAACACCGGCATCATTACCAAGCTCTGCCTTAACAATTTTAGTTTGAATTTTACTGTGAATTGAATATCTTTCAGACTGAACAAAACGACGAAGCGGTTTCATAAGAGTTTCGCCCTCATTGCAAATTCCGCCGCCGATACAAATAATTTCAGGCTGGAGAGCATTAACAATATTGATAAGACCGCAAGCAACATACTTGATATAATCATCAACAACCTTAATGCCTGCGATATCGCCTAAACGCATAGCGTCAAAAGCAGTCCTTCCCGATACCTTGCCCTCCTCCTTAGCAAGCTTGTGCATAAGAGAATCAGGATATTCTTCCATAGCTTTTTTAGTCTGCCTGATAAGAGCGGTAGCAGAAGCATAAGCTTCCCAGCAGCCCTTACGACCGCACGAACACTGCTCGCCGTCAACAACGATTACCATATGACCGCACTCGCCACCGGCATAGTTTACACCGTTTACGATTTTGCCGCCGATAATTACACCCGAACCTACACCCGTACCAAGAGTTACGGCAACAAAGTCCTTAGCGCCGTTTCCGCAACCCGCATAAGCCTCACCTAATGCTGCGCAGTTAGCGTCATTTTCAATAAATACCTTTTCCTCAGGCTTATTAATTCTTTTTGCAAGCATAGTTCTTGCAGGAACATTATTAAACGCAAGATTGTTTGCAAATTCAATAACACCATCCTGATTAACCGTACCCGGAGTACCCATACCAACGCTGTCGATATCCTCCATAGTAAGACCTGCCGTTTTGACTGCTTCCTCGCAAACATCTGCAATATCGTCAAAAATTTCATCTGCACTCCTCGGAGAGTTCGTAGGAGTCTTTGAAGTGCCGATAATATTGTAATCATCATCTACAACCGACGCAACAATATTTGTTCCGCCTAAATCAATACCAATTGTATACATTGTGCTTTACCTCTTTTTTAATTTATATAAACAAAATTTGACTTAGCTTTGCCAAATTTCAATTTCCTTATCCTCCGGCTGAACATCGTCCATACCAAGGCTTATCATTAAATCCTTTGCCGCATTGTAACCCATTTTCTTTTGACGGTTATTCATTGCGGCAGTTTCAACAATAACTGCAAGATTTCTGCCCGGAGTAATAGGAACGGTAATAGCCGGAATCTTCACGCCGAGAACATTTGCATACTCATTATCGAGACCGAGTCTGTCATAAGCCTTTGTTGAATCCCAAGCCTCAAGCTGAATAACCATATCAATTTTTTCGCTTGATTTAACGGCACCCATACCGAAAATACGCCTTGCATCAATAATACCGATACCTCTAAGCTCAACAAAATGGCGAATATTGCTCGGCGAATTGCCACGAAGCGTTCTTTCGTTAATTTTTCTGATTTCAACTGCGTCATCCGCAATAAGACGATGACCACGCTTGATAAGTTCAATGGCAGTTTCGCTCTTGCCCGCACCGCTTTCACCGGTTATAAGAACACCTTCGCCGTAAACCTCAACAAGAACACCGTGCCTTGTAATTCTCGGTGCAAGTTCTGTGTTAAGAAATTCAATCAGTGCGGCTAAGAACGGCGATGTTTCCTCCTCCGTCTTAAGAAGCGGAATTTCGTGCTTTTTGCAAGCGTCGTAAAGATAATCGGGAATTTCAAGACCTCTTGTAACTACCGCAGCGGCAGGTTTAAGCGAAAGCCAACAATCAAGAGCCGCTTCCCTCTCGTCAGGTTCCATACTGCGAATAAAGCCTATCTCTGTCCAACCGAGAATCTGGATTCTCAAAGAGTCAAAATAATCGGTATATCCCGTCAAAACAATACCGGGACGATTAACCTCGCTTGTTGTAATCAAAATTTCGTCAGCCGAGCGTGGCATATAAACCGTTTCAAGCTTGTGAAAATCAATCATCTTTTCAAGCGAAACAGAATATGTTTGCGACATAATCCATTCCTCCAAATCTACATTCAAAAACTATTATAAAGTATTTCGGTAACTTAATCAAGGGGAATTTGATTTTTTATTATAGAAATTATAATATAAATATAAAATATTTGCTAAATGTTTACTTTTCTTTTCTTTTGTGCTAAACTTAATACAATTTCAATCAAATTATACGGAGTTAAACCAAGTGAACGATAAAAAGAAATTAAAAATAGCAATTGGCACCGACGCATTTCCGCCGACAACCGACGGAATAAGCAACGTTGCCCAAAGCTATGCGCAAATAATCAATAAAAATTTGGGCGAAGCGGTTGTTGTTACACCTAAAAACCCAAATCAGCTTGACTACAGATACGATTATCAAATTTACAGATATAAAAGTTGGTGGCTTCCGTCAAAAGAGGGCTACAGCATAGGCTGGCCTTTTAAAGACGAACTTCATCAGGACATAATCAATATGAATTTTGACCTGCTCCACTCTCATGCACCTCTTGCAACAAGCTATTATTTCAGACGTGTTGTGGAAAAGAAAAAAATCCCAACTGTGCTTACTTATCACACAAAATATGAATACGATTTTGACAGACGTGTTCCGACAAAGGCGGCAAGGGATTTTGCATATCGATTTTTGCTTAATAACATCAATGCCGCAGACGAAGTTTGGGTGACAAGCGAAGGCACTGTTGACTCGCTTCGCAAGGTCGGATATGAGGGCGAATACGTTGTTATGCCAAACGGTTGCGATTTACCTATAACAAACGTAAGTGACGATGATATTGTGCTTATTAAAAGAAAACACAACATACCAAACAATATTCCGCTTTTTATTTATACCGGCAGAATGATTTGGTACAAAAACATTGAGCTTATCCTCGATGCCTGTGCAATGTTAAAAAACGAAGGCAAAGACTTCAGGCTCATTATGCTCGGCTTTGGTGCAGACGAAAACGCAATTAAGAAAAAAATTCGCAAATGCGGTATTGCCGACAATGTTATTTGGACAGGAAAAATATTAGACAGAAACGAACTTTTGGGATATTACGGCATTTCCGATTTACTTCTTTTCCCGTCAACCTTTGATACAAACGGCCTCGTTGTAAGAGAAGCAGCAGCGTGTGCAACGCCAAGCCTTTTAGTACGTGGCAGCTGTGCGGCAGAGGGTGTTGAGGACTGCAAAACAGGCTTTTTATGTATGGAAAGCGCCCATTCAATCAAAGCAACACTTAATAATATTATGGATAACAAAGCACTTCTTAAAGAAGTCGGCAAAAAGGCACAAAGCGATATTTATATCAGCTGGGACGATGCCGTTAAAAAAGCCTATGAGCGTTATTATGTTGTTATCGATAATTTCAAAACGAAGAATAATTTATAATCAAATTAACAAAATTTCAACTTTTTCATAGAATAAAAAAGTAAATTAAGGAGTTGATTTTTTGTTTAGTTATATAAAAAAACTGCAATACCCTATCAATATAAAGCACCCTGACCCAAAAGCCGCCGCCATAATAATAAGTCAATATGGTGGAACATACGGTTTTTAGATATACATTAATATATAGTAAAACGCCCTCGGCTGAGTAACCGAGGGCGTTTCTAATGAGATACGTAGTTTTTGGTATCGGACTACGTGTTGTTATAATATCAATTATATTATGCTTTGTCAATATTTATTTTAAATAAGCCTTTGCAACATAATATGTAGCACTGCCGTATTTGACTTTAGACATAGTATATTTCTTGCCTTTAATTTTCTTAGTGCCGGTGGAAGCGGTTACAAGCTCAACTTTTGTATTGTTAGGAATAAGCGTGTGAGCTTCTTTGTCGCCGAGTGCCTTATAAGCATTCAAGCCGCCGTTTGCCTTGACCGTCTTGTAAGCCTTAACTTCTTTAAGATTTTTTTGATTTTTCGGTCGGAGAATACCGTTTACTGTTGATGAATTATAAGTTTTCTCTCTGAGTGTCATTTTATCGCCGTTCCCGGTTGCATTTTGGTCGTAATACTTAACCTTGCCGTTCTTAGTAGGCTCGGCAATAACAAAAATATGGCCGTATGTACCTGATGTTCTGATTCCGATATCACCCTTTTTGAGTTCGCCGTTTTTGTATGTAGGTGTGATAAAAACAAAATTCTTTTTGAGCCACGCAGATGATTTACGATTAGTCCACCAATATTTTGCATTGCCCCAAAAGCCTTTATCAAGTCCAAGGCATTCGTGGATATAGCAGTCAATTAAATCCACGCACTGCACACCGTAAACACCGTCATAGTTTGTTTTCTTGCCGAGGAATTTTTTAACCCAAGCAGAAAACTTCATACCGTTTGAGCCGCCTTTCTGCTCAATGTTCATAACAGCGGACAAGCCTGCTGCTACCGCCGAGGCAAGAACACCGAGAAGTGCCGCCTTAAGTGCGGACTTATCCTGTGTAAAATCGACCGTCGGCAAAGCAACTACAAGAAAAGCGATAAGTGCCTGAATGAATGTTTTTGCAACTCTAATGAGTGCTTCTTTGGTTAATGTGTAATTTTTCATAATTTTTTACTCCTTTTTATTTTAATCTATCTTCAAGGTCCTTAATTCTATGGTCGGCAACGCTAACCTTATTTTCAAGCACAGGCACACGCTGTGCAAAATTATTATGTTGTCGAACTTCTCTTGTAAGTTCCTCGATTTTGGTATCTGTAACTGCTTGATTTTTTTCAAGCTCTTTTTGCATTTTTCGGCTGTTACCGATATTTGTAACGATAACTCCGAGAAAAGTTAAGCCGCCTGTTATTAATGCGACTAACACTTCATTTGTCATATCATCACCTCGGCTTGCTGTTGTTTTTCGATTTCCGCCTTTTCCTCAGGCGTAACTTCTCGCCAATTATCGGCAGAATCATTCCGTCCTAATGAAATTTCAGTACCAAATGTTTCGCCGTTGGTGAGGAAATTGTTTTTATTTTTAGACTCCATTTTCAATGTCAAGAGATAACACTCCGTTTTCGAACTTTAGTCCGTCGCCGAGCGTAACATTTCTAAATTCGGGACGTCCGTATGCTTTTGGAATCGAATATACAAGTCCGCCGGTTCTTACACAGGGAAGGTCACGTAAATAATCGTTAATCTCGTCAGCAGTACCCTGAGCACCTATTACCATTTCCCAGAAGGTTGTATCGTATTCAGTAGCGTCTATAGCGAATCCTAACTGACCCGACCATATGTCAATAGGATTGTATTTGTAATTAGCATCGTCGGGAATATTCTTGCTAATATCGCCAATATAAACAATATCGCATAAGCATTCCGTATCTGTTTTGCTGAATTTTAGGTAAATTGTGTCGCCTTTGTTTACCTTGATTTCGAGAGGTGTGAAGCCTGCCACAGCATCCGGATGACCTAAACGAAAAATCCCCCTACTATAAAAGCTGTATTTGCCGTCAGAACTAATTGTGTCTGATAAATCGCTCATACCGAGCACCATTGTTTTTTTGGTAATATCTTCGGCAAAATCAGAAAGTGTTCTTGTAACTTTCTTTTTTGAATTTAACGGCCTACCATACTTGAAAAGATAACCCGATAAATCACTTAATAAATCGTTGACTTCCTGTGTTGTGATATGGTTGCAATCATCGTTAAACCAATCTCCAGCGCTCAAATCTTGAACGTAATAAGTATTATATGAATCAAACACTTGGGCTTCGCCGCCGATACCGGTAAGGATTAATATGCCTGCGTATAAGTTCACAAGCAAACTTCCGTCCTCTGTTATGCAATTAACGTCATTGTTGTTGACGAAATACAAACTGCTTTCTTTTAACTCGCTTACCTTGAAATCTTTGCTTAGAATAGTGATAGGTTGGTTTTGGAGAGCGGTGTAGTCGGTTGTGCCCGGAGCACCCTGCTCACCTTTTTCGCCTTGCGGCCCTTGTATTCCTGCGTCGCCCTTTGGTCCTTGTTCACCCTGCGGTCCTGTGTCACCTTTTGCACCCGGTGCGCCGTCATTACCCTTGTCGCCTTTTTCACCTTTTAGTTCGCCGTTTGCAAGCTTTGTTTCAAGCATTTTTGATATATCATTAGCTCGCTTAGTGGCCTCTTGTGATTTAACCGTTTCACTCGTAAGCGCCGAATAATCAGACGTTGAGGTTATCCTATTCTCGTCACTCAGCACGTCGTACACCTCTATGCTAAATCTCGGTGTAGTTAAAAGCTGAGCGCCTGCTGCATTTGAATCGTATATCCTCAATTCACACTCAACAGTACCTGCTGCCGTAATAAGCTGCTTTTCAACGTCAACAATAGCCATTCCGTTTTCGATAGTGCAATCCTTATATATCACATTACCGTCAGTCTTTTTGCCATATATTGTAGCAATCATATCACCGCCAAGTATAAAGGCTTTTCCGCCGTCGGTAAGGGATATAACTATCCTTCTTGAATTAACATCATTTAGCTTAACGTCTATGCTCCATTGTGCGCCGTTTTTCTGCAAATCAAGAGATTTTCGATAAACTTGTTTTTCCATATAATCACCTCTTGAAATAATTATACAAAAAGAACGAGGGTGTTTGTCACACCCTCGCCGTTAATTATTTGAGATAATGTTCGTCTGCATATTGCTTTGCAGCTCTTCTATCTCCATATAATCCTGTTTTAACCATAATTGTTAAAACATCCGCTTTTTTGTCAGCATTTCCGTTTTTATACCGCAACTCTAAAATTCCGTCTATCGATTTTCGAGTGTAATTTGCACTTTGCTTTACACTTTTTCCACTATCAACATAAGAATTAACTTTTTCATTAATATACGACCGAATTTGTTGAGTGTTATTAGCATTCAAAACATTTGTTGTTTTTCTTTTTCCGTACTTTGCTTTTTTGATTTTTTGTTGAAGCTTTTCTTCAGCTTCATCTTTGCTGCTTCCGTTTGCAATATATACATTTTTTATACTTTCGCAAACTTTATTCAAAGTATTATTATCACCGCTTTCTATTGCTGCACTCAAATCATCCTCATTAAACAATTGACTTTCATTTTGACTGTCACTATCTGTTACAACTATTTTCTTTATAGCTGATTCAACCGTCGACTTATCCATTCCGCTTGCAATAAGTTCTTTGAGCTTTTGATTATATGTATCATCGTCCTTATCATCCAATGCTTCTTTAGCCGATTTCATTGTTGAATAATAGCTTTTTATTGCCTTAATAACAGTTGTATATTCATAATTATTTTCCAACTCATCAGCGACATCAATCATTGTTTTTATATTGTTATCAGAATAATCTATTCCTGCTTGAGCAATTTCCTTTTTTCCTTTAACAAGAGCAGATTTAATTGAATTTTGAGCACTATCTTCGGCTTCCTCTTTACTCTTTCCATTTGAAATGTCAACCTGTTTATTTTTTTCCACCATTTCTTTCAATGTACTTAAGTCATTTTTATAAATCGCAGTTGCAAGGTCATTATTTGTAAAGAACTTACTGTCTTTACTGTCCTGCTCCTCGTCAATCTCGACCGTATCAATTGCTTTTTCAACAGTTTCCTTATCCGTTCCGCTTGATATAAGCGTTTCAAGCGATTGCTTATATTTTTTGTCGTCGCTGTCCGCCTTATATCCTGCTGCCTTTTGAATTTCGGAAGAGTAAGCTTTGATTGCTTTATAGGCAAGTTCGTAATCAAAGCCGTCGCTTTCAAGCTCTTTAGCAATATTAATTGCCGTGCCAATATCTCCGTCAAGATATGCAAGGCCTGCTGTAGCAACTCGCTCGTCATTTTCTATCAATCCCTTCTTGATATAATTATCGGGATTAGAAACATTATCGGCAATGCGCTTATACATGTCATTGTTGCCGTCCTTAATTGCCTCATATATCATTTGTTGCTTGTCTTTTTCAGGAAATAGGTCAAGGCCGAATACGGCAAGCACATCATCAGTAACCAATGATTCTTTGATACTGTCCATTGTAGCTGATTTAAGGGCTGATTTATTTACCCCAAGACCAATCGTCAGTCCTTTATGTACCATATTATAAACGCTTCGAACATCTCTCATGACATTTTCAATAGGCCACCCAATAAATGCGCCAAGTGCACCCGCAATATTCTGTACCTTTTTCCATGGTGTCAAGTTGTCACTCCAAAGATTTTTTACCGCACTAACCAAATCGCCCACACTGTCCATGTCGGCTCTTGTAACATCATAGCCTTTAAAAATATTTGCAACATCCTTAACGAACGTAATCTGATTTACCGGGTTAGCATTGTCAATAAAGTTAGGAATAAGTTCCGCCAAATATGCTTCAAGATAGGTCTTGTCGTCATCATCATTACGTGCGGCGGTTACAATTGATTGAAGAAGAGCGTTTATAACACTTGCAATAACAAGTGAAGCAACAATTCTCGTAGCTTTTCCCTTGCTAAACTTTCCACGCTTTGCCTGAACGGCTGCATTCACAAGCATGTTAAGGGAAGTAGTCGGCTCTGCCATAAATGCAGTTGCTACTTTTGTCAATCTATCTTTACTCCGCATTAAAGCCGAACGTGAAAATACCGAATCATATACCTGTGTTTTTGTTATAACCTCAGTAAATCGTTCGCCTGCCTTTTTCAACCTTTCCTCTGTTGATAAATTAGGATATTTATCCTTGGTTTCCGCCTTGCAGGCATTCCAAATGTGAGACCAGGTTATTTCATCAGCCTTGGAAGCCGTATATCCAAATACCTCGTCACGAAACGCTCCGTCCTTAAAAAATGCAGGAACTTTTTCCAAGCCCTTATAATCAACATTGTTAAGATAATCAACCGTACTTTGCGCCATGTTAGTATCAAAATATCCCATTTCCTTAATGATAGCAACAGGAGCATATTTCTTTATTTCTTCATAAGCGCCCTTTTTATAGCTACCATGAGTTGTCAAAAAATACTTTGGGTTAATGATTGAAAACGCTCTGCCTATTGCCGACGGCTGCTGAATTGCAACGGAAGCGGAAGCAAAAACAGCATTTTTTTTGAAAATGCTCACAAACTTATCAGTAATATCTGTACCGGGTTCACGGACCACTCCGCCATTTATATTTTCTATCAATTTTGATATATACGATATTGCTTCATTTCCATAATTATTTTCAATTTTTTCTTTAATTGAAATTAAATTATCTGAATCGTCAATGTCGGAATAGTTATATACTTTATCAAAATTTTCAAGTGGTAAAGTAAATGCATTGTATTTTGCCATTTCATCAACATGGCCTGCCCAAACACTATCAAAACCATTAAGAATAAGAGCCTGCTTTGCTCCTTCCACCGTTGCGTTTGTCATTCCTGAATTTTTGATTTTTTTAGTGCCTTTAACCTCTGTACTCTTTTCTTTAACCGAATCGCCGTCAACTTTCATAGGGAAGTAATTTTCCTCTTTAAACAGTTCAACATCATAAAGCTGCCGTGTAACTTCGTTACCCTTTTCTGCCATATCGGTCGAAAGATATTTAACCATATCTCTAACGTATTCTTTTTGTTCTTCAGTAAGCAAATCGGTCAAGTATTTCAAATCCTGCTTACTTAATTTATGTGTTGAGTATTTATTGCTTTTCTTTTTGTTTTTCGTGTCAGCAAATTTAATGCCGCCGTGCAAAATATGATTTTTTGCTTGTTCTCTTCGACTGAAAGCGTATAGCGACATTAAGTCTTGTAAATCGAATTTTAGTTTTTCACCTAACAAAGATTTATACTCTGTTATTTTATCAAAATTCCAACTCTTCCAATTATACTTTTCTCGAATATCATTAGCAAAATTTTTACTGTCGCTGATAGTAACCGCCCATGTATCTTCACCTTTTCTGACATCACGGTAAAGTTTAAGCAACTCGTCACTGCCAAGATATTCAAAAAAGTATTCCGGTTTCATTGAATTATATCCAAGCGAGCGTAAATATCTGTTATTAATTTGCTTTACAGATATACTTTCGATTTCTTCCTTGACCTTAGATACAGATTTTTCTATTGTTTTGTTTCTTTCATAGCCAAAAAGCTTGTTAGCTTTTCCTATGGTAGTAAGTGTCATTGATATAATATCATCAAGCTTTGAAAGTTCTGTAGAATTTAACATTGCCACAGTTTTATTTCCGATAGAATTTTCCAAAGCCGCTAAATCTTTCATCAACCACTCGTTATACAAATTGGTAATATAGTGATATGTATCGGTTTTATCTGCACTTAGTCGAGTAAAACTATCATTAAGATTTTTGACTTTGTCAAGAATTTTATCATCAAATTTTGTATCCGTGGTTACTGTGTAGCATAAATCTCTTACACTCTCAACCATATTATTAGGAATATGCTTTGTTTTAGTTTGCTTAGCAAGCGAAGCAAGTCGTAACAAATTGCGTTTAATCCTTTTCCTATATTCAGCCTTAAGCTTCTCTTCTTTAAAGTTTTTTCTGAATTCTGCTTTATATTGAATAGTATCTCTATATAAATCAGACCTGTATTGCTGATTTTTGTGAACTTGTTCTTTTCTAAATTCAGAAAATTCCTTTTTATGCTTTGCCTTTTCGTCGGCGAGCAGCTTTTGATAGTTGCTTATTTGCTGAGCATATTTTGACCTTGCTTTTTGAAAGCGCTTTTCGTTTTTATCTGCCTTGGTCTCATAAAGATTAGTCTTGAAATAATAAGAAAGAATATCATTAGCAAGGCTTTCAAGATATTCTTCCTTGCTGTAGCCGTAATCGTTTTCAATAGCCTTATCCTTATAAGTATTAACCATATCAAGAAGCGCAATCGGCATATCCTGCGAATTGTCACTCGGCATTAATCCGCCGAATAATTCTTCCATTTCATTAGCCAAATCGTCAAGCGGTATACCATTTTCGGTAATGTTAATCTTTCCTCTTGACGCATTCTTATACTTGCCGTAAGAGCCGAAATAAAACGAAACCTCTTCCTTTTGCTTATCGGAAAGCTTAATCTCTGTGTTTTTCAAATAATCAAGCATTTCCTGTTCTTCCTGCGTAGGCTGATACTTAAGCTGCTTTTCGTTTTCAACAAGCTTGTTTGCAAGGTCGTATGCAGCGTTAAAGAATTGCTGAGAAGTGTCAAGCGTGTGCCAGCTTTTCATTTCCTTTGCCACATCAACGCCTGTCATACGTGTAGGCGTAAGCTTAATGATTTTTCTTGCTGCAATTAATAACGAGTTTGTGCTTACCTCTCTGCCGTTAGTAAGCTCAAATTGGTGTTTTAAGACCTCATTGATTTCCTTAAGGTGCTTGTTTTCACGCTTAAGCTCTGCATACTCGGCATAGTCTACATCTCGGGAGTATCTTTTTTTGCTTGTGTTATCATTATCAGCATCTTTCCTATATCCGTATCTGTCACTTTGCCTTTCTGCTTGTAGCGCTTCTCTATCGAGTGAATCAATATTTCCTGCTGTTCTTCCGTTTTCATTGCTGCTAAGGCTGCTGCTATCGTATCTTTCGGAAGCTTCAAGTAATCCAGATAGTCTATTATTGTTTTTTGCTTTTCTGTGAATTTCATAATCATCCATTCCTTTCAAATACTTTTCAATATTATATCTATCATAATATCGGATACCGTTTTCGTTATAAATAAAATAATATTTATAATCGCCGTAATTTATACTTCTTATCTCATCAGAGTACCTATTAGCATATCTTATTGTTATTGCACTTGATACAGCAGCATATTCTTTTTTTCCAAGTCTGATTTCATTATAATTCGTATCATCAAACTCGTCAATATTAACATCACGAGAAAATCTAATATCTTCAAGCGAATTTATAACATCAAGTCGGCTCTGCTCGTTATTTGCTTTATATTCTGCATACGATACGCCTGCATTTTTTAATGCATTTTTCAACTTTTGACTTGCATTGTCAGGAATAACAGCAGTATATACTTCGTTAAAATAAACGGCTCTTTGCGGTTTTGCTTCAAAATAACTCGTTGGCAATGCACGAATATCATTAATAAGGGTCCAAATATCATCAACCGCCATATCACTGTAATTAGCCCAGCCTTTAAGCTCGGTTTTCAAATAATTTGCAAGCCCTGATTTTGTTTCTGTTTTTGCAACGCCGTCAACGATAATATCAGCCACAGCAAATGGGTTATCGTTTTTTGTCATACTTTGGGCAATTTCTCGAAATCTTTTATAAAGATTATTACGTATTTGATTGTATTCTTCATCATTAACATTTTGAAGTCGTGATTTATCATTTCTCACTTCATCAAGATTGTTATATTTCTTTGCCGAGCCACCGATTATATTGCTGACGAGAAAATTGCCGCCCTGAGCATTTTGATTATTCATTGCCTTAACGATATTTTCAAGGTTATAATCCCAATACAGACTTTCCCAATTCTTTCGTTCACCTGATTCGTCAAAAGGGTCATTGCCTTTCCAAATACCCTTTTTCTCTACAACACCGTCAAATAAATCATTAAGCCAGCTTTCATATTCCTTTTGATTAATTTTATTATCAATAAGATTATGTGTTGCCTCATTGTCTGAAACGAGTTCAACTTTTTCAGCTCCGTTTTTCAAATAATCAATAGCCTTTTTCACAAAAGCTTTTCTTTGAAACGCCGTCTTAATTTCATCCGAATTGTTGAAAATGTTATCTATGTTCTCATCACTTATACCGGGAATTAAGGATTTATAATAATCGGCGATTGATTGCTTTATCTTGCTATCGTATTTTTCGACCCATAATCTGCTCGGAAGCAACGGTTTGTTCTCAATTTCCTGAAGCGTATCTTTTATATTATCATTAAGGAAATCGAAAACGTCAGTATCTTCGCTTGTAAGAGTTGTTTTCTTTTCTCTTTGAACAATATCTCTAACCGGCTCATACTTATCCGCCAAATATAATTCCTTAAAAGCATAATCATTTTTATACTTATTAACTAATTCGGCAATACTTCCTGCGCTGTCAACCTGGTCTTTGAAATTATCAGGATGAAATAATGAAGCATTAGGCTTATATGCAAGTTTTTGCTTTACAAGATTGTTTATTTTGCTATATAAATTCCATGCTTTCTTTTCATTAAGTTTGTGTTCGGCTTTAACTGATATCGGAGTATAAGCGTCAGAAGAATAAACCTTATTTGCATTACTTTCTTGTGGGTCAATAGTCTTTTTATCAAAAACAAGTGAAATATCGCCAAATTCATTATTTGCGCTGATATTTTGTGCTTTCATTATTGCTATCGACGGACTTGGTAAACCACCGAGTTCCAATGCACTGAGCAGTTTACTTTCGGTAGTATTATGAATTGCAACAAGTTCCTTTGTTTCCTCAATAGGTATATCAAGTGAAAATTTTGTATCGTTATTATTGACAGACGCTTTATTTTGTGTTACATTGTCATTAGATACAGGAGAAGCAAGCTCGTTTCGGACGTAAGATTGAGGGACGTTTTCAGCGTCATTTAATACTTGCGTAACTGTATCGTTTTTATTTATATAAGCACTTATCACCCAGAGTTTTTTCCATTTGCTTTCTGCGGCACTTTCTATCAAATAGTAAGTGCCGTTTATTTTTTTTTTGAATAATATAATTTGAGCACTTTTGTTATTTGAATTATTAAATTCTTTACTGCTCTTATCAACGACTTCAACGTTATCATAATTTTCAAGAATATAATTAATTCTTGCCAAATCATTTTTATTTTTCATTGAATTATCAGCTTTGCCATTTTTACCATGCCTTTTTTCAATGTGTTTAAGAGCATTAGTATTTATACCATTTGAATAGCCTGTAAAATCAAATCCAATAATTTTCTTTAAATCTTTGATTTGTTTTTTATTAACTTCTGATATTGTGTGACGTGCAAATTTTTTAGTCGAATTAAATTCGTCAATAAAACCCAGCATTTTTTCATCAACTGAATTTAAGTAATCTTTAATAACCGTTTGCATATCATAAGGATATTCCTCAATATTTCTTGAAAATTTTATACTTGTTGTATCATACTCAACCTCGGTACCGTTATAAAGATTATTGCTTGCATTATCAAGCATATCGAGAAACTGCTTGCGGATATGGTCGGCTCTCTTTTGTTCCATTTCCATAGTGGTACGTGCAGCCGTCTGCAAATTAGAAGTAGCAATCACACTTTTAATTTTCTCAATAACGGACTTAAGAAATTCTGTGATTGTTTCAATAATGCTTTTCTTTTCAGCCTCGGTTTTGTTGTCACTAAGCCACTTTGCAAACTGCTCAACGCCCTCATCCGTAGAAAAGAGACCCGATACAGCGTCGTTGGTAAGCTCGTCTATTGCCTCGGCTCTTGTTTTTGACCCCTCAGCCTTAGTATATGTATCAATATAAGCATCAACAAGGGCATTAAAATTATCTGCGCCCTTATAGCTGACATACCAATCACGAATAGCAGACTGCACGTTTTGGTATTCCTGCTCATTATAAGCAAGTCCAAACTCGCCAAGCTCGTGAATAAGCGCATTATACTCACCGCTGCCGTCTGCATTAATGATAATTTTAGCGAGTGACGGAATAAACTGACCGTTTCCGCCCTGTCTGCCGTCGGAGTGTCTTTCAATATCCACTCTTGTTTTCCTTGCAACCTCGGTAAAGACATCATCAATCGTACTGTCGCTGTTAGAAATATTCTTGTATTCACCTTCAATATGCCTTGTGGTTTTTGTAGGTGATTTTTTATTTTTCCTCTGCTCCTCAATATAAGCGTCATAACTTTTAGCGTCCGTTTGTCCCGAACGGTAAATATTAATCGCCTTATCGCCGAGGAATTTAATGGCAGGATAAAAAGCCGGATTTTTCATAACGAATTTATCAAACGGCACATCAGGCTTTGCAACGCCCAAATCATAAAGCATTTTCGCCTGAGATACATACGTGCTCACACTTGCGCCCTTTAAATTATTCGGGTCAAAATTGACATAAACGGCATTTGCCCCGGAGTTACCGAAGTTTTTATTTATAATTTCATTTGTAAGGACCTGCTGCGTTTGATTTTCAAATGAAATATTGTTGTAATCTATATCGCCGGCTGAAGTTTTAACCTTGAAATTACTGCGGTCGGCGCTGACCTCAAATGGGTGTTTGCCATAAATTTTCACCGCCGCTTGATTTCCGTTTGACGCAATAGCAACAGCATTAACATTATATTTAAGGCTGTTGCTCTGTTGTTCTGCTGTGAACGTTTCTGCAGGCTTTTGCGTATATTCCGATACGTTTGGTGTGTTTTCCTCTAAAGCAGCATTTTGGGCGTTCTCTGCCCTTTGCTGATACTTACTGTAGCCGCCATAAGTAAAGCTATAATCTGTATAGCCGTTCTTAAGCTTAGCCGACAATGCTTCAAGCGAATCGTTGCTGATATCTTTTTCGGTAAAGTCTGAGCCAAACTGTTCATTTATGGCATTAATAGCTTTTTCACTATCCTTAATCACCTTGACATCATATCGGCTCAATTCAAAGCCATTAACCATTTTGCTTATGGCCTTATTTATTCTGTCCTCGTTTTTTTCGCCCTCAATTGCCGTGGCAATGTTTTCCTTGAAACCCTCTTTCACTATCTCTGTTTGAAGCTGTCCGAGCCTTTTTTCATTAATCTTACTGTAATCAGCTTCATCATAAATAGAAGCGCCGGCAAGTACATCACCGTTTGCTTGACTTGTCTTAACCTTTGCCTGCAATTCCTCGGCATACTTATATGCCTTGCTGTTTTTATTCTTTGAAAGCCCCTCGTCTATAATCGCCTGAACATCGCTGTTGCTTTGTGCTTTTGCTTCTGCGCCGAGCTTTTTATTATCGATATTATTTTGTGCGCTTTCAATAATCTTGTTCGGTGCAATTTCGCTACCTGACATAACAGCGCCGGCAAAGCCTGCCTGCAAGGCAGCGAAGATATCCTCGGCAAGCATAGACTTAACAACCTCTTTGTCTGCCTCTTGTTCGCTCAAACCTTGTTCAAGATAGCTTCTTTTAAGCTGCGAAAGCTCGCTTAATTGTCCCTGTGTAATTTGGTCGTATGTTCTGTCAACAACATTACCGATAATTTCCTCTGTGCCCTCATTAAGTCCGCTTACAAGAATTTTGCCGAACGTGCTGCTGCCTTTTACGTCCGCCCATTCAAGCGGAGCACCCACCATTTCGGTAAGGAAGTTAATTAATGCGCCTTTCACGCTGCTTTTAATCGTTTCGCCTGAAGAGCTTCCGCTTGCAAGCTGTGAAGACATATCATCACCCATAGCCGCCGTACTGAATACGCCGTTAATAAGTGCTTGTTTTGCCTTTTCTGCCTTACCCGAAGCGGTAATACCGCCTGTTATTCCACCGCCAAAAAGTAATGAATTGTAAACATTCTCTGCCATTTGGTCTATGTTATCATATAGCGCTGCATTAACATTACCCATATTGTTGCCGAGAATTTCAATTTCGTTATTCTTATTGACACTTATAGGGCCTATTTTCTTTCCGGCAAGATTGATAAGTCCGTCATTTGTCGCCTTATCTTCAAGTCCTTTTCGTGTGCCGTACGCCGCATTCGTTATAAAGTCAGCCGTGCCGTTAATACTGCTTTTACCGTTCACCGCCATATCAATGGTATTTGCTATATTTGCCTGCGCTCTTAAAGGGGAAGTAAGCGTTCTTGCCGCCTGCATTATAACCGGGTGCTGCTGCGCCGCTTTTTCAGCACCTTTTATAACCTTTGCCTGCTGCTCATTGTTTTTATTAGCAATATAATAATCAATCAAGTCCTCTGCCTTGATATCCTTATATCCTTTCTTGTTAATAAGGCTTTGAAGTTCTTTGAGTGAATCATTATATTTTTTGCTATAGTCGACGTCATTTTGACCCTTTGAGCCTACACCCATAGCATTAAGCATAGCACTGCTCATATCATCAGCACCCGAAGCCTTGTTTTTCTCGACAATTGCGTTTTTAAATTTGTACGCCTGCTCTGCTTTTTTTGATATTTCCTTATCTTTGCTTAAAGCGCTCTTGTTTTTAGCTGCTGTTTCTTCTCTTGCTTTTTGCTTAATGTCAGCGTCGTATGCCTGTTGCTCATAAGCCTCTTGCTTAGATTTATTATAAATCTGCTTGACTTCATTTTTTCGCTCAGCGTCATACGGATTTCCGTATAAAGTCTCGCCGACTTTGCCTATTTCACTCATAAGTAAATTTTTCTTTTGCTTACTGCCGTTCAATGCCTCATACTCTTCCTTAAGCTTATCGTATGCGCTCTGCTTTTTCTCTTTTTCCATTTGAGAAGATTTATAATTTTTTCTTGCCTCGGAAGCGGAAACGTTGTCAAGAGGATTAATCATATTTAATACAGCCTTAAGCTGGCTTTTTCTCTCGTCATTAATTCCTTTCTTTTGCTCGTTTTTATAGGCTTTAGTGTTTTTAATATAATCATCATAATAAAGCTTATACGTATTTGCAGATACATTGCTACGATTCTTCTTTGCACCCTCATACATAGAACGAGAGTATTCGTATGCGTCCTTTTTCTGCTTTTCTTCATCACGCTTTTTAGCTTTTTTTCTTAATTTTTCATAATCAACAGCCATTGTTTTCTCCTTACATAAGATTATAGTGGTCTAAAAGCCACGCCTCTTGTTTATCGTTTATTACCTTTTTATCCTTTAATGATTTAATTGCATTTACTCTGCCATAGTCAGTTGAATTACTGCCTATTTGTTGTAACATACCATTAGGAATTTTAAGCTTTTCTTGTTTTTGCTTTGCCTTTGAATCTAAATCTTTTGGAATTGAAGCAGTATCTTTGCTATATTCCGATTTATCATTAGCAGTATACGAATAACTTGAACTTCCGCTTGACCGCCTGCCGCCTGAGCCACCGCTGCTCTTAGGTGGAGTATATTTGTATTGCTTATAAATAGCGTCTGCCTGATACTGAGTAATGTTACCTTTCTTAACCTGGGCTTGAAGATATGCTTTCATTCCCTTGTTATCCTTTTTGTCACGGTAGCTGTCCGCTTTGTCGGCGGCGATAGAAACATTAACCTCGTTCATAGACCAATATTCATCTCGCTTATTCTGTTTCGTATCTTCCTTAAGCTGAGCCTTAAATTGTCTGCTGTTTTCTTTAAGGCTGTTATCGTTCCAATAACGCTCACTGTTTGTTTCTGCGGCTTCATTTGCTGCGTTTTGCTCTTTCCAATATTGGTCAAGCCAAAAGTCTCTGTTATCCGTATATTGATTAATGGCATTAGCGTTCTCCTGATTTGACCTGCCTGCTGCAGCACCGGCGATATCAGCCCAGGCATTGTTGCGGTTTGCATTGCTGTTCTCAATATTTTTGAATCCCTCAATAGCTGCCTGATATGCTGCCAAATCGTTTTGTTTTTGTGCGTACCATTCTTCCTGGGATTGCTGATAAAACGCAGGCAAAGCAGCGTCAACATTTGCCTGATACGCATTATCCGTTTGAGCGGCAACCTGCGGTGCGTATGTTGAGCCATATCCTGCCGTTAAATTCTCCGCCGCTTGCTGTGTCGCCGCCGTGGATAAACCGCCGAGCTGCCGATATAGTTCCGCCCACTGCTGATATGCTTTGTCATTTGCTTTGTCATAGGAAAAAGCACCTTTGCTTGCAACTTTGTTATACATTTCTTGCATTTGCTGTGCGTAATTATTCGGTGCATTATTCGGCTGAGAATACGCCAACTGTTGAGCAGCCTCTCTCTGTCGCTTTTGCTCCTCTGTTTCGGCATAAGGAGTATTATATTGCTCGTATTTGCTTCTTGTGTTGTTTGATATAGCCATAATTGCACCTACTTTCCTCTTGATTTTTTCTTAGCAATTGTTTCCATTTTATTATTATGACGTCTTGTTTCGGAAAGCTGTTGGTCTGCCTGGGTTGCTTGCTGATTAAGCGTATTTGTTTTATTAATTTCATTAGCATTGTAATCATTAGCCCAATTAACCTGGCTCTGTGCGTTATTAACTCTTGTCTGCGCTGCATTCCTGTTATCGCTCCACAAGCCGTATTGATTGTTGTAATCATCTTTATATGCGGTATTAAATACGTTATATGCATTATTTGCCGCATTAAGTTTGTTATAATAACTGCTTTCTTCTGCCGCCTTTTGGTTGTTTACAAGATTATATCTGTCTTGTATTTGGTTGTATTCGTTTTGCCAATTAGTAAGAGCATTTGCTCTAAGTTCAATTGCCTTATCGCTCAGTCCACTCATTGTATTGTTGTATGCCTGCTGCGCTGATTGCTGAGCATAACTATTGTTATATCCGCCTGTATTTGCAGAAGCTGCTGCAAGCTGATTTTTCATTGCGCCAGCACCTGCCGATAAATACTGTTGCTTATATATTTGGAAAAGTTGGTCTTTTTCCTGGTCGTAACTAAAATCGCCGTAATTCATTATTTGGTCGAACAAATCATCAACCGTGGTTTGAAGCTTTTGCTGTGAAGCGTCAAAGTTTGCTTTTCCCTGTCCGCTGTAAAGGTCATTCCAATCATTAAAAGCGTTTTCGGACCTTTCTTTATATCCAGCCGCGTCGTTATAATTAAAATCGCCTATCGCCGTAAGCGCATTTTGTGCCGCAGTCAGCTCGTTGTTATATCCTGACGTATCAATCGTTTTAGCCTTATATTTTGGTGTTTTCTTTGACATATATCCTCACCGTCCTATATTTCATATTCCTTTGTCGTTTGGTCGCTGTATTTAACTGTAATTAAATGCGTTGTTGCAACTATATCAACTACATATTTTGCCTCGTTTGCATTACCTCTGTTGCTGTCTATATACCTCTGCAGTTTATTAACAAGCTGCTCAATATAATTCACAACGTATGGCAAATTGCCTGTTGCGCTCATTTTACTTATAATCGGCAATTTCATAATTCGCCACCTACCTCTAAACATTTTGTAAGAGAGTAAATTTTACATTCGCCCTCGCCCTCAATTTTGAATTTCATGTGGTCGCACCTGCGTGGTCTGATAGGGAAAACAAAAGAATTAATGCCACGTCCTATTATTTCTCTGCCGCAGCTTTCCCATTTGCCTGAGCTGTTATATTGAATATAAAATCTTGCCTTTGCGCCCTGTGCCAAATACATTCTTAGCTGAAAACGTGAAACATATTTTTGATTTGGATACGAATATCCGTAAACGCCTGTCTCAACGCTCCAATTGATTTTATCTTCAAGCACATCATAATCATTATCGGCGTCAACAATCTTCACCTGTTTATCTGTAACATAATAAAGCGTGTTACCGTCGTTAATAAAGCGTGATATTTTTTCTTCTGTTTCCTTAGTCCACATACCTTTTTTAGTGTCGTAACAGAAAAGCTCATATTCATTTGTTTTGACGTTTTGCATTGACACGTAATATTTGTTGCCCCAAGCGCCTGCCACAGCATTCTTGTATTTTCCTCTGCCAAGTGCCGAGGAAATAACGGTTGTACTTCCGTCATAAGCAATAATGCCGTAAACGCTCTTGTAATATAAAACATTATCGATAATAGCAAAACTTCTCTCGCTGCCTTCTTCAACACCTTTAAAATTGTTTACTTCCGTATACGAAAACTCACTCGGTGCCGAACCGTACACAATATAAAGCGTATCTTCTTTGAATATAAGAATATTACCGAGATAATTTACAATTCCTGTAAATTTGCCGTCACTTCCGACATTAGCCGCCCAACTGTCGCTGTTAAGCCCTGAAAAGTCATAATAATTTGTATAATCGCCGAGAGCCGAGGCGTATATCTCGTGGCCGTCTTTTTGACACAGCCATACTCGGTTGCCGCATAAACAGCCAAACGGCATAACATCAGGAAATTTCTTTTCAATAGTTATATCAAATTGCGTATCGTTATTAGTAAATCCTGTCAGCCATTCGTTTTCATTCTTTTCGTAATTAATAAGTGGTGCAGAAAAATCAATGAAATTAT